>Ga0099364_10002827_pt1 | contig 27463 bp, 11 predicted proteins | sample TergutTh196P3_FD_73070 | JGI IMG/M metagenome (GOLD analysis project Ga0099364, IMG submission 73070) | Microcerotermes parvus P3 segment gut microbial communities from Pointe-Noire, Republic of the Congo - Th196 P3 | ecosystem: Host-associated > Arthropoda: Insects > Digestive system > Gut ... | reverse complement strand
TCTTCCGTGCCGGTGCCGAAGTGCGATGGGAAGGTTTCGCCGTCCACGTAAATTTTTTCGTCCCCTTCTCCCCACCACGCATGATGACGGTTCAAAACGGAAAGTACATCACCAACGAAGACCCCGCGTCCCTTTAATTTAATGTAATTCCAATCCTTCGTGCCGTCGCCTGCGACCGTTTCGATTTCCCGCTCCTGCCGCCAGTCGGCATGGAAATACATGGAGCGGTCATCCCAATCATGATTATCGAGCCCAAGCACACTGCGAACGACCACATTCCGATCGCCATAATTGAGCAATGATATCTCTAGCGACTCACGGAAAGGCATACGCCAAAGCGAGATCATTAAGCCGTCCTCTGTGACTCGCGTGTACCAACTTTTATAAGGATTGATACCGACTCCAGTCCCGAAAAAATCGCCAAGCGGACACCAGACCGTTTCTTTGCCGTCGAACTTGATTGTTATCACAATACTCCGCAACGCTCGTGCTAACTCTTCGCCTTCAAGATCGAGTTTCATGGCAATCATACCCAATGCGGTTGTTCCTTTTCTCTCTGGGTCAATGTCCAAAGAATATATTTTATACGGTACACCACCTCTCCGTACTGGGTGGGTATCCAATGGGTCAGTAGCCAGAATTTTCACCCAACTTTCTCCTGCGTCGAGGAGCGTTTTTTGCACAATATCAATTTTCGCTTTGGATGAATTGAACTTATCCATGGTAAACGACTCGAGGGTTGTCCCTTTGGCGTAAGTCCGATAGTTGATTTGGTAATAGAGGTTGCCCTGATCTGGCATGTTATCGACCGTTACCTTGCAATGCTTGGCGTAGGGAATCGGCAGATAGAGGTTACGTCCGCGTGCCTTTTCGGCGGAGAGGGGAGCACCAACGAGAAAATCGCCGCCGATGAGTTGATCAATGGGGGCTTCGATGGTCGGCGTATCGCTGCCGTCGAAGTAAATCCGAAAGGTTGCTCGGTAATGCGGAGCGGTGATCCACCATCGGACGATGGCACCGGGTCCTTCGGTATCCATAAGTACCCACTCTTTTCGGTCGCCGTTGGTTTCTTCGCGAATGAATTGGGAGGCATCGCCATTGGCAAACCAGCCTTCGGTAGGACTTTTGGAGGCGCGGTCGTATGAACTTGCCTGCAAGCAGAGGTAAGCGGGATCGGGAAAGCGTGTTACGGCATCTCTGTCGATCATTTCGTCGAGCAGGGAGTTGAGCGTAACCTTCTGTGCCGACAACGGAGCGGCAAGAAGGAGAAAGAGTAAAGCAAAGTAGATTTTTTTCATAGAAATCTCCAAGAACAAGATAGAGTGAGTATAAATGATGGACGACAATGTTGCAACAGAGCAGGCATTCTCACAGATGCAGTTATGCCAGCTCTGTTGACATGTTCGTCGACAAGTTTTCTACCATCGTGTTGAAATGCCGATTCCTGCCTGGGCGGCAAGCATTCGGTCGGTAATGAAACCATCTAAGTCAAGGAACCAATTGTACCGTCCCTTGTATTCACCCGAAGCCGTAATACCAGCGTTGACTTGCATAACACCTATATCAGCACCGCGTAGTTTCATACTCGCATTAGTCATCGGGAAATGAGACATCACCGATGCCCGACGATTGCCGTCCAACAATACGCCTACTTGGAACCGAGTACCAATATCAAACGAGCCCATCAAGTCCATATCCCATTTAGAATCCAAACCGACGCGGAGCATAGTACGTCCAAAGTTCGTTCCTGCTACCGTTTGTCCCCACTGACCGGTCTCGGAAAATTTCCTCGTCCAGACCGTCTGGTGATCGATAGCAACAAGAGGCATAGCAGCACCGACACCGCCCAAATCCACGATACGAGTGTACTCAATACTTGCATAACTTGCGTCGCCGCTGTAGGAGCCGCGGTGTACGCCGGTGCCGAACCCGTTGCGGCGCATCTTGTAATGTTGAGCACCGTAACCAATGAACATATTGATCGCCCCTTTATCGAAGAAGTTATACTTCGAATATAAGCCAAGCGTTACATCATCGGCATCAATTTTTCCAAAGGAATTGTTGATTTTCGGAACCGCATATCCCAACACTGTACCGACTTGCCAGTGCCGATTAGTTCCGTAATCGACTCCGACCATCGTACCAGTACGGTGAGAACTATAACCTCGGGCGTTTTTATCCGACTTCATATCTCCGAATTGATAGTAGGTCGTTCCCCAAGAGTTCCAGCCGGACTCTTGTCGAATAGTACGCAATCGTTGGTGCGTAATTTCCCAAGGACGCCACATCGCCATCGACAACGAACTTGCAACGAGTTCTGTTCCTCGGGTATAGTTTGCCGCACTACTCGAATTTCTGGCTAACATCGTGAACAATTCAAGGTTATCTTCAGCCCAAATATCACGAAGAATATTCAACGCATTCGCCGCCTCTTTTGTGTTATCGTTCCAGCCTTCAAAGAAAAACTGTTCCAAACGAAGGACACCATAACCACGCTCCTGCGAATTATCGATATAGAAACTCGTAGTAAAGTAGGGATTAACCTCCATGGCAACTTCAGAATTCACTGTACCTTCGATGATTCCGCCATCTAATACAACGAACTCTAAATATCCGTGATCCTTAATGATACTAGGATCTACATTAACTTCTGCAACCAGTTGAGTACCGTCAACAATGATAGTATCAGCCGCAATTTGACTATTAGCTCCGGTAATCCTCGGACTCCAATTACCCGCCGGAGTTTCAAACTCTACACCGACTATCAATGTCGAATCACCGAGTGATACTGTATTGCTGGCACCAATGCCGTCTTGCCGCAAATCAAATATGTAACCGCTTTCTGTTACATACATCGAGTTAACATTAACACCTCCTTCGGCAATGTTGACTCTCTTCCTGTTGGCTGCAACATTTCCGAAATAGACTGTATCACCGTTCAAGAAGGTATCGACTTCGAAAATACCTGCAACGATACCGTTCCAGTTCTTTGCCATATTAACATCCCAAACGTTGCTTTCAGCACCCGTCCAATCGAGTTTATTAGTGTTGGTTCTGGCGTCGACCCAGCGGAGTAACAACTGCGATTGATTCTCGTTGGTATCGAGACCTATCATCACATCACCTTCTTGTGTTGAGCGGCGTTGTGTATAATTGTTAATAGTCAAATTACCAGTCCTTGCAACAGTATTAGGACTACTACTGGCGTCAATGAGTACAACAGAGTCCCCTGCCGTAATGTTAAGCAACGGTCGCTGGAATCTATCGTCAAAGATACCGGTTACATGAATGTTGCCGCTTCCGATTTTTTCTTCTACGGTTACATTACCGCGTATGTCGAGAGCAATATCATTAGCAGAAGCACCTTGCATATCGAATCTGAACGACGTATCATAACCGAAATTTGTGGTACCTTCTGCACTAATAACACTGCCGACACCGCTGATAATAGTCGTTTCGTTTCCAAAGTTAATGTTTCCATCGGTTTGTGTTCCGCCGATCCAAGTCAATCTTTCGGCAGAGATTCCGCCGTCAATTAGATCGAAGATGTAACCGGTATCAACAACTGCCATTGAACCGACGCTCATCATATCGGTCGCCATAACGATTTTATTAACAGCGCGGTCATCGAACAACACTCTATCGCCGTGCAAGAATGTGTTGACGTGTATACCATTGAGTTCTCCCGACCAATTACTGGTAGTAGTATCCCACGGAGGGCTGGGATGCCCAGCGGGTGTATGTTCACCAATCCAATGAAGGTCGGTATTTCCTGTTGCATCAGCAACGACAAGCCAGAGTTCATCTTTTGCCGCATTGGCACCGAGTCCGATCATCCAACCGCTTGAATCATTTCTTTGCGGAACATTGATGACGTATTCGCCTCCGACTACTTCTCCAAATTCATCGAGTACATCTTGCCACATCTGGAGAGTACCGGTATTAGAAACTTCGCCTTCACCATCGACTTTTACAAGAACTATATGTTGATGTATTCCGGCAGTGGCGAAACTTGCATCTAGATTCTTAACCCAAATGTCTCCTGCTCCAATCGGCTGCGTTTCACTAAAAACACTGCCTGTCAGAGTCAATATAGTATCAGTATGAAGTGCGCCGACCAAGTCAAAATAGAAATCATTATCACCATTGAAATTGATTTCTTTTCCACTAATCGTCGTACCTACTACGAGACTATTCTCCGGCGAACCAAGTGCTATAGAACCAAAGTAGATATTTCCATCGGCGGCGATACTTGCCCGACCGCCGAATTCGAGACTGCTGACTTCATTGAAGTAAATGTTTTCTCCGGCAGAAACAGCGGCGCCGTCCCTAATAAAAATATCTGCTGTACCGAAGTGGATGAAACCTCTATCGGTATTAAACGTAGAGTCTGTTCCTAGTATAAGACTTGTGTCGCCTCGGAAAGCGATATTATCACCGGCAGAAAACGTTGCTCTTGTACCTAAAATAATATTAGCGGTACTGTCAAACACGATGTTTTCGCCGGCGGCAAAAGTTGTATCAGCCCCCATTGTAAGGAAAACAGAACCGTCCAAAAGTCCGCCGAAATCGGAGAATATATTCCCACCTGCTTGGAACGCGGCTCTTTCTGCCATTGTCAATGCTAACGTGTTGAACATGATGTCACTTCCAGCATTCATCCCGGCTTCATGTCCCATTGTAATATCGGCGCTGTCGAAATAGACCGCACCGCCGACATTGATTTGAGCAGATTCATTCATACTAATAGTAGCGGTATTAAAAGTGAAGTTTTCACCAGCGTCTAATATAGCATCGATGCCCATTTGAATAGTTGCAGTATCAAATCCGATGTTTGCTCCAGCGAGTATATTCGCCTGGCTTCCCATCGTAATATCAGCATTGTAGGCGATGATATCTTTTCCCGAATTAATAATGGCACTGGGGCCCATACCGAGTTGAGCGTCACCGCGAATAATCATACTACCATGTTCGGCAGTGATTGTAGTATCCCTACCCATTGTGATAGTTGCGTCTGAACCGGTGTCGATGTTTCCAGCAGCATAAATAGATGCGCCAGCACCGGTCATCACAATAGTTGCTGCATCAACGACGACGATATTTCCTGTTTTGGCGGTAATTTTTGCACCGGCACCCATACTTTGAATGTTTGCTTCACTGCCGAAGGTAACACTGTCAAATGCACTGATTTCTGCGTCGTCGCCCATTGTAATGGTAGCATTGTTTCCAAAGGCAACGTCGCCGCTTCGGGCATCGATGTTCGTGTTGCTACTCATCGTAACATTAGCAATGCCGCTGACGGCAAAGTGTCCGCCTGCCGTCATTTCAGAACCGACACCAGCAATGTTAAGCGTTGCTGCATTGCCGAAGAATATATCTCCGTCCGTTGCTTTAACTCTTGTATTGGCACCGCTCATCGTAATATCAGCGATACCGCCGACTCTAATGTTATTTTTTGCTGTTACTACTACATCAGTACCAACCATTTCAATGGTTGCACCGCCAGTAACAGTAATATCGCCGTTATTAGCAGTAATTGCAGCACCGGCTCCCATATTGCGGATGTTTGCCGAACCAGCAAAACCAATGCTGTTACCGGCATAGATTTCGGCACCAGCTCCCATGCTATGAATGTTTGCCGTGTTTCCGAACACAATATCACCACGAGCCGCCGTAATATGTGTATTATCTGTCATCGTAATATCTGTGGTACCGTCGGTTATAATGCTTGTACCGGCAACGATTTCTGCACCGGCACCCGTCATCATAATCGTTGTGGAGTCGCCGAAAGCAATTAGGTTATCAGCGGTGAACAGTGCATCACTCTGCATTGTCAGTAATACGTTACTGTCGCTATTTGCAAGGATATTTCCGGCTGTGATTTCCGTATCGCTTCCCATAGTGATAGTGGTCGAGCCGAGCAAAACATTCCTGTCGGCTGTTATTGCCGTTTTGTTTGCTGTATCGGTACTGCTAATTAAATCGACGATTGCATCACCGAGGTTGATATTTCCGCCGCCTACAAAGTATTCACCTTGCGAATTATAAACAAATGCCGTAATAGATGCACCGTCTTCAATCGTGAACTGATAACCTGCCCCACGGACATCCATCGCCGCAAGAGTAACATCTTGTCCAAGAGTAATGACCTTCTGCTGGACAGTAATTTCACGATCTAATTCGTTAATGTATGTATCCGAGAACGAAACATATGCCTCGTCATTCCTAAACGTGAAAGTACGAGTACTGGGATCAAGTACACCGTTTTCAAAGTAGTGTCCAAGCCAGTTTTCAGTAGTGGTATCCCACACACCGGGATTTCCGCCTCTCAGAGCTAGACCAGTCCATTCGATATACATACCGGAGCCATCAACACCGAGGAGAATTAAATCTCTACCTTGTTCTGTATCTACTACTTGGAAGTCGTACAGAACACCAGAACCCGGTCGGAATGGAGTGTACCAGTTACCATTACTATCCTGAATGACAACATTACTGTAAATAATGTCTTCCGTATTGCCGATTCCTTGAATCAATGTAACTCGGTCGTTTATGCCAAGCGGAAGGTTAAGCAATTCATCTGTGGTCAGTGAGATTTGATGGTAAGGGCTGTCTACTGTTACCATAGGAGCCTCAAGTGTCAGTAGAGCGTTTCCATTTATTTCCACATTATCTAAATTGTAGTTTATCAAACTACTCGTCGTGAATGTAATAGATGTTCCAGCCGTCATTTGCGTGCGATCCTCACCATATGCTACATAGAGTACCGATAAAGGTGCCGACGAACCGAAGGTGATATTGCCGAGAGATTCAACCAATGTATTTCTTGCCATCGTCATTTGAATTGAACCGAAATCGACATCCCCACCAGCAGCGATTTGTGTGCCTTCTGCCATGTTGACTTGGTGTCCTGTATTACCGAACTTGATATTTCCTCCTGCCTCAATTTCAGCGCCGGTTGCCATATCAATTTGAGCTGCTCCGCCGAAAGTAATATCATTACCAATAAGCATCTTTGCACCGGTATTCATTGCAATTATCGATTCGGCACCAATGTTAAAATTACCGGCAACGGTCGTGAGCGTTGTGTTCTCTTGCATAGTGATGTTTGCTGTACCGCTAATGTCCATTCCTGTACCGGCTGCAATTGCTGCACCGGAGGTCATATCGAAAACGGCATTGCCGCCCACGATAATGTTACCACTCTCTGCTGTAATAGCAGCGTTTTGTCCCATTGCGAAAAACGCATCGCCGACGATATCAATATGCCCGTAAGCGGTAACTGCCGTGTCGGTACCATTCATCGTAATGGTTGCTGCACTGCTAATAGTAATGTCTCCGCCTTTGGCTATAATAGAGGCATAATCATTCAACGTTATGCCGGTATTATTACCGAAAGCAATATCACCAGTCTCAGTGCTCACCATTGCATTTTCAGCCATATCGATAGTTGCAACGCCCGCAACAGCAATGCCCATCTCGGCGGCGATTTCTGCGCCGGCAGCCATGTTAATGTTTGCCGTATCGACGAAGTTAATACTACCTCCTTGGGCTGTAATTGTAGTATTTTCGTTCATCGTAACTAATGCCGGACCTCCAACGGAAACATCTCTACCCGCTGTTACCTCTGCACCGGTTGCCATGTCAACGTTTGCAGAATTTCTGAGTATAACACTTCCGCCTTCGGCAATGATAGAAGCCTCTTCGTCCATAACAATAGTTGCAACACCATGAATATCAACGCTCTGGTCTGCTTTAATAACAGCATTGTTTGCCAAATCGAGGTTTGTTGTATCAAGGATAGTAATATCACCGCCGCCTGCGGTAAACGCGGCATTGTTATCCATAATGATATTTGCAGACCCGCCGATGAGGATAAGCCCTCCAGCCGATACAGACGAATTAGTTCCCATGTCGAAGTTTGCATCACCGCCTATTGTAAGGTCACCGAGTCGGGCAGTAATGCTGGTATTACCTTCCAACTCAACATCTGCTGCACCTGCGATTTGGATATTTCCGGCGGCTCTGATTTCGGTATCTTGACCTGACATGAGTATATTTGCCCAGCTGCCGATAGTAATATCGCCGCTCTGCCCTCGGTTGCGATTTGCGGCTATCGTTGCTCCCGTACCACTCATCGTAATTTCAGCCGTACCGCCGATATTAACGTTACCGTCATAAGCGACGATTTGAGTATTGGAGCCACTCATATCAACCACTGCATTGCCTGCGAGGTTAATTGCATTACCGGCGACGATTTCCGCTCTTGCAGCAGTAGCCGACATAACAATATGTACCTCATCAAGGATAAGGACATTTCCGCCTGCGCTGATAGTAGAATCCGTTCCTGTCATCGTAATATCCGCGCCGCCGCTCAACAGAATATTAGCATCGGTAGAAAATTCCGCTTGCACCCCCATGTTGAGCGTTAGCAAACTATTTTCGGCAGAAGTGATATTTTCACCGCTGCGTATGAGTGTATTTGTCCCCATGTTAATGACAGCGTCCGCTAATGCAAGATGTTCTTCGGCTGTTATTGACGCACCGGTACTCATGTCGATAGTAACAGAACTACCCGATTGAAAAACGATATAACCCTCAGCAGTGATCGACGTACCACCTGCCATGTTGATATTGGTTCCGGTTGCTGTTCCTGTAAAATCGATGTTTCCATAGGCATAACCGCTGAGCGGATCTGCTTCTTTACTAGAAACAATACTTCCGCCTGTTAACAGATTGAATTCATAATCCGTACCGCTGACTAGCATAGAGCTAACGGTCCTTGCATTGTTAATGGTTACTGCTTTGGGTCCCGTTACGATAAATCTTCCATCGTCGGGATACTCATCCGCAAATATGACGTGATCTAGCTGGTTAAAGACATAAGTAACGCCTAGAGGATGTTCGCCGTACCAGTTCTGGGTTCCTGTGTCCCAGATATTAGGTTGTCCGCCTGTACGGGCTTCACCCGTCCAATAGACAGTCCATCTTCCCGTTTCAGTAACATCTTTGATTTCCAGTTTTAGGTCTCCATTGTGAACGACTAGGAGCGCGATATTACCATCTGGGTCTCTGCTGGCATTGTACGAGCCCCAAATGGGGTTTCCTTGTGCGTCCCAGCCGGTCTGCATACGTACTCTGTCTAGCGGATTGTAACCATTTGCGCCGAATGTGATTGTAACGAGTTCCGTCCGCTCCTCTTCACCGAAGAGTTTAATGAAGTTGACAAATTCGCCCGTTACAGGGTCTCTGACTTCAAACCATGCCGCCCAATCGCCGTCCCAAGGGTCGGCGGCACCCGGCAGAACCGTCATCAAGTCAAGAGTTCCCAGCCAAACTTCAACGTTACTCAATACAGTTGTATTATCACTTTCAAGTGCTAATACTGCCCCTGTACCTGTTGTACCATTTCGGATAATATCTCCTTCGTTCAAATGGAATACCGCTCGGCTACCGGCATCCAAGGTAATAAATGTACCTTCAGAAGAGTCTGTAACTATCGTAGTTCCCGAAGGAAGCCAAGTTCCGAATCTATCCTGTGCCGAACCATGTACTTCTAACGTCGCTCCGGTGTCTAATTGGAAACTGCCCCCTCCGAGCAATAGTTGTGCATGTCTAATATCAGGCACAAGACCGTCCCTATTGTAGTCATGAAGCAGAAGGTGAAGACGTCCTTGTTGTATATCAAAATGAGCACTTCCGCGTGAGAAATCATTCGTTCCTGCAAGGAGCCATGTTCCGAGACTGTTGATGATTTCACCATCGACCGTCCGGGGGCCCATTGTGATAGTAACATCGCCGGCATCTTGAGGACGAATGAACCCGCGCATAGGATCGTACATTTCAAGTCTTCCCTGTCCTTCAATGTTAATGTTGAGTATGTTTCCTTCTCCGGCAAAGTAGATAGATTCTTCCGTATTAGACGTTCCTCCGATAATGCTTCCGTCTGGGCGGATTGCAGCGGCAAAGTTACGTTCGAAAATAGTGATTTCACCATCGGTAACATTGAAGTGCATTACCCCCCTATCACTGAAAATAGCGGCGCCGAATTCAGTTGCCGTATTGTTATTGAAACCGGCATTGATGAGCGTGATAATTCCCGCTTGCGCAGAATCTTCGTGATAAGCATTGTAAATTGCTCCGCCGCGAACCGCCGTGTGCTGGTCGAACACGGTATCGTCAAGGAATGTAAGGATACCGCCCCAGTTATAGATGGCGGCACCTTCTCCGCCGCCTGCACCCGGCAGTTCCGTCGTTCTGTTCTCTGTAAACCGGACACCCGTAAAGGTTATTTCACCAGTATGAGTGTTGAAAATTGCTCCGCCGCGCATCGTCGTTGACGTACTTGGCAGGAAGTTGTTAATAAACAAGGCATTCGCAAATGTTAAGGTTCCTTCGTTCCAGACGGCACCGCCCTGATCCGCTCGGTTTGCGGTGAATTCAACATCAGTAAAAATTGCTTCAGTGTTCTCACCGGTGAACACGGCACCGCCTCGTCCGAGGGCTCGGTTACTGTCAAATACCACTCCGCGTACTTGCCGACCTCGGTTTTCGTCGTAATAACTGAATCCGGTTCCGTCGACGGTCAGTTCATTGCCGCCGATAGCGTTACCGCTAATGTCGGTATGTAACACATTCGCCTGTTGATAAATTGCACCGCCGTCTCCTTCCGCGTGGTTATAGGCAAAACTTCCTCCGCGTATATCTACACGTCCTCCGCGTGTGTGCCGTCCTGCCAACATTTGCGAACCTTCGATGTAGATACCTGCTCCGTGTCCCGTCAACATACCATCGCCGACGGCATCGTTGTGTTCCACTCGGACATGTCCGAGTAATGCGGAACCGCCTCCTTCGCTGTATTCGCCGGTCATCGGGTCATACTCTCCGCCTCGGGTAACGTAAAGTGCTCCTCCGAGGTTGGCGATGTTTGTGGTTTCCCGAGTATGTCCGCCCAGCCGGGCACCGTAAAGGTTCCGGTTCTCTACAAAGTGTCCCGTAATGTGTCCGTCATCATCGGTACCGGATGCGTTGAAAATTTCAAGTACGCCGTCATTGTAAATGGCACCGCCTCGTTCAGCCCTGTTTCCCATAAAGACGGTGTGTCCAATAGTCAACGTATCAGAATCATTCGTAACGGCAATCAGTGTAATGTGTCCCGCATCGTTGTAAATCGCACCGCCGTGCCCCTCTACGACATTGATGTGCGTCCCCGCGATGTTGTTGAGGAATCGGCTTGTGCCGATGAATGTCAACGTACCGCGTTCAGTGTAGATTGCCCCGCCGTGTTGCCCCGCCGTGTTGCTGTCAAAAATAACCGCCGCAACGTCTGCCCAGGCTTGCGAATATCCGGTGGCAGCGACAGTAACAATGTTTCCTACTGAAACCTCGTTATAAAACAGATTTGGCCACGTCGCATTGGGTCTGATACTCGGTGCTGGACCGCTCGCTATCGCCGTTGCCGTTACGGTCGCCGTACTCAAAAATGTCAAGTCGCCGTCCCTGTTGTAAATGGCACCGCCGCGTCCCGTGGGTCTTTGGATAGTGACGTTAGGATTGTTCGGGTCGGTAGTGGTATGGATCGAGCCATCTCCCGTTGCGGTGTTCCCAGTAAAAAGTCCCGCATATGCTCTGGCTTCTGCATAGATTGAACTAATTGGAGCAGTCATTCCTCCCTGTATAGGCGGTAGTCCCGCCCAACCAAAAGAAGTAGGCAGAGCCGATGCGGTGGCGCTCACGTCGCCGGTGGTTTCGAACCTTATTGTCCCGCCGAGACTAAAAATAGCACCGCCGGAGAGTGCCGTGTTGTTTTCAAATTGGCTGGCAACGGAGTGAGCCTCGGCGTAAGCCAGCGACTCTGTCCAACCCGATGTCGTCGTTTCGGTAGCAATACCGATAGCATTGGCAACGGCACCGCCCGCCGTGAAGGAAAGGATTCCGAAATCGCTGGAACCTTCCTCTCTTCTTTCCGTGTAAATGGCACCGCCGAATCCGCTGAGTGCTGTGTTGGCGATAAATGTACCGGAATACGCTTCGGCGGTCGCTTGTGTCCGGGCAAAAGCACCTGTAATGAAACCTCGATAAGTGCTGGGGACGTGTCCAGCAATAGTAGTATTGTCACGTCCTGTAGCCCGAGCGATCGTCGTTGCCCTGGCATCGACATCACTTGCTGTAAAAGTGAGCACTCCGTCAATGGCATGAATGGCACCGCCGTCCCTCACTACCGCAACGTTGCCTTGGAAAAACCCGACTTCTGCCCAGGAATGGGCGTTTGCCTCTGCTTCATGCCGAGCGGATGCCAATGATACCCCATTTGCACTGCCGTCGGCACTTACCGTTGCTCTGGCACTCGCATTCGCCGCCCCCGCTGTGGCGATAAAATCTGCACTTCCCCGATTGGTAAGGTAAATCGCCCCGCCGACTCCTTCTAGTGTCTGGTTGCGCTCGAAAAACCCAGCCTGCCCTGACGTTCCTGCGTCGGCACGATCCCAGGCACTTGCCAATGCAAGCCTGCCTGCACCGGTAGTAGCACCACCCGTAACCGCCTGTACACTGATAGTGTCGTCTTCGTCTCCCGGCGCAAGAACTGCCCCCAAACCTGCTTGTGCGATTGTATTACTGACGACAGCAGATATGTTCAACGTTCCACTAGCGTCGATATAGAGTGCTCCGCCGTGCAGTCGGGCGGTGTTGTCGGCAAAAAGACCGCTCCCCGCCCTAACTGCTGATCGAGCATGGTTGGGGCGGAATCCCACTAATGTCGGGTCAAGTACTGGCATCGTTCCATCTGCAAAAGCATATGCGGTACGTCCTCCTCCTACGGCGGACGCAATAGTGCTTCCGTCAGTCCAGTTCGCCCGAGCAACCGTACCCGACGCAAATCCCGCGATGACGGGAAATTCTAACGCTCCGATGCCGGTGTAATAGATGGCACCGCCGTAATAGTGTGCTTCATTTTTCAGAAATACACCGAGGTACGAGTTTGCCCCCGACTCGGTGGTTGCTTGAAAGGATCTTTGTGCGGTAGCGAAATGCCCGTCGCCTGTTGCCGTTGCGGTCGCTCTTGCATTTACCGTAGCGATTCCTGCCGTTGCATCGGAAAGAAATGTCAATGTCCCATCACGGCTATAAATGGCTCCTCCAGAGCCCACGCTGGGATTTCCGACGTAATTTCCGGCTGCGTCTAATGTCCTTTCTCCTGCTTCGTTGAAAAGGAAGCCAGCGGTATTATCTCTAAAAAGACCAGCTTTCGCTTCCGCAAAACGATGTTCAATCGCACGTATTCCGGTTGAAACGGGGGTCGGATTGGCTCCTGTAGACGTCGCGGTGGGGTTAGTGTTAAGCGTAACGGATTCGCCTCCCGCCGCAGCCATTCTCACGGGAACATCATAGGTACCTGCTAGTCCAGGTTCCGCTGTATTTTCATGCCGCATTCCGCCGAAAATCATGATACCTCGCTCATTATAGATGGCGCCGCCGTCTCTGTATGCACGGTTACTAAGAAAGGTATTTGCCGTGTAGTGGTTAATAAAATCATCAACTGTGAGTCCGACATAACTGTTGATTCCATCACCGCCGGGTAGGAAGAATTCAAAATTGGGGTTATTGTTAACGAGACCGTTGAGGATCAGACCATCTGTGCGGATATCCCGGTTGCGAAAAATCTCTTCATTAACAAATCTGCCGACAGGGTCATTATCGATAATACTATTATTACCGAGGCTACCGGTGCTATTATACCGTAGGTCTATAACTCCATAACCCGCTGGACCGTGCGTCCATGTCCCCCCTATTTGTGGAGCATACCAAGTCGGATGGTTCCAATTGCCGCCGGGTCCATTCCATACGTTGGTCGGAAGTCCCGAAGAGAACGATGCCATCGCTGCAAAGGTCATCGTGCCGTCGACATTATAGACGGCACCGGCTGACCGCATCGATGTGTTGCCGGTGAAATAGGTCTGATTGAGATAAATGACGCCTCTTCCCTGACTTACCGCCGAGGTGTTGTAGATGGCACCGCCTCCTCTGTTGACATCCGAGCCTACAAGTGCTCCCAGCACGCGGTTATTGTCAAAATAGATGTTGACAAGGTCTATGGTTGACGTGTTGTAAATGGCTCCGCCGCTGATGTCGGTACGATTTCTTGAAAAAACGAAGGCACGTGCATTACTTGCTGCCGAGAATTGATACCGGGTAACTCCGCTTACGGAGAGGGCGCCTCCGCTATCCGCTTCTGCCGGGGTACCTGCACCGAATGAGAGTTGGTCAAACAGAAGAGTTCCGCCGGAATCGACTCTGATTCGTCCGTAGGGATAGATTGTTGCCGGTCTAAGTTTGAAGTCATCTGCGCCGGGTACCGGTGCATAAATCCAATCCTCGCCCGCACGGACAAAGAATCCCGGCTCAACCAAGTCATTAGGGTTCATGTAGAGGTCGTACGCAGTGATTGTTTGCGTAAAACCTTTTTGGGCGAACGAACCGAGGCAGAACACTACCAGCGCAATGATAGCGGTAATCGTTGCAATTCGACGGTTTCCGATGGTCGTCCTTGACATAGAATCTACTCCTTATCACCTTTTTGATAGTGTATCTTCTCCGTTTTTAGAGAATACACCGTTCCGTATATCGGTAGTTATAGGGTAAAATCTTCATATAATTTGGGCGGAATTTGCGAAACAATCGGCGTTCAAGGAGTTCGGGCATTGTTTGTTGGTCTACGGAACGCATAGTTTAGCGGTTTTGTTTGCAGTGTTGTTCACATCACGACGTAAAACAGTACACAAAAGAAGTGGGCAATAGTTCCGGCTAGAACAAAAATATGCCAAATTGCATGGTTGAACGGCAAGCTCCGCCAAAGAAAAAAGATGACTCCCAATGAATACAATACTCCTCCAATGACGAGCCAAACAAATCCGCCGAATGTAAAATCGCTGTCTAGCAAAGGTTTAATAAGTCCAAGTCCCAGCCAACCCATCGCAAGATAGGAAATCGTTGTAACATACTTAAATTGACGGCGTTTCGTCAATATCTTGAACAGAATTCCGGCGACGGTAATTCCCCAGACGATACCGAAGATAGTCCATGCCAAAAACGGACTGCTCAACCGAAGTGTTACCAGACAAAACGGCGTATAGGAACCTGCGATTAAGATATAGATTGCCATTTGGTCAAAAGACCGGCAAACATCCTTCATTTGATAATTCGTAACGGCATGGTAGAGCGTTGACGCCGAATAAAGAATGACGATGGCGGCACCAAATATGGAAGCGGAAACAACCTTCCACGAAACTTGCTCTCCGCTCCATATGGCGAAAAAGATGAGAATTACAATAGCAGCGGCACCGAGGTAGCCGCCGAGGGCGTGCGTGACCGCACTGACGATTTCTTCGGGAAGATGGTATTCGGGCTTTTCCTTCACTGCCATTGCCCGCCATTTTACATGAAAAAAAAAGAGAATCAACAGGAGGTACGTTCACATGTTCACATGGCTCGCACACTTACAGGGTTGGCGGGAAAAATTAGCAAAAAACAAACAGAGCCCGGATCGTAAGATCCGGTGCGAGGCTGAAAAATACCGGAGCTTACGCTCCGGGCTCTGTGGACTTTTTTACCGCCAGCCCTGTATGTCACAAACTTCGGCTCGCACCGGAATGCGTCGGTGCGCTAAAGTACCCCCTCGTAGAGGGAGCCGACGGAACAGTATAATCCATCCGTTGCAGCACCGCCGCATTGGCATTCTGCGGAACCGCATTTCTGGTTTCCCGAAGCGACTGCAACGGTCCCTCCGTTTCAATCGACGCAAAATAGGTCTCTGGACGCACCGGCAACCGAGCCATTCCGTTTTGCGCTTCAATCAAAAAACGGCTGACACGATCACAATGACTGCCGGCAGTGTTCCGAATCATATCTGAACCAAAAAGCACACCGGCAAGTTCTCCTTTTTGATTCAAAATGGGACCGCCGGAATCTCCTTTTCTAGCACTGACAGAGACCTCCATTATTTCGTAAAGAGGCGGCGAGCCGTCTTTGGGATTTTCCGGCGCAAGATACCGCACACAGCGCCCTTCAGCGATACGGTACAATCCGGAACCGAAGCCTGCAATCCAAAGCGTATCCCCAGGTTTAGAGGGAGTTTGCGCAATCGGTAACGTCGGAATCGACGGCGGCGGTTTGGAAATGACGAGCAATGCCAAGTCCCAAAGATCGTCGGTTCTAACAATCGCACCGAAGGAAGAAAATCCAGAGGGAAAATGAACATGAACCAGTCGGTTATGAACATGAGCCACCCGATTGTCGCTGGTCTCTGAAACGACATGCTGATTCGTCAGCACAATACCGTATTCGCCGTAAGTTCCGACGTATGAACCTGTTCCGAAGGATTGCCCGCTGGAATCGAAGGCAATAATTCGGACGACGTAAGGGAGAATCTGCGGTTGTCCGGTCGGTTGTTGAACTTGCGCGGGAGTGCGTCGAGAAACGCCGAAATCTTCAGCGCACGCATTTGCTGAGCAAATCGAAATGACGACGCTCATGAGCATCGTTTTCATCAACACCGAATAGGACAACGACACTGGCATAAACCGGCGTAGACGGTAAAACCGTTGGCACAAAATAACACGAAACGTCCTTTCGTTTTTCGGTATCTTGTCGAGAGACTCTGAAACAAGATTCTTCTTCCCCTCTTGACCGTTTTATCACTCTTGACCGTTTTATTGCCGTTGACCGTCCCATTTGGAATAGATGGAGTAATTGGATTTCACAGAGCTTCATTCGTACGAATGCGGCTCTGTGAACTTTGTTAACGTTACCCGATTTTAGCTTTCAACTCTTCGATGAGTTTCACGACTTGACGGATTTCCGCTTTCTGTCTCTCCGGTTCGGACGAGAGTTCCCGCTCAATCGTCAGCGGTCCTTTGTAACCGATCTCGTGCAAAATACGCAAAAATTGCTCTGCATCCACTTCACCTGTACCGAAAGGCACTTCGCTTCCCCAATCGACGCCAGGCGTACCGGTCGTTGCCGTTCCATCTTTGCAATGCACGCCGCGCACTCGGCTCGCCACCGCCCGCAACGCCTCCAGCGGCTTGCCGATGCCGTAAAGAATCAAGTTTGCCGGATCGAAATTGATGAAAATGTTCGGACGTTGTACATCGTCCATAAATGCCGTCAAAAGGTCAACCGGCTCCTGTCCCGTTTCCAAATGCAGTACCTGACCGTTTTTCGCCAAGTGATCGCAGAGGGATTGCGTCGTCTCGACGATGCCTTTGTATTCCGGCGAGGTTCGATCGTGTGGAACAAAGCCGATGTGTGAGCCGATGGCGCCCGGTTTCGACGTTACGGCGTCGAGTTTGGCGGCAAAGTCTGCAATTTCGTAAGACTCGGCGAGTCGGGCTGCCCGGGCGGCTTCGGGAACGAGTCCGACTGTTTCTGCTGTTCGGGCAATCGACTCGTATGTTTCTCCTTCAAAGCCGAGGAAGACGGTCGTTACGGTGATGTCGTATTCCTGGAGCTTTTTTACGAAAGCCTGGGCGTTCTCATCGGTTCTGCTTGCTTTTGTAGGGGTGTGCAGTTGAATTGTTTTGATCCCAAGTTCTTTGACGACTTCGAGCGGCACGCCGAAGCCAGCGTCAATGCTTGCAAAAACGCCAATAGGATTTTCCATCATTGTTCGTTCTCCTAAAAAATGTCATGTCAGTGTGGCATTATAAGGGATAAGGGACGCGATTGCAAGAACACGGATTTAGCGATACAACTACACGGCAATAATTTACCTTTTTCCCTTCGTGTCTCCTTTTTGAACCACAAAGGCACAAAGAAAACAAAGAAATCAAAGAAAAAAGTGCAATCATTGGCATTTTGCAGTACAGCAGTATCCGTGCAAGTTCCAAGACAATCAATTTGGGATACTACCGAATCACAAAAACTTTCATCCGCCGGAGCAATAACTTGATTTTTCCCATTCGTGTGCTAAACTGTAATGCGAGGAGTTTTAGTAAACCGTGTTATGCCCGATTGCCCTCCCACATTTCCGCCGGAAATCATCGACCAACTCGTCAGAGATACGGTGCCGCTTGGATACATTTATTGGGATATCAACGGAAATGGATTAGGATGCAGCCCTGGAGCACTAGAACTCTTCGGACTTAAATCACACCAAGAAATCTTCGACCACTGGGAACAACTCTCGCCCGCATTTCAACCCAACGGATACACATCCAAGTTTTATTTCAATGAACTACTAGCACTCGCAGACATCAGCGGAAAAATTGTTTCCCATTGGCAATTCCAAACAATTCACGGCGAACCTATCCCCGTCGAAATGACATGCGTCCGACACTGTTTTAACGACGATCATGTTCTTATTACCTATATCCGAGACCAGCGGGGCGTAATACCGTTTCAAGGACCAGTGGACGATAACTTCCGATTCGGCAGCATCCTACGCTCCTGTCCCCTCTGTTTCGCCCTCTTGTCCGGCGATCAATTTACCTTCGTAACCCCCTTCATGAGCAACTTCTTGAGCGTGAAAGTCGGAGATACTTTAAGCACACTCATTACAGACACAGAAGTTATAGAGATATTGTGCGGCGAACATGACGAAAGTGACTTCATCTCATGGATTCCCGTAACCATACGCACCCCTTGCGGCGAATTCAAAGAAATGCTCGTTCACATGCTCTGTTTTGACGACGCCAACAGTCATTCAGAAAAAATCCTCTGGCTCATCGACGTGACACAAAGCAGAAGGATAGAGCGGCAACTGAAAGCCGACAAAGAATTAGCCGAAGCCAATACAAAAGCAAAAAGCGAATTCCTCGCTAACATGAGTCACGAAATTCGGACACCGATGAACGCGATTATCGGACTAACGCACATCGTCCTTCGGACTCCGCTTGAACCTCAACAAGCAGAATACATCGAAACGGTACAACAGTCGGCACACATTCTTTTACGGCTTATCAACGACATCCTCGATTTTTCCAAAATCGAAGCAGGACGCATGATTTTGGAGTATAGGGAGTTTTCTATCAAGTCAATTATTTCGGAAGTTTCCGCCGTTGTCGACGTTCCGATGCAGAAAAAAAACTTGTCTCTGCAAATCGAAATGGACGAAAATCTGCCGGCAAATGTTATGGGAGATTCCGTCAGACTGCACCAAGTTTTGTTGAATCTGTTGACAAACGCCATCAAATTTACAGAGGAAGGAATCATTCGATTGACTGTCGAAGCGGCGGAGTCGGATATGCTGTCGGCAGTCATTCGTTTTTCGATTACTGATTCGGGCATTGGCATGACTCCCCATCAAGTCAAAGGATTGTTTATGCCTTTTGTTCAAGCCACCGCTTCGACAACACGCCGGTACGGCGGCACAGGACTCGGTTTAGCCATTGCAAAACAGATCGTCGAGTTAATGCATGGCGAGATTTTGTGTGAAAGCGAATTGGACAAAGGGACGACATTTACGTTCACCGTCCGGTTAGGTATTCCTCTGGAAGGAGAAATCGTCAACGTTGACGAAACCGCCGAACTCCGTACCGATGCGTTGTTAGTCGGAGATTCTCCGCAAAACCTGAAAACATTACAACATTACATTGAGTTATTGAAAGCAAAAGTCCATCAAACCGGTGTGAAATTAGAGGAATTCAAAGGTTTCCTTGAATCAAAGAAGATGGTCAATATCGATTTTATCATCTTCGACTTTTCGGATTTGCGGAAAGACTTTATTCCGATTTATGCGGCGTTGAAGGAGAAGAAACTGCCCTCGATGCCGATGTGTGTGATGGTTGAGCATCCGGAATTGGCTCCGGTGCTTGACGAGTTGGATATCAAAGATTCAGTGTTTACCATTTCGAAGCCGATTGTTGCCAGTGATATTTTTAATGTGATGGCAAAAGTAGCGGCGCACAATGAAGAGTTACGGCAGAAGAAAAAAGAGTTGGATAATCAGGGTCCGCTTCGTGCCGATGAGGAGATGGTGATTCCAGACTCTATTCGAGGAGCAAAGATTCTGTTGGTGGAAGACAATAAGATTAACCAGATGGTCGCTAAAGAGTTGCTTCGTGTCGAGGGATTTGAGACAACGGTCGCTGATAACGGACGGATTGCTGTCGAATTGCTTCAAGAGAACACATATGATTTAGTGTTAATGGACATTCAGATGCCGGAAATGGACGGTTATGAGGCGACTCGGACGATCCGGTCTGATGTGCGTTTTAAGGATTTACCGATTGTAGCGATGACAGCCAGTGCCATGTCTGGTGATCGTGAGTTGACATTGGAGTCGGGGATGAACGATTACATACCGAAGCCGATAGATCCGAAAATGCTCTACCGGGCGTTGAGCAAGTGGATTCAGAAATGAGACTAGCCGGGGGTGTGTAAAAAAATTGTGGGTATTTTCAGCATTGCGCAAGCGAGCGGGGGGCGTTAGCCCCCCGATGGATGTCCAACACGCTTCGTACCCGACGGGGGGCTAATACCCCCGCTCGCTTGCACTACACCCACTTTATTTTTACACACCCGTGTTCCGTGAACGCCAGACGTTACCTTTCTCAATCGATTTGATATAATAACCGCAGATGAGACGGTTTTTGTTTCTTTTCCTCCAATTTTTTCTGATAGCCGGTATTTTCGGCTTTCTGTTTTGGAACGCCGTCTACGCAACAGACGATGAAGGAAAGAACATATTCAACGTTCTATTCGAGCAACCGAAACGTTGGCACTTTCTTGCCGCCGCCTTCTTTGCCCAAATTCTTGGAGTGTGTATCACTTTTATCCGATGGCGTTGGTTACTACGGACGCTTGGACTCCAATGTGCGTACTGCGAAGCCTTGCGGCTGGGCTTTCTCGGAGTTATGCTCAACCTCGCTCCGCTCGGCATCGTCGGCGGAGATGCCGTCAAAGCCGTATTGATCGCTCAAAAAAATCCCGAATTCAAATCGCAAGCCGTCGCGAGTGTTTTCATCGACCGACTCATAGGATTGCTCATCATGTTTTTATGCGGTACGATGCTCCTCCTCTACACAGGTTTTTTTGCCCGAACAGAAATTATTGCACAAACGTTTACGCATGTCGTTTTTGCATTAACAGCGGCGGGACTGCTCGCGACTGGAATTGTCTTTCTGCCCTTCTTCGCAAAGGGACACGTTGAACGTTGGATCGGAAAAATTCCCCTCTGCGGAAACTTGGGCAGTAAATTAGTACGTTCCTTGTTGCTGTACCGCAATCATAAGCGGTGTTTGCTTCTTTGTTCTTTAATAACCATTCCTGTACATTTATCCTTTGGTTTGTCGCTCTACTGGATTGCCGTTGCTTTGTTTTCACCGGTACCGGACGCTGTCTGTCATCTGATGTTACACAATGTTACTAATATAACGTCGATGATTCCTTTGGCGGCAGGTCCCTATGAATGGACGTTGGAGCAGCTTTATCAGTTGCATGGGATGAACGTCGGTATGGGATTCATCGTATCACTAATGTTCCGTCTGACGGCAATCGGTGTTGCCTTTGCTGGAATTGTCTATTATTTTTCAGTAAAAAACAAACAGAGCCCGATGCGGTAGCACCGGTGCTACGGGTGAGTCAAAATAAAGTGGGTGCAGCGCAAGAGCAGGGGTATTAGCCCCCCGGTAGTTTGAACCAACACACACAACACCGGGGGGCTAACGCCGCCCCGCTCTTGCGCAATGTTGAAAATCCCCACAAAATTTTTCATCCCCCTACGAATGCAGCTCTGTTAATCCGCTCTTGTTTTAATCGAAAAATATCTGTACTATTGCCGCACTGTGGAAATACCTCGTCCTTCACGAATTTGTTCTGTTTCCCGAAGAGATTTTCGTCCGCAGGAACCGTTTTTTTCGGTCTTGTCAGGCGAAGAAGGGAGATTCGTCCGTCAAGACATCGCCGCCGAACATTGGACTGGACCGCCGGATGCCTTCGCAGCCTGGTGGAAAACAACGGCAGAACATGTTGCAAATGATAATGTTCCACAAGGAACCGGCGAAACATTGCAAGAATTTTTCGAGCGTCTTGTCGTTCAGCCGGGCGAAGCGGACACTCTCTATATTTTGACTCTGTTGTTACTCCGCCAAAAAGTGTTGCGGTATGAAAAGGAGACCATCGACGAACAAGGTAACAGAGCAATGGAAGTTTATGCAGTTCAAACCAACATGACGTTCCATATTCCGATAGCAATGCCGGGGCAGGAACGTCTCGAAGTCATTCAGCGGCAACTGGCAGAGAAATTTTAGGTTTTGCCGCTATTTTCCCACATTTGGATGCCGAAAAATCCTTTTGAGACCGGAATTACTGGTCTCGAACCCGCCTGAAGCCGCCGATTTTTCCACAGCGCAGAGAAATATTACACTATGGTAGGGCTATCGAAAAACTCCCCTTTTTCGGCTTGTCCGCAACCTGCCCATTCATAACAAGTTAGGATAAAAAAAACTCCGTCCGAAATCGCCGCCGCGCCCCAATCCTTGAAATAATAGGAAGTTAGAACGACCGAGACGCTGGAAAATTTTTGCCCGCCCAGCGATTCCGTCCCAATAAAACCTATATCTAGTGTTATAAAAGGCAGACTCCCCCAAAATAACCGAAACACTTGTCAGATGCGTTTTAGGGATTAAACTTACACACACTTGCATTCCAAGTTCGGCAGTGACGAGCCGATTTATTTCCATTTTAGGACGTTTCGCAGACTCCGAGCCTTAAAATCCCTTAAAACAAAAGATTTCAGGCAATCGGAGACATAAAGGAACGCCGCAACAATTTGTACTTCACAATTATGCGTTTGAAGGAGACGCTGATTCCTTCCGAGAGATAGTCCAACGCTTTGGGTAATGGTCTGTTTGACCGCCACAGAGGTCGTAGATGCCTCATTTTTGTGGGAAGAACCCCTGTTTGGAGGTCGTTTTGGAAGCAACCAGCCGCTCTGTGGCGTTACCTTGGAGGCAAACGGCGGTTTTCGGCGGAAGGTGCCTACTAACACGGAGGATTGAGAATGCTAAGGAAGCCGTTGATCGGAATCAACACTGACTATCGTGCCGCACAAAAGGGCGTACCTGCCTTGAGTGTCATTTTTTCGGGTTATTATGATTCCCTTCTCCAGGCGGGAGCACTGCCAGTGCTGATTCCCCCTTATTCTGACGATAGAAACCTGGATGCCCACTTGGAACAGCTTGTTTCCTTGCTAGATGGTATCGTAATGGTCGGAGGCGGAGACCTCGACCCAAGACGAGATGGATTCATGCTCCATTCGTCGGTGAAACTGTTGGATGAGCGACGCGAAACCTTTGATCGGTTCCTGATCGAAAAGGTTGCGGAGCACCGACTTCCCGTCCTCGGCATCGGGACGGGCATGCAGTTGCTCAATGTTTCGCAGGGCGGAACGTTGTACCTGCATATCCCGGAAGACCTTCCGAAGGCTCTTCCGCACCGAGATGCCATGGATCCCAGCCATCGGCATGGATTGGTTATCGAAAGGGACTCGCTTATGGAGCGTGTCTATGGAGACAACGACATACGTGTCAACAGTATGCACCACATGGCGATTGACGACGTTGCCCCTGGTTTCTTCGTCACGGGACGTTGTCCTGATGGGGTGATTGAGGTGATCGAGTCGTTTGACGAGGACTGGTTTGCCATTGGAACGCAGTTTCATCCGGAGAGTCCGTCGGCGACGGCGCTGGATATAGGCATTTTTAGAGAATTTGTGCGTGGTGTAGTCGCACAAAAACAGAAAGAAGGAGTCTATCTCCTGGAAGTGGAGGACCCTGTATTTGTTTGACCTTTCGACGGCGATAACAGGATAATGCAGGTTTCCACTCCTAGACACGGTCATCGGTTCGGCGCCGGTGACCGTTTTTTTTATGCTAAAGGGAACTTCTAAAAATTGATTTTACATTTTTGTTTATATCGTAAATGCAAAAAACATATCTTTGCGCATTTTGCGCAACCCTTTGCGTACTTTGCGGTTAAATCCTTTTTCACCGCAAAGAACGCAAAGGATGCGCAAGGGATTTGTTTTATTAGAGGTTCCCTTGACAAACTATCATGGAGCTATTACAATCATGTGTAAGGTTGTAGTGCGTCTTATACGTCATACCTTTCCAACGAATCATGCGAGCCGTGAGCGTTCCGACGTTCCCGGCTTTTTCGTTATACCGATTTTCACCCTTAAAACTATGTTAACCCAAGAACAATACATCGAACAAGCAAAACAGTACAGCGTCGTGCCCGTCGCGGCAAAACTGCTCGCCGACAGACACACGCCCGTTACGCTACTACAACGATTCTACAAAGGACAGGAAGGAGTATTCCTACTCGAAAGCGTCGAAGGAGGAGAAAAATGGGGACGCTATTCCTTCGTCGGAATCGATGCCCACGCATTCGTGGAAGTTCACACCGAAAACGTAGTCATTCGAGAATGTGCCGGTGCAGAACGTCCAATCCCCCATCACGGCAAGCCGCTCGAAGTGCTGCGGGAACTGATGAAAGACTACCGAACCGCCGAGCAACCGGAACTGCCCCGATTCTTCGGCGGACTCGTCGGATACTTCGCCTACGAAATGGTCTCGTTCTTCGAAAAAATACCGCACCGCCTAGAAGGGGAACCCTTCGGAGCCTTTGTCATTCCGAAGACGATCCTGATTCTCGATAACCTCAAACAGGTCTTGATTGTTTGCACAATGACCTTTCCGGGGCAAAAACTGCAAAGCGATTACGCAACACTTTACAATGATGCTGTCAAAGAAATTGACCGCATCGCCGCCGAACTCGAAACGCCGCTGGACGTTCCGACGCCGAAAATTGAATCGGAATTGAAATTGACGCCGGTCATGCCGGAGAAAAATTTCCGCAACAAAGTCGAAACGATCAAAGAATATATCCGCAACGGCGACATTATCCAATGTGTCTATTCACAGCCGTTCACCGCTGATGAAACTCCCGATGCCGTGTCGATGTATCGGTCATTGCGGTTTTCCAATCCTGCGCCGTACTTGGTTTTCATGCATTTGAGCGGCACAGTCCTTGCCGTTTCGTCGCCGGAAACGATGGTTCGTCTCGAAGGACGTGTTGCCACGTTGCGTCCTATTGCCGGAACACGTCAACGGGGAACGTCTGAACAGCAGGACAGGGAACTTGCTGACGAAATGTTGCGTGACCCAAAAGAAAAAGCGGAACATCTCATGCTCGTCGATTTGGGACGCAACGACCTCGGTCGCGTTGCCAAGACGGGGACGGTACAGGTTACGGACTTGATGTTCGTCGAGCGGCATCCGCATGTGATGCATCTTGTTTCCAACGTAACCGCCGAACTGGAAGATGGTTATGATGGTTTCGATTTATTTCGTGCGACCTTTCCGGCGGGAACGTTAACTGGTGCGCCGAAGGTTAGGGCGATGCAGATTATTGCTGAACATGAGTCGGCACCGCGAGGTTCCTACGGCGGAGCAGCAGGATATATTGCTTACAATGGTAACATTGACTTTGCGATTACGATTCGTATGGCAACGATTCGCAACGGCAGATTGACTGCTCAGGCGGGGGCGGGAATCGTGTATGATTCGCTGCCTGAAAATGAACGCCTTGAAACCGTCAATAAGGTCAAAGCCATCGCCAGTGCTTTGGAAATTTTGGGGAAAACAGATATACCGTAGAGGTTAGGAGATTATACTTTGCGTCCTTTGCGGTTAAACTTTTACTCCTCTTGCATCAATTACCTTTTTGTATAGAATACACTGTATCGAGAATAGAAGAAGGGATGCGACGATGTCTACGACACATAATTCTGCAACGATCACGTATGAACAAATGATGGCACTGTTCCAAGAGACTCGGGAACAGATGAAAGAGACCGACAGACGGATTGACAGAATCGCCCAAGAAAATGCAAAGTTGGGCGACCGACTCGGTGAACTCGTCCAATCGATGGTTGAAGGAGGAATAAAACGATTGTTCAAACAACAAGGTTATGACTTCGATGTCATCAATCCTAAATACAATTTTGGAAACAAACAACTCGGTATCTACGGTGAAGTGGACCTATTTCTCGAAAATGGAGAATTGGCATTACTCGTTGAAGCCAAAACAAATTTGTCAGTGGATGATGTAAAAAGGCACAAAAAACAATTAAAAAATTTCCGTTTGGTCTCCGATGCCAAGAACGACAAGCGCCGATTCATCGCTGCCGTCGGCGGAGGAGTGGTTAGGGAGAATGTCCGAGACTTCGCCTTGAAACAAGGAATGTTCGTGGCGCAGCAATCCGGCGAGAATGTCGAAGTCATTGCTCCAGAAGGGCAACCGAGGTTTTGGTAGCGATTATGGTCAAAGGTTAATTTTCATTTTCAACCTTTGCGTACTTTGCGGTTAAATCTTTTTTACCGCAAAGTACGCAAGGGACGCAAAGGAAAAATGCCCCATTGTAATCCGTTTATAGAACGTTCACACAAAAGGAGACATATGATACTCATCATCGACAATTACGATTCGTTCACGTTTAACTTGGTGCAATACTTCCGTATGCTCGGTGCTGGAGTTCGGGTTGATCGCAACGATGTTATTACGCTTCGGGACATTGATGTTATTTTACCGGAGGCGATTGTGATTTCTCCTGGACCGGGTCATCCTTCGGCGTTGGGCGTAACTCTTGATGTGATAAGGACTTTTGCCGGTCGTGTGCCGATTTTGGGAGTTTGTCTTGGACATCAGGCGATTATTCATGCTTTCGGCGGCGAAGTGGTGCGTGCGTCGCAGATTATGCATGGCAAGACATCGCGTGTTCGCGGTGACGGCAAAGGTCTCTTTCGCGGTGTCGATGGTTCGTTTGAGGCGATGCGTTATCATTCTCTCGTTGCCGACCGGAATACGTTGCCGGAGGAACTTGTCATTACGGCGGAGTCGGAGGATGACCATGAAATTATGGGCGTCCGTCACAAGGAATTGCCGATAGAGGGAATTCAGTTTCATCCCGAGTCAATTATGACGGTCATTGGTAAACGTCTTCTGCGGAATTTTTTGGAAGTTACCTGCGGATAAGGTTAAGGTTTTTGTCAATAGACCTGCTGTATAACCTCGTTAGTGACATAGCTGATGGTTGTTGACGTATGCTGTGTTACACTTCGCTTGGAAAGTTGAAATACGGACAGTGTTAACTCTTGCAATTATCGGCAATTTTGCATAAAAAGTCAACAGCGACGAAAAATCAAAAATTTTACCCATCTTGCCATAATGCGGCTGTGTACCACGATAAGGCTTTCGTCCGAATGTTTTATACCCTTGTATAGGGTTTGATTGTCAGACTCCATCTTTCAATTCCGACAGTTCGTATCAATCGTTTTCCCTAGCACTTCATTTCATTTTTTGTCAATTTAACACCACGATGATATTCTTTCTCCAAACCATAAACGTTAGGTGCAATACCCGACCAACGCATCGTCTTCGTCCATTCCCGTACAACATCAAT
>Ga0099364_10002826_pt1 | contig 27468 bp, 17 predicted proteins | sample TergutTh196P3_FD_73070 | JGI IMG/M metagenome (GOLD analysis project Ga0099364, IMG submission 73070) | Microcerotermes parvus P3 segment gut microbial communities from Pointe-Noire, Republic of the Congo - Th196 P3 | ecosystem: Host-associated > Arthropoda: Insects > Digestive system > Gut ... | reverse complement strand
TTGTGTGTGTTCGGGCCACCACAGGGTGGTATCGGGCTGTTGGGAGAGCCATCCGGGGTGATTCCAGAAAATAAAAGCATTCTGCGCCTTGGCGGCACGATAAGCATCCAAGTAATCAGGCTTGTCGAGTTCATCGGCATCCGTAATAAAAATAGCATTGCTGTGACCCGGAGGCATCGAACGTGTGATCTCCGCGCCCCTGATGAGGATAATGTCATTAGCTTTGGCTGCAGCCTGGGCGGCCTCGTACGAACGGTTGTGTGATGCAACGACATCCTCCTGTCGCGGACGATATTCTATGTGATCGGTGATAGCGATGGCGTCGAGGCCTTCCCTGTATGCCTCGTCAATCCTTACAGTAGGCCACACAACCCCGTCGGAGAAAACCGTGTGCATGTGGAAATCACATTTAAGGGTCATAAAACCTTTCAGATCGGGTATATTGATCTTGCCTTTTACCTGTGAAAATACTGGCAGCGCTATGAAGACTGCCAGCAAAAATGATAGGCGCTTTTTCATCTATTACTGGTTTAAAATTCAATTGCCCGGGACGGGAATAATGAATGTCGACATGTCCAAGTTTTTAAAAGTAAGGTCTTCGGGCATCAGACTTAATGGTGAACTCATCACTTGCTCCCAGGTTACATCTACTCCTGCGTATGCTGAAATACGTCCCATGATTGCAGTCAGGGTTGACAGGGCGGTCTGTTCGGCTTGGCTGATCGGTTTTTTATCGCGGATATGGTTGACCCAGTTTACATGCTCCAATACCATCGCCGCCGTTTGCTTATGTTCTTCTTTTTCCCTGTCGAAATCAAATTTCCATAACAGGTTGCCTTTATGGTCGACAATCCGTTGAGGGTCGGGACAACCCCAGGTGTCGCCTCCAAACCAGATGCCTTTTGTGCCTTTGATAATTTCCTGAACAAGACTTGTGCAACCATTAATCTGACGACACATGCTGTGCAGGTTGACATCACCGGGGTAGAGATAATCAACACTAAACATATCATACTGATCGCCTGATGTGCGTCGGTGTCGTGCGCCAAAAGCGGTTGCCTTCACGGGTGTTCCTCCGAAAAACCAGTTGAAAATATCGAGATTATGGATATGCTGCTCTACGATATGATCGCCCGACAACCAGGTCCAGTTAAACCAGTTGCGAAGCATCCACTCTACATCGGTCCAACCCGGTTCTTTTGCCTGGAGGCTCCAGGGCGCTGAACCGTTCCAATAAACGTTACCGCTGACAATCTCGCCGATCATGCCCGATTGCACTTGTTTGTAGCTCTCGATATAACAGCGCTGGTGGTGACGTTGCGTCCCAGTAATCACACACAGGCCTTGCGTCACCGCCTTCCGCGAATCAGCGATTATAGAGCGTATGCCCGCAGGGTCCACAGCCATTGGTTTTTCCATAAAAACATGTTTGCCGGCATTAACCGCATATTTGAAATGGAGCGGACGGAAGCCCGGTGGAGTAGCCAATATCACTACATCTACTCCGGAATCGATAAGTTTTTTATAGCCGTCAATTCCTGTAAAACACTTATCGTCAGGTATATCCACTTGGCGTTCTTCTTTTAGCGTCTTGCGACATCTTTCTATCCTGTCGGAAAAAGGATCGCTCAAAGCCACAATCGACAGATTGGGGCCTGCGTCTAAAAAGTTCTGTGCTGCGCCGCTACCACGACCTCCGCACCCGATAATACCCGCTTTCAAGGGCGCTCCGTCTTTAGCCCTATCCGGCAACACCTCTTGGGGTATGTCCCATTCCGATTCGGGGCGCAGGGATACCAATGCAGGCTCCTTGCCGCCGCTTTCGCATGATGTAAGTAATGTGCTTGCGCTTAGTGTGCCTGCAGCTCCCATCATGGCGGCGCTTGAAAGAAAATCTCTCCTGTTAATTGTATTAGTTTTCATGTATCCGATATTATTAAATTTGCGCCACAAAGATAGATAGAATTTTGAAATATCCGGACACGAGGCGCGGTATTTTTTTTGGGGCATATTTGGATATTTAAAAAATTTCTTATCTTTGTGCTTTGTTACTATTGAATTTGAAGTTTTTTTATATGAAAACAGTTGATGAAATATCTAAATTAAAAGCAGTTATTCTGTATATTCTAAAAAGTTTTCCCGAAGGTATAGAACCTATGAAACTTTTTAAGATTATGTATTTTGTTCAGCAAGACCATTTAGTAACATACGGATTGCCCGTATTCAACGACACCTTCCACGCTTTTGGGTATGGACCTGTCCCATCTTTCAGCAATAAATGTTTTAAGATGTTGAAAGGCGACCTGTATTACATTAGCGAGGACGCAAAAACTATAGTAGACTCCCTTGGTTTTGATCATGTAAAGCAATTGATTTCGATAAAGGAAGAACCGGAAATGGAAGAACTATCGAAATCGAATGTTAAGTCAATTACCCGTATTATCGAAAAATATGGATTATTCTCTCCGCTAAAATTGTCAGAATTATCACATGACCAAGCTTGGCGCAATGCCTCTGATAGAGCAAATATTGATCCTGAAATGAATAGAATGTCATTGATAGAGATTGCTGAAGCCGGAAGCGCTGATTTAGCCACAATAGAGTATATTAAAGAAAGCCAAATTATCAGAAAAGCCTTTTCGGACTGAAAACCAATATGATACATAAAGAAACAATAGTTACTGCGAGCACAATAAAAGTAGGTAAAATACTAAAAATGCCTCTTGAAAAAGAAGATGGAGTAACTATTAAGGGCAACTATAACAGCACTTTAACCCACATTGCAGGGTTTTTCCGGAGTTAACATAAATATTGTTAAATATTCAGGCGGCACCACGGGTTACAGTGTTAAAAAGAGCCTCCTATCCCTGTTACTGGACTGAGGTCAATTTTTTATTAGTCTGAAAATAAGTCATTTCTTTTTTCTAACCTCCTTTGTAGTGCTCACATCCCCCTTGACAGTCAGCGAAAAAGTTCTGACCTTTGCATCAAAATTTAAGACAGATGTTTTTCAAGACACATTCAAGGATAAACCCTCAGACCGGTAAGTTATCAATCTATTATAGATTGGTCGAAAACAGCCGCAATGCCCTTGGCGGTATCAGTCAATACAGCGTTATGGGTGTTGGTTTTATGGATGACGTCAATACCAGAGAGCTTCACCTGATTGCAGATTGTTTGAATGACCGCATATCCGGTCAACGTCGTTTGATAGAAGACAGTCCAAAGGTACAGAACTATGTTGACCATTTATACAATCGACTGTTGCAGGAGAAACGCATCGACCGTATATTGGAAGCCCAAAAGCGGATGTCTGCCTGCGACTGGCAGCGTGTAGATATGAATAGTCTTGAAAATAAGGATGTTAGAGAGTTGGGTGCTGAATGGTTGTGTTTACAGGCCGTCAGACAGCTTGGAATAGACCGTTATTTAGAAAGTAACAAATGGACAGACCAAGACCGCGATCTTGCTTTGGCCCACATAGTTTGCCGGACGGTTTATCCGGCTTCGGAGTTGAAAACGTTACGTTATATCAAGGAGAACTCTTCTATCTCGGAACTTTTGGGATTGAACGTCAAAACAATAACCAAGGATCAACTGTATGGTATCAGTCATCGGCTGTATAAAGAAAAAGACGGGTTGGAAAAACATCTTTCACGCAAGACAAACGATCTGTTTTCCCTTGAGGATAAGATTATTTTGTATGATCTGACGAATACCTACTACGAGGGCCAAATGCAGGAAAGCAACCTTGCCCGCCATGGGCGCAGTAAAGAAAAGCGTAGCGACTGTCCTTTGATTGTTCTGGCTTTAGTAGTTAATGTAGAAGGGTTTATAAAGTACTCTGCCATTTACGAGGGCAACATGGCTGACTGTAATACGTTGCGTGAAATAATCGAAAACCTGATATCGGCTACCACAGCAACGCCCGTCACTGCCGACGGAAAAAAGCGCATCGTGGTTATTGACGCCGGTATTGCCACCGAAAAGAACCTGAAGATGCTCACCGAAAAGGGTTTTGATTATGTATGCGTTAGCCGTTCCTCGATGAAGAAGTACACAATAGTGGAGGGCGCATCACCGGTGGTGGTGTACGACCACAAGGATCGTCCCATCGAACTGATACAGGTAAAAACCCCAAAGTCTAACGATAGCGAGTACTATTTGAAAGTCACCAGTCCTACCAAAGGATTGAAAGAATCTTCCATGGACAACCGATTTTATTCCCGTTACGAAGCGCAATTAGCCTTAATCATAAAAGGCGTCACCTCAAAAGGTGGAATAAAGAAGTACGACAAGGTGAATCAACGTATCGGACGCCTGGCGCAAAAATATCCTTCGGTACATTATTTATATAACATCAGCGTCCTGAAAAATGAAAAGGATGTTTGTACTTCCATAACGTGGGAGAAAAAAGAACAGGCGGCCATAGACAGAAAGCACACGCATGGCGTCTATTTCCTCAAGACTTCGATTGACGAAACCAGCGAAAAATTGGTTTGGACAATATATAATTGCATACGTGAGGTCGAATCATCCATACGCTGTTTGAAAAGCGATCTCGACCTGCGTCCCATATTCCACAAAACCGACGATGCTTCCAAAGCGCATATTCATTTGGGATTAATGGCCTACTGGGTTGTGAACACTATACGCCATACCCTTAAAGGCAAGGGAATCACCTCTGACTGGCGTGAACTGGTACGGGTGATGAACACCCAGAAATGTGTAACAACAGCCATGGACAATGATAAGGGGCAACGCATATCCGTCAGATGCTGCTCAAAGCCCGAACCGAAAGTAGCATTGCTTTATGAGGCCTTGCACATGAAACAGGCACCCTTCATCCGCAAAAAATCCGTAGTGCTCAATAATAAGCCTGCAGAAAGATATAATTTTGATTTACAGAAAGATACGAGCTAATCACTGCAATTTTTCAAGTTATGATTGTCAAGATGAACCCACAAAGCAATCCCAGAACCGACCGATTATTGATGTACTGTCGGTTAGTCTGGAATAATCGTAATGCCGGTTGTGACGTCAACCTGTTCCGCGTTATGGAAGTTGGTATTGATGCCCTCAGTGCCGAAGAACTTCATTTTAGCGCAGTCTGCTTGCATGGGAACAGTAATTGGATGTATGCCGAAAAAGAGGGATTGGAAAATTATTCCGCACGCAAAACAAACGGGTTTTTCTACCCGCAGGACGGAATTATCTACAACCTGCCCAATGGCCGTATGCAGTGTGATGAACCTGCCGGAATGGACGCCGCCAATTTTCTTCGTCAAGGGAGCAACGAAGAAAAGCGTTGCGACTGTACGTTAGTGGTTCTTTCCTTAGTAGTAAATGTAGAAGGGTTTGTCAAATCTTCAATACGTTGTTTGAAGAGAGAGCCCGACCTGCTTCCTCTTATCCTCAATACAGACGATGCTACCAATGTAAACATTTATTCCGCATTACCGGCCTGCAGGATTATCAACGTATCTGTTCGGAGAGAATTGATGAGTGTGATGAACACACAGCAACATGTAACTACTGACATGTACAATGACCAGGGACAGCGCATAACTGTCGGGCACCGCCCAAAGCCCGAGCCGAAAGCCAAGTCACCCCCCTCATCCTCGAAAAATCTGTGGTGCTCAAAATTGAACTAGCCAAAACCTTCAATTTTGAGTTACAGATAGATAAGAGTGAAACCCTGCAATGTGGGTTAAAATATTTCGTAGTTATTGGTCAAGTTGTAAATCATGGTATAGTTGGGGTGTTTCTTATCAACAGTAAAGTTAATCCCAAAGCGATGGTTGAATATCAATTCCCTCTGTTCGAAAAGGATTATCCTGATGTCTTGGAGTATGACAGTTTTTTAGACTGTGGAAACATATTTGAGCTTAGCAAGATAAAACTTATGAAGGAAGGACTTGAAATCGGTGAACTTACAGAAAAAGATTTTGGAATTGTGATTGAAATTATAGAAAAATCAGAGGTTATTTCCCAAAAAGATAAGAAAAAATTTGGATTTGAGGATAAACCTTAATAATTCTCATTTCTTTATTTCAAGTTAAAAGTTTTTCGGTATTCGTCGATTTGTAAACCTATTTTTTCAAAAGGAATCTTCTGAAAATGAATTATATCCAATATTTCTTCATTGTCGGGATAAAGATTCCAGCCGGACAGGTCAATCGAAGAAGGTATATCGGGTAGAATAAAGTTGTTTTCGATTACCACCTCATTTACATCCCGCTCCATGTCACGCCACTTGCCGCCATAACTTAGGTTATGACGGAACACATTGCCTTTAGGTTGACCAGGGTCCATGTTGAGAATTCCAAGCAGTTCGGGGTAACGGATACAGTAGGGCGGTTGTGTATAATTGACTGCGTTTAACTTGTCGAACATTTCCGGATTGATGTCTTTGTTCATGTAATAATTAGCCCAGTTCACTCCGCGTGCATCCACATGAATGGAGGCTTCACAATCAATGAAGATATTGTTTTCCACAATATTGTCATGTCCTCCGCCCACAAAGGCCGCCCTTCCGGCCTGGTAAAAGATATTCCCGAAGATGGTTGTACCGCTGGCGAAGTCGTCTAAATAAACTGCCATCACACCATGTAGACCAGGTCCATGCAGGTGGTGAAAATAGTTATATCGAATGAGATTGCCACGCATCGACCAATCCCGACCGATATAGAAAGCGCCAACATCTCCAGTTTGTTGTGCGATGTCGTGCACTTCGTTATATTCCAATACATGATCATTACCGCTAAACGCAACTGCCATGTGAGGTGAACTATGAATATAGTTGTGTGACATACGATTTCCACAACCGGAAATTTGTATTGCCGGACGGTACGTCCAATTGATACGACTGAAAAGGTAGATATGATTATTATCAGCAAAATTGTTTCCGGGAGTGAGCGTCAATCGATCGCCTCCCTGAATGTGAATACCGGCATCGCCCAGATTGTACAGATCGCATCCTGACACGCCATTATGATGTCCGCCATCAATACGAACTGCATCGTTTCCAATATTTCGTATGACACAACCTCCGATCTGATTATAGCAGCCTCCTTCGATTCGGGCAACACTGCCGCGGGTGTATTCAAAAATAACGCCCTCGATCCGAAGATATTCTGTATGATCGAAATACACCATCAGTTCTTCCATTACAGATACGACCGCCGGGCTGTTCTCGACTGAGGAAGGCGGCCAGAAATAAAGGATACCTGTTACCTTGTCTAAAAACCACTCGCAAGGGCTGTCCAATTCCTCCAAGATATTCATAGCGAAATAGCGTTGGTTGGGTGAATAACCGTAAGCTCCATGTGGCTTACCAAGGATAAACTCTTTTTTGGAGACGTCAATCTGTTCAACCTTGACAAATGAATCCGCCCAATCCCATGTCCAGTAGCCTTGTAACCAAATATCGTCATTAAGTCGCCATGCTGAAACTCTATCTTCCGCGTATGCAAAGCGTCCGTAATGGACGCCCCGTCCTGTTCGTTCATCACCGCCGTATAACGTATCGCCTGTTTGCGGCACAGAGGCTATACGCATCCATTCATCATTATTTGGGTACCGTGCGAGCGTCATCGGTTGGTCATTAAAAAAAAGTTCGAGAGGAGTTGGTTCCGAAGGACGTCCGAATCCTGTGGCTTTACGGCTACCGAAGTCAGCTATTCCTTGCGCTTTCAGGTCGGCTTTCATGATTTGGTCATGCGGAGCGCGGATGCGCGCTTTGAGACCATCGACACCAAGCGGTTCGAAGTGAATTACCTGTCCGCCGGAGAAATGCACTTGTTCACCCGGATAAGCTTTATAAACGACGGGAGCGCCTTCTTTTCCGCCATCATCCTGTGTGAAATGCAGCGTACGATGTAATGGATACACTCCACTGCGTAACCAAACGGTGATGCCTCCGCGTGGTAGTCCGTGCAACTGTTTATAAGTACGTACTGCCTCTTGCGCCTTCTCCACCGTACAAAACGGCGCATCAATAGCGCCCGTTTGCCCATCATCGCCATCCGGAGACACATAAAACACTACGCTGTTGTTTAGTGGCGAACAACCTGAAAACAACCATCCGAATAAAATTGTAACAACAAATAAGCCAATCTTTTTCATAAATATTAATTAATATCCATAGGACTTTCAGACTTGAGTGTGGAAATTCCCAAGGCTACCGCACAGTTTTTCTTGTGGAAAGCGATGCCATATTTGTATAATCGTTCATACCCTTCTTTCTTCAAATTGTGGATATAAGCCTTTTCTTCTATCTGTTGCAATCCTTCTTGGGCTAATTCTTTTAAGTCTTTACCTTCTTGCCGCTCGTGCTTGAACTCTATCACTACCGCGTATTTCTCTTTATCAACAGGTTTTATCAGACAATCCGACCGACCTTTTCCCGATTCGGGATTTGAGTAAACGATATAATCGCCGGAAACAGCCAACAATATTCCGAAGATAAACATGTGGTAGCTGTTCTCTTCTTTAAAATCAAAGCAACTGGGGTTGTTCAGCAACTCGTTGTTTAGCGTATCGCTTACTCCGTTTGCATCACCCATCAACAGAAAGCTTACAAAATCCTGTATGGTTCTTTGTATTGCCTTTTGTTGCCGCTTAAACCATAAATCAATGCAATCGGCGAAGAGATTCTTTACTTCCCTGTTGACCAATTCGGCGTAAAACCTGTCTCCCGTCGACCCTGCACAGGGTTTGATATATCCGGTGTTTAAGAGCATCGACCAGAATACATCATTATTATCATATAGTATAGGATACGTAATGTGCTCTACATACTTCATTTTTATCGGCGTACCGGTCAATAAACCGGCTATATCGTTCTTCAAAGAAAGGGTGCCTTTGAAGAATATGTCCGCCAAAATATCCATACTGCCAGTGTTTACCCAATATTCCTTGAGCTCGTTTTTTTTCAAATACCTGGTGATACTCCAAGGGTTATATATATCGCATCCCCCAAATCGGTAACCATTATACCAGCTCTCAACATTTTCAAATTGATCGCTTACCCCATACATCTCACACGCATCTTTCACTTCTTCTTCGGTGAAACCAAAACAAGTGGCGAATTCCTTATCCATTATCCCGCATACTATGGGGTTGTTAAAACTACTTATCAAACTCTCCTTTGAAATTCGTTGCACTCCGGTCAAAACCCCAAATTCCAAGTAATCGTTTGTTTTAAAAACACTTCCTAAAAACCCCCTCATGAATTTTATCATTTTTTTATAATAACCTTCCTCCAATGCATTATTTATGGGGGCGTCATATTCGTCCAACAAAACAATAACCCGTTTTTTATGATAGTTATATAAACACTCGGTAAGAAATTTTAAAGCGGATTTTATTTCTACTTCCAGCGCTTCTCCTAAGAACAATTGAAAAAACAGGCGTTTTTGTGCTTCATTAAGTCTGTCACTCTCATACAAGTATAGATTTTGTCGATAAATACCGGAAACTAAACTCCCTATTATCTTAATGGCATTTTCGTAGGTATCTTCCTCTACATTCTTCAACGTGAGAGAAATAACAGGGTATTTATTCAGATACTTTTCTACGATGTCTTTGTGTTCCATTATTTTAAGTCCGTCAAACAAGGTTTTGCTATCCAAGTTCACGTCCAAAAAATGTCTCAACATACTCATATTCATCGTTTTCCCAAACCGCCTTGGCCTGGTTATTAGCGTTACATCGCCTCTATTTTTAATTAATTCTTTGATAAATAGTGTTTTATCGACATAGAAATAATCTCCCTCGATAATCTTTTCAAAGGATTCAGCACCGGTTAAAATTTGCTTTTTCAATGAACTATTTTCCATCCGAGATTCTGTTTAAAAAATAATGACAAAGATAATACATTATTTCTGAATTTCCGATTCTTTTACCGCTTCGAAAAGCGTGATGATATTTTCGGGTGGCACATCGGGCAGGATGTTGTGTACGGTGGCGAATACGAATCCTCCGCCTTGTGAAAAGATTTCCATACGTTCAAAAACCTGCTCGCGGATTTGTTGCCGGCTCCCGTTATTTAATATTCCTACATTTTCAACGCCTCCCCCCCAGAAAGTGCAGGCATTGCCAAATTCTTTTTTGAGAAATTCGGGCGACATATTGCGGGCGTTTGTTTGTACAGGATTGAAAATTTCTATCCCTGCGTCAATCATGTCGGGCATCAGGTTTGAAATTGAACCGCATGAATGAATAAAAGTGTGCATCTTACTGTGTTTTTTGACGTAGTCGCACAAAATCCGATGTCGTGGTTTGAAAAGTTTCCGGTAAGTATCCGGGTCCATGAACGAGCCGGCAATCATCCCAAGGTCATCGCCAAAACGGATAATATCTACAATATCGCCAACGGAGGCACACACTTTTTCGAGGGTGGCAAGGTGTCTTTTTAATAATTCATCGAGCAGGCGGGAGACACTGTCGGGATCGCACAACAAATCCATCAGGAAATTATCCAACCTGCGCAGGAAAGTACCCCATTCGAACAAATTGCATCCGCATACAATCATCAATGCCTTGTCGGTGGTTTGTCGCAGATACAACGCTTTTTCGCGTAGTTGAACGAAAAAGCCGGTCTCTCCGGCATGGTCCCATGGACTGTGAACGTGCCGTGACCACATAATACGCTGCATTTCAGCATCTAATCCTTTATAAGAATCAGGATAACCATCAACATAAGGGAAATAGGTCTGGTCGAAAAATGTTGCGCCGAGTGGCATTTTGGACAGTATGCGCTGATTATCGTCATCATAAGTTACCCATGAACCGTCAGGTTGTAATATTGGCTTAAACCATTGAGGATAATACCCCTCGGCTCCGTTAGCCATCCGAATGGGATACCAGTCGGACGGTTTTTCATTGAACGAGCGGCCGATGTCGATGACGTCCACCCCAAACATATCGAGAATAAACGGGTCGGGTTGCGCCAATTGCTGAACTACATCATAAATCCATACCGGTAAATCATCTCTACCCAGATGATGCACAAGATTGGAATAAGCTATGGCGGATATGCCCGAACTGGGCGTTGAGCCAAGGTCGACCGGTATCCGGTCGGGTGTTTGATGCGATATGGCGGCTAACACTCTTTCACGTGATGTCATGATTTTAAATATTTTAATGAATTAAATACTACTGCTGATACCAATCAGGAAAGATGCAAACACCAGAATAATTAACCCTGTCCACATCAGTCCGCGTGTTTTTGATGTCGCGTTCTTCCATTCGCCGCGATAGAGCCCCCACAGTGTAGCAAAAACAATCGTCAGGGTCATCAGGATACCCCATGCCACAAAAGAAAACTCGCCCATTTGGGATTTACCCATCCCAAAAAAAACATAATTGATATACCACAAAAAACCGGCAAACGCACAACACAGGTAATTGATTCCAAGTGAATTGCCGGATTTTCGTACCAGATTAACGTGGGTTTTGTTCTTGACCGACAGGTAGGCGCACCAGACAAGCGTAGTAAGGAATGAACCGCTGTACAGGACAAAAAACACGACACTGTCCTGAAACAGCGGATTAACGCCAAAACGCACGCAGGTGTCCGCGATGGCTTTTCCCTGTTCGATGCCTAAAGCTGCGGACGACCCGGTGATTCCGACAAAAAGCGCCGCAAGCAAACCCTTACCAATATTGAACTCCTTGTTGATACCCTCCTTTGAACTTGCCTGTTTGCTTTTTAAAAACCCTGCAAAACCTGAAATACCGATTCCAACCAACGAAACCAATATCCCGGCAAGTAACAGGATGCCACCGTTCCCCGCGAATAATTTTGCTAAACGGCCATCGAGCAGGGGAGGCGTCAGGGTTCCGATAGCCATCATCAAACCTAACGATAGCGCATAACCTAAAGCAATACCCAAATAACGCAACGACAGTCCAAAAGTGAGATTTGCCGCACCATAAATAATACCTAACAGAAAAACCAAACTTACTTTTTCTGTCGGCATTTCACTTAATACCCGAAAAAAATCAGGTACAAATAAAAAGCAGATAAACAATGGAACTACTATATACGCGAACAAGCTGTATATCAGCCAATAATTTTCCCACTCCCATTTCTTCACCTTATCGAACGGAATAGCAAAACTGCCTGACATAAGCGCTCCAACGGAGATTAGCAAGATTCCATAAATTACAAAGAGACTCATCATTCTATATATTTATTGTGAAAAAATTGAATACCAAGGACATAGCATGGGGTCCCAGTTATCACATTCCTGACGGAGGTGCGGCGTCTTTGCCGGCGCCCCATTGCTTGTTTGGTCTGTCGCCCATTTCGAGTTCCAAGGTGCCGCCATTGATAATATCATCGTGCGTAAACCATGTTTTATCCCACGGTTGGCCGTTCAGTTTCGCGCTTTGGATGTATTTGTTGCTCCACGAAGCATTTCGCGCTATTACTGTAAAATCTTTTCCGCTATCCAACAGGATAGATACCTTGTTGAAAATGGGGCTGCCGATGCTGTAAACAGGTATACCTGCCGAGACGGGGTAGAAACCCATAGCCGAGAACACATAATAGGCCGACATACCGCCGCCGTCCTCATCGCCGGGGATACCCATCAGGTCGTTACGGAACCAGCTTTCCATGATCATTCTGATGCGTTTTTGCGCTTTCCATGGTTCACCGGCGTAATTGTAAAGGTAAGGGATATGGAAACTCGGTTCGTTGCCGGCGACATATTGTCCGATATTGCCCGTACCGTCGGGTTGTACGGCAAAATACTGCCATTTGGACAGGGGGATTTCCGTAGCAAACAAACGGTCCAACTGGTTGATAAAGGGTTGCGGACCTCCGAATAGATCGATAAGATCAGCGATGCGGTGATGTACATCCCAGATATAGGTCCAGGCGTTGTTTTCATCGTAATAAGCGCGTGAGCCGATACCTCCCGATAGCGCATAGTCGAATGGTTCGATAAACCTTCCATCCTTGTCCTTAGGATGGAAAAAACCGGTTTCTTTATTAAAAAGGTTGCGATAGTTGTACGACCGTTTCATAAAAAAATCGTAATCTTCGGTTTTACCTAACGACTTGGCTAATTGCGCAATACACCAGTCGTCGTAAGAAGCGGCCTGTGTGACCGCCACCGCTTGCCGTTGTTCAAACGAGCTTACACCTGCTACAGTTTCCTTTTCGTCAGGCCAGAGTGCAGGGAACCAACCGTTTTCGTGGTAGAAATCATCGAGTTCAGTCTTAGGCGCCCGTCGCCAGGGGATCATCGTTTCGGTTAAAACTGTGTTTTTCATACCTTCAAATGCTTTTGTCACATCGAATTTGAGGTTTTTACTTAGGGCGTCGGCGAAGATTACGGCGGCATGATTGCCGTTCATGGCATGCATGTCGCCACCAACACCCGGAAAAGTAGGCATCCAGCCTTCGGATGACTGTTCGTACATACGGATGTATGAGGATAGTTTCTCCTCCTGCGTTTTGGGATTGAGAATCGTCTGTAGCGGATGTTGTGCATGGTAGGTGTCCCATACCCAGTCGTCTGTCCAGAAGGGTGTTCCGCCATCGTCGTGTATCTGCCCGTCGAAGGCGCTGAAATATTTCCCGTCTTCCGAAATGTTCACCATCCGCTCGTGTGCACGGTACATGGCTGTATAGAAAATGGTTTTTTCATTTTCGGTACCACCCTCCACTTTGATTTTACTTAATACTTTGTTCCATTCGTTACGGGCGTTTTGGGCGACACGGTCTTCATCAAAGTCCGTTATTTCCTTTTCCAGATTCTTTTTGGCCTGTTCCACGCTAATATATGAGATGCCGTAGCGCGCTTTTACAATTTTCACGTCCGGATCGAATTGTGCATAAATGGCTGTATTACGTCTGGCGGCGTCTTTTTTGCCGGTCTGAACAGGCGATTGGTCAAATTCCAAATAAAAATACTGTTTCGCATTACCGTAATTTTCAAATCCGCTGAGCGTTTTTCCATCTGCATTTAGTTCACCGCCGGCGACCGTCCGTAACATGATACTACGTTGTCCTTTTTCCTCAAAGGTAAAAGAAAAAATAGCCGATTTGGCGGCAGGCGCAAAATCGACAAGGATGTCATGATCGTCCAAGAAAACACTATACCGGTAAGGTTTCGTAATCTCATGATCATAGCGATAGTTAACGTTCGGATCGGGTGCTATGTTTCCGCCAAAAGGCATCAACATCAGCGCATCATTGCCCCTGTGAGAAGGTACATTCATCGGGAAACCCCTCATACGGTCTGTAACAAACTCCCGGTGCGAAGGATTCATCCGTAACATGCTGTTAGGCAGGTGTGTGGTGGGGAAAGTGGGGACGAGCAATATGCTGATGTTCCCAATCCGGTTGTTGACGTAATCAACCGGTTCCTTAATAGGATTACAACTTGTTATACAAACGATTGTAATAAGAAAAGAGAAAACTTTTTTCATGTTGATCTATCTTAGTTATAAATTTTTTCACTTTCATCCGACGAATATCGATGCAAAGTAAACCTTTTCTTTTGAGAAAACCAAAAAGAATAATAACTTTGTGTCACCTCCGAAAAGTCATACAATATAACCGCAAAGAACGCAAAGGTTTTTCGAAAAGAACAACCTGAACCTTGATTGTAGGTTTCGGCTTTCTATTGAATTTCAAGCGTTTCAGGCCCTACTAAATAGAGGATGCCGGGGCCGGTGTCCAAAGATGTAGATGTTTCCGTCACATCCGCAAGCACGTTGCCCATATAATGTACCGCCTGTTGTAGCCCTTTGCCGATTTTTACGTTCACCTTTCGTTCGCCTTCGGGCGCCCAGACAGCCCAGACACGTGTGCCATCGGGTTGTTTCCAGCTTACGACGCAACAATCTTTTTGCCTCCATTCGACGGTATTGTCAATCGCCGATCCTTCGGGGAGCAATTTGCCTAAGGTAGCGTGTGCATGATAAGCAGGTTTCGGACTTAAATCCATGCGGACAAGCCCGAAGTTGTTTTCCCTGTCAAAAAAATTATTTTCGCTCGCTTCCATTTCATACAGGAAATGCTTTTCGATACCGAATCGTACGGAAAGAAGGATCGTTTGTGTAATAAAAATAGCCTGCCGCTTTTGTTTCAAGGCGCCGTCGCCGTAATAATACACAGAACCTTTTCTTGTATGATAACAGACTTTACCGCCGCCCAGCATGTAACTTCTAAGGTATGGCGAAATGACTTCGCTGACATGTAGCGGAATATTATCCGACGGCGGGAAAAACACCGCATCGTAATCATTCGGGCTTATACGCCTCAGATCAAGAATCTCAATGGTATCCAACCGGAATCCGGACGGAAATAAAGAACGGAGCGTCTGTACGGTGAATGATGAATCAACAGGAAATTCATCATCACACACCACCGCCACTTTCCAGTCTTTACCGGTTTCGGATTTCATCTCGTGAAAGACGTCTTTGCCTCTTATTGAGACAGTAGCCATGGACGAAATACCCATTTCCGTAAACCAGATACCTTTATGATCAAGGTTATATTTCGCCATTAAGACACGCAGGTTATCGATATCTTCCTTGAAACGAACCGTCGATTCCCAGCTATCGATATAATTGCGATAGGGATGCACGGCTATCTTGTCGAAGCCTTCTCCGGCGCCTGCTATAAACGACTTTTCAAGATAATCCAAAGGGATGCCTGCCGTACCGGCGTAAACGACGGTAATACCCGGATCTATTTCCTTGATTTTCTGATAGGTGGCTTTCAAAAGCAAGGCATAATTTTCGCCGTCATTGGCTTTGTCCCAAAAACGCGGATACAGGTTCGTCTCGTTCCATATTTCCCAGCATCGCACCTTGTTCTTATAGCGTGTGACTACATTTTCAACATACAAGAGCCAGGCATCTAAATGCTCCCAGACCGGACGTCCCCAATCCGGACGACCCATCAGAAGCCCTAACAGGTTAAGTCCTTCCTGCTCCACCACATCTACCATGCGGTCTAACGATTCATAATGCCAGTTTCCCTGCGGGTTTTCAACCGTTCCCCATGGAAAATCCGTACGAACCCAATTCATACCCGCATCACGCGCCATCCGGAGGTTGGCGGGCATGTGTACGTTTTCCTGACCGCCATTAATGTGCATGTGTATGGCAAGCGGCGAATAAATCTGCGCACCGCCCTGAAAGGCGACCGACAGAAAACAAAAATGAACAATGAACAATGAACAATGAACAATGAGCAATGAATTTTTTTTCATGATTGCTTGAGTGTGTATGGATTACATGTTTGTTTCAATTTTCCACTCTTACGCCTGAAAGTTCGATTTTTAAGGGTAATGCTGAGTTTGCAATACTCAATGTTAGCGTCTGGTTCGAGGGGTTATGTCTGCCAGTAACGGTGAAGTCCATACCCAAGATGCTGGTAGCTCCCTGAAGTGCATAGAAATTGCCGTCGGGCGTCACAGTCAGGTTACAGTCGATGGTCGCTAATGCGGTTGCGGCGAATAGATTCACGGTTGCTTTATCTACCCGTGTCAAACTAACCGGCACGTCTGTCAAAGGCATTTCCATCATACCGGTCAGTTCGCCGTTAGCCATATATTCGCCTACTACAATTTTGGTTATATCCATTTCTGCCGTGACGGTGACGTTCATAATCGTCATCCCCATTCCTTCTGCGAATAAACTGAGCGTTAACTTATGTTCCAGCAGGTTGATTTCGCCGGTAACAGTCATTGGGAAATCGCCGAAAGCCGATACCAGTGTAGCATCTCCGTTCAACGTACAGGTGTTGGCCGCTATTCCGGCGTCGACTTCAATATATTGGTCTTCCTTACACACAATATCTCCGGACGGCGACTGAATGAACAAGTCTACCCTTGAGCTACTGATCCGGGTGATGGATATCTCCATTTCGAGGCCGGATACAGGACCCATGGCGCTCTCACCGTTGGCTTCACCAATGTAATCGCCCGCCGCCGAAGCGCCGTAATCTGTCGCTTCGCCCGGTACGGCGTTAATTTCAATAACAAGGGGCATAATAGGATTACTCGAAGCATCTAATATCAGTTTGAGCGACTTGTCGGCATTATTAAATACACTACCGTTCAGGTCAAAATCAAAAATCATACCCAATATATTCAACTCGGCGTTGCCATTTAAACCGTATGTACCGGGTTGGTTACCTAACGAGATGTTTACCGTCTCGGCGACAATGGTCTGTTCGCCAAAACCGGTCATCTCGGCGATGACGGTCATTTTCAGCGTTGAATTGGAAATTCCGACGCGCTCTAATTTGATGTTTATGTCGGATATTGGCCCCATGGCTGACGATCCCGTCCCAAGATAATTGCCCACCATCAAGGCGGCATAATCGTCCGAATTGATTTTTATCGCAATATCGGGGCTTACCACAATTCTTGACTTGTTTGTTGCAAATATTCTTGTCTCCCCGAAGGTGAGCGCCTTGATTTTAGCTTTTGTACCATTACCCTCAATAGAGAGGATTTTATCATCCCACGTCACCCAAATGATTTCTTCTGTGGCGTCCGCCGGAGTAAAAGACGCCGTCAATTCCAGTTCATCACCTATTTCCAATGCGTCAGGGTTAGCTGGGGTGACGGTGATGCCCGTTACCAATTTTATGTTCTCATCGTCACTGTCACATCCTGATAAACAAAGACATGCCAATAAGCATCCAAATATTAAAAATTTTGGTTTCATAGGAAAAAATGATTAATGATTAATGATTAATGATTAATGGGTAAATTTTCATTATTGCTTGGGTGTAAGAGATTACATGATTTTTTCATAAACGCTTGGGTAAATAATAAATTGTCAACTGAAAACTAATTAATCTCCAGCGTTTCAGGGCCTACGAGATAGATGATGGCGGGGCTTGTTTCTAATGTATTGGACGATTCCGTTACATTAGGGAGAGGGCTGCCCAAATAATGTAGCGCCTGTTGGAGGCCTTTGCCGATTTTAACGTTTACCTTCCGCTCGCCATCGGGCGACCAGACAGCCCACACACGTGTGCCTCCAGGTTGTTTCCAGCTTACGACGCAACAATCCTTTTGTTTCCATTCAATGGAATCGTCAATCTTCGAACCTTCCGGGAAAAGTTTGCCCAATGTGACATGCGCATGGTAGGCGGGTTTCGGACTTAATCCCCTTCGGAGAAGCCCAAAGTTGTCTTCTCTGTCAAAGAAATTCTCGGCGGGCGATTCCATTTCGTAAGTAAAATACTTTTCGATACCGAAGCGCAACGAAAGGCAGACCGTCTGCACAATAAAAAGCGCCTGCCGGATTTCTTTCTCTACGGCATCCCCATAACAATAGAGTGTGCCGTTGCCTGTCAGATAGTAGACTTTGCCGCCGCTCAGCATATATCGTTTCAGGAGGGGCGTAATAACCTGGCTGAGGTGCAGCGGAATATTATCAGACGGCGGGAAAAAAACAGCATCGTAATCATTCGCATTTAAGCGCCTCAGTTCAGTAATCTCCAACGTATCCAACCGGAATCCGGACGGGAAGAACGAACGAAGGGTCTGTGCGGTAAACGAAGGGTTAACAGGAAATTCTTCATCACACACCACCGCGATCTTCCAGTCTTTACCGGTTTCGGTTTTTAGCTCGTGAAAGACATCCCTTCCACAGGTAGCTACGGAGGCCATAGATGAAATACCCATTTCAGTAAACCAGATATCTTTATGACCAATCTTGTATTTTGTCATTAAATTGCGCAGGTTTTCAATATCTTTCCTGAAATTATCCGATGCCTCCATATTAGTAATAAACATACGATAGGGATGCACGGCCATTTTGTCGAAACTATCACCGGCGCCGGCTATAAACGACTTTTCAATATAATCCATCGGGATACCGGCCGTACCGGCATATACGACTGTGGCATCCGGGTCTATCGACTTGATTTTCTTATACGTAGCTTTCAAGAGCAACGTATAGTTCTCTGCGTCGCCGGCTTTGTCCCAAAAACGGGGATACAGGTTCGGCTCATTCCAGACTTCCCAGTAGTGCACTTTGCCCTTGTAGCGTTTGACGACATTCTCCACATACAAGAGCCAGGCGTCCAAATTATCCCAGACCGGGCGTCCCCATGACGGGCGACCCATTAAAAGTCCTAACATGTTAATGCCTGTCTTATTCGCTTCTTCTACTACGCGGTCTAATGATTCATAATGCCAAACACCCTGCGGCCCTTCGACGGTACCCCATGAAAAATCGGCGCGTACAAAACGAATACCCGCATCGTGCGCCATCCGGAGGTTGGCAGGCATCTGGACATGTTCTTCGCCGCCCTGAAGGTGCATACATACGCCAAAGGGCGATTCTTTCTGCGCCAAGCCCTGAAAAAGGGATAATAAAAAACAAACAAAAACAAATACTCTTTTCATGCGAAAAAAATGATTAATGATTAATGATTAATGGGTAAATTTTCATTATAGCTTGGGCGTACCCCAGTATGTCATTGCGAGGAACGAAGCAATCCAGGTGCACCGGTCTGAATCCGGATTGCTTCGCTGGCTCGTAATGACGGTCAGGTTGTTGCAATGACGGTATACTACTCTTTCTTTGCTTCTACTTTCTTTAAAGTGAAGGGCAGGATACCCATTGACGTATCAGCTGAGCCTTTGAGAATGTTGTTTTCTTCCCAGATAACAATTTTTACATATTCTCCAACGTACATATTTGCCGAAAGTTTGCCGTCTTTTTCGGTAAATTCCTTTTCTTTGACTTCCATGTCTCCACCTTCGAAGTTCATGACAATTGCTCCGTCTTTTAGCTTAAATTCGGCGTTAAAAACTTGAAATTGGTCCGGAGCGTCGGGAACGGTTATCACCCATTTTCCTACTAACTTGGCTTTGATATCCTGCTGCAAAACATGCGTATCCGAACAGGTGACATAGACCCCTGAATACGTAGTTTTACTACCATTTGCGGCGTTCACGTTTACAGCCGACATACACAACAGGCACAAGCCCGTTAAAAATACAAACATTTTTTTCATTTTTTTTAATTTTTAATGATTAATACTATTTAGTTATAATAAATTCGGATTCAGGAGAGCATCTTCTTCCGGGCGGGGATGAAAATAACTTTCAGGTTTTGAGGGTGGACGGATAGGCGCTCCGTCATCGGGATTACGTCCGGGCAGGAAACTGTGGTCGGGCGTTACCTTTATCGCATCTTCCACTAATTCACGACGCACGATGTCGAACCAACGGCTGCAATATTCCAAGCCGGCAAATTCCCATCCACGCTCCACAAATACAGAATCACGGAACGCTTCGGCGCTCAATGCGCGTTGAATATTGTTTTCGGTCGAACCTTTGCCTTTATATGCGCGGTTTCGTACGCGGTCGAGGCAGTTGTATGCCAATTCGTTTGGGCCGCCGTCGGCCATGGCCTGCGCTTCGGCGTATATCAGCAACACTTCGGGATAACGTATCATGGCGTTCGTACGGTCACTTCTCCATATACCCGCAGGCACCACCCATTTGGTCTCGCCTTCGGAGCCTTCACATTCCCACATCTTGTTATAGAATGGACGCCAGTTGTTAATATCCTGCCAGGAGGTTAATGGTTGTCCGTCAGGCCAGGGCAGGATAGCGCGTCTGTCGGGCGTCATCGGAAACTCATGAAGGAAAGTCGCTTCTTTCCGCTCGCCTTCGGGAAACCTGAGGAAGAAGTTGATTTCCGAACACAAACCGCCCCATCCGCCTAACTCCAAAGGACGACAATAGGTCGGGCCATTGACGTTGTAATCTTCTATGCCATCATACACAAGGGCGAACACCATTTCTTTGTTCAGTTTCGGCCTTACTTTCCATAACTCATCACAATGGTCGAGCAGATCATAACCGTAAGCCGCTTCATTATTGATTATTTCGGCGGCTTTATCTTTCGCTAACCGATAACACTCGTTTATTCCCAAGTGGCCTCCCAATACAGGATACCCTGCCATGAACAGGTAAGCCGACGCCAGCGTAGCTTTAGCGGCGCCTTTCGTAATACCGGCTCCGTTGTGCTTCACCTGATCAATTCCGTCCCACGTCATGGGAAGCAATTCTTCCGCCAATTTCAAATCCTCGACGATATGTTCGTAAATTTCTGCAGATGATGAAAGCGTTATCGATTTGTCGGCTACCCTTGTAGTAGTGACATACGGGATTTCATTATAAATACGTGTCAACCAGAAATAGAGGTATGCGCGAACAAAATAAGCTTGTCCGGCGTAATAACCCAACTGTTCTTCGCTAAGTCCTGTCGCCCTTGAGTAGTTGTCAATAATACCATTCGCTTTGTTTATCCCTTCGTATGCTTTCTGCCATCCGTCTCTCATATCCTCATCAGCTGCCGAGTAGATGTAAACATCTTGCTGGGAGATAGGCGACGTTGTATCGTCGCCGCTGTATAACATACGCATGAAAGTCGTATAGTATCCATGAAACGTCTTGCTCAGACTGCGATATAACGAATTGTTCGCCAACTCTAATTCATCCCGGTTGTTGTAGAAAGATTCAGGGAATAATTTTCCATACAAATTTTCTTTCAGAAATTCGTCATTCGACTGGCAGGCGGTTAAGATGGCCAAACCTGCGATTAATATATATTTTCTCATCACTTTTCTATTTTAACAGGTTAAAAATCAACGGAAAGGCTAACAGTAAAACTTCTCGGATTCGGATAGGCGTACCAGTCTAAGCCGGCGTCGGTATCGGAGCCGCTTGCCGAAGATACTTCGGGATCATAGCCCTTGTATTTGGTAAACATACATAAATTCTGAATGCTGAAGGCCAACCGTGCGTCGGCAAACTTAATCTTATCTTTCGAAAACCGGTAGGCTAAGCTGACGTTTCGTATTTTTATATAACTGCCGTCCTGTATCCACTGGTCTGAATTGGTTCGTATCGTTAAACTGGTTTGTTTCAGCGTCGAAAACCTCGCGTAAGGATTATCGGGCGACCAGCGGTCTTTACCTTCGCGGGCAGTGATAGTCCTTGAGTTATCAATCGTATTCGTCGCCAGGGCATACGTCAGGTTGATGATGTCTCGACCGTATAATCCTTCGACCAACACATTCAGGTCCCAGTTTTTATATGAAAGATGATTGTTGAACCCTCCTGTGAATTTCGGACTGGCGCTGCCTATAATCTGATAATCGCCGGCGTCATATTCACCGTTGCCGTTCAGGTCGTCGTAGCGGTAAAAACCCGGTTCGGATTGATACTGGACAGCCTCCACAACATCGCCCACTTGCCAGAGACCTAAATATTTATAGCCGAAAATAATGCCAATAGGCTCACCCTTTTTGATAATAAACGGACTGTTCGGCATGGCGCCCGCTACCGACGAACCGCCAAACAGACGCCCGTCCTCCTCGTCTAAGCCTATATCCAACACTTTGTTACGGTTGCGCGAACCGTTCAGGTTGATGTCGTACGACCAGTTTTTGTTTTCGAAGATGGTGTAATTCACGTTTACTTCAAACCCCTTGTTTTCAATACTTCCAATATTGGTCGAGACACTCCCTCCTCCGTTGTATCGGGGCACCTGGTCGCGGTTGAGCAACTTATCGGTCTTCTTGTAATAGTAGTCGAAAACAACGTTGAGCTTACCGTTAAGCGTGGTGACGTCCAATCCGAAGTCGCTGGTTGTCGTTTCTTCCCATTGCAGGTCGGGATTGGTCGGCGCTCCCGGATGGTATCCCCTGTACATTGTATTGGTACCCCATGTATACACCGAGGCGTCCATATTCGAATAGGTGGCATAAGCGCCTACCGCCTGGCTTCCGATAATACCCCAGGTGCCGCGCAGTTTAAGGTTTTGAAAGATATTCATATCTTTCAGGAATCCTTCTTCCGAAAGCCTCCAGGCGACGCCAAAGGATGGGAAGTAACTGAAACGGTTATCACCCTGAAACTTCGACGAGCCGTCGGCGCGAAACGTGCCGGTGAAATAATACCGTGAGTCATAATTATACGATAGACGGGAAAAATATGACCGCATGGCGTTGTTGCTATAATCGGAGCCCATGGAAATAGTTCTTCCAAGCCCCAGATTGTCAAATTCAACGGAATGAATAGACAGGTCGTTGGCATTGGCGTTGAAATTGCGCGATTGACTCTGGGATTCTTCAAAGCCAACCATTAATGAAAGATTATGATTTTCAGCCAGCGTTTTGGAGTAGGTCAGTACCGCGTTTACCAACCACGAACGCGATTCATAGTTATCCTGGCTTGCATTGGCGATGCCGCTATAGAATATGCCGGGCCGAAAATAGCGTCTGCCGCCGGTACCGAAGGCCATGGATGCTTTACCGTCGAACACTAAACCATCTAAAATTTTTACTTTTACGTTACCTATTGCATTTCCGCTGTTGGAATAGCGCGTATCTTTTATGGTTGTCAAAGCTACCGGATTTAATACAAGGGATGAAACGGGGTCTCTTTCGACGAAGGTGCCGTCGGGATTGTATACGCTGGGTATCGGCGACCATACGAGGGCGGCGCACAACGTCATATACTCATGGCTGGTGCCTCTGCCCAGATCGGGATTATATGTATCCCCGTGGTTGACATTTGTCTCTATCTGGTACGAAATGCGGTCGTTCAGTTTGGCGTCGAATTTGGCGCTTAACCCGTAACTTTTCGCCCAGGTATTAATGATGACGCCATCCGTCTGATTATAAGAAGGTGAGATGTAATACTTCATCTTGTCGTTCCCGCCGGTAAACACTACTTTGTGATTTTGCGAGACGCCCGTCCGGAATATCTCGTCCTGCCAGTTTGTTCCGGGCCCTGTGATTTCGCTCAGATTGAAAGGTGGAGGGTCGCCCCGTATCTGATACAAATCGTTTGTGAATGCGGCATATTCGAGGGGGTCCATCATGTCATACCACCTGTTCCTTGGATTATGCGCAAAAGAGACATCCGAGAAATATTTCACGCGGTTACCTTCTTCCGAACCTCGTTTCGTGGTAACGATAATAACGCCGTTTGCGCCTTGAGAGCCGTAAATAGCCGTTGCCGAGGCGTCTTTTAGAATCTCAATCGATTCAATATCATACATGTTAGGGATACTGCCGTAATTGCCGTCGACGACAACAAGCGGGTCGTTGCTGCCCAGAATTGAATTAACGCCGCGGATACGAAGCGTAGACCCTTCGCCCGGCGCACCGTTAGCCCTTCGGACGACCACGCCCGGCGCGCGTCCCGCCAAAATAGAGATACCTCCCGAACTCGGCTGGTCTATAAAAGACTTGGGCGCTACCGAAGCAACCGCGCCTGTCAGGTCGGATTTTTTGACCGTACCATAACCCACTACCACTACCTCGTCCAACAATTCAGCGCTCTCTACGAGCGTAATGCGTAGATTGTCCGCTGCCGCCACAGTCTGCTTCACATACCCTATATAGGTGATCTCAAGCATGGCTCCTGCGGATACATTCAGTGTAAAAAACCCCCTTGCGTCGGTATTCGTTCCGTTCGTCGTACCCCGAATCACCACATTGACCCCCGGCAAAGCGTTGCCGCCCTCATCATACACATAGCCCGAAATCTTTCTTTCTGGCTGGGTCATCATTTCTTCCACCATTATTTTTTCTCCGGATGAAGGCGGAGCGGCCATTATGAAAAGGGGCGCTACTAACAGATAACAGCATAAAAACCGTCTTCGCTGTCCCCAAAAGTTAATTTTTTTTCCCATCATTCTTACACAGTATTAATTTGAAATAAGCAATGTCGATGCAAAGGTAAATGAAATTATTATAAAATTGAATTTCTTTTAAAGATTTTTTTTACATTTCAGAAACGAATTGATATTTCCCTGATCCGGCTTCAAAGATAGCATAACTTTTTTCGTTACATTTATATTTCAAACCTAACGCCTCCATCGCCGGTGCGCCGCTTTCTGTGATAACCGATGTACCATTGGAAGGAATCCATATTTCAGCGGTCGTATTTACGGGGATAGTGACATCGAATAAAAATTTCCCGTTGTCGATTTTCCATGATGAGGCGATGGTTCCCTGTATGGATTCAAAACTGCCTTTCGCCCAGGTGAGATTGCCGGCGGGTTGCGGTTTAACTACGAAGCGTTTAAATCCGGGAGCAGCGGGATTGATACCGAGCAATGCCTGATAGAACCATTCGCCGACGCTGCCAAACATGGGATGGTTGTGTGAATAGACGTTATCCGAATATTTCCAGGTCTCCCAGACGGTTGTGGCGCCCGACTGCAGCATGTGTCCCCATCCGGGGAAAGTCCTTTTATTGACCATCGCGTAGGCGATGTCGTTGCGGTTATTTTTTGTAAGCGCATCCAATATCAACGGAACGCCAAATATCCCGGCGGCGATGTGGCCTTCCCGTTGTGCGATTTCCCTGAGCAGGATATCGAAAGCAGCCGCTTTATCGCCATCGGGCAACAAATCATAATATAAGGCAAATGCCTGGCTTGCCTGTGTGTGGTTTCCCGCTTCTCCGGACTTTACGAATTTTTCTATAAATGCGGTTTTGATGTCTTTCGCCAACTGTTGGTATATTTTGGCGTCGTTGGTACGACCGGTGAGTCCCGCAAATTCGGATAGCAGTATCACATGATGGTAATAGTGTGCAGTGGCAAACAGGGCGGGTATTCGTTCTTCGAGGCTCTCATGGTCATTGATACAGCGGTCGATGATGTGGTCTTTGGCGTTTGCACGCAGGAACTCCACCTGTTTGCGAAGAGCGGGATAATAGTTTTCGATGGTGCGAATATCGCCGTAATATTCATACAACAGTTTTTGCAGGAAGGCAAATGCCAATTGCCAGCCGATAGGCCCAGACCCTTCTCCAAGGCCCTGGCTGTCAATGCCATTATAAGGCGCTGTTTCGGTTATTCCGCCCAGGGGTCGCTGGTCGTTGGCAAAGTCGCGCACTACCTTGCGGTAGAAGTTATGCATGTCGTAGAACCACCCGAAAGTACGCGCTACCCCTACGATGTCGCCGCCATAGCCGAACTTCTCGCGTGCGGGGCAGTCGGATTGCACGCTGAACACATTGCTTAGGAAAGTATTATCGAGGACGGTGTCCAATTTATTGAACATTGGGTTAGAACATTCGAAATGTCCGGTACGTGGCAGGTCGGCGTTCATTCGCAATCCTTCAATATTATCCAAGGTCGGACGTCCCGGCCAGCCGGTTATTTCCACATAGCGGAATCCGTGGAAGGTGAAACGCGGCGACCATGTTTCCTCTCCTCCACCTTTCAGTGTATAACTGTCTTCCTGCCATGCCGTTTGTGGCTGTCCCGGCGCTTCCCTGTCAGCGTTCCAGACGCGTTTTACTTGTCCGGCGACTGAAGTCATCACATTTATACTGCCGTCCGAATACACATCTTCGCCAAAACGGAGGGTTATTTTAGCACCTTCAGGCCCGCGCACCCTGATAGACGCCACACCGGCAAAGTTCTGTCCCATATCGAACACGAACACCCCCGGACGGCTTTCGGTCATCCGTACAGGATGTATCGTTTTTGTGACACGAATTGGCGGTTGTAATTGCGACGTAAGTTGTCCCGTAGGGGCTTCGGCTGTTGAAGCCTGTTTCCAATGACTGTCTCCGAATGAGGGCGTATTCCATCCGGGTGTTTCTATCCGGGCGTCGTAATGTTCTCCCAAGTAGACGTTGTTACGCATAATAGCGCTTGGCGCTGTTTTCCAGGTGTTGTCGGTGACGATGGTTTCCACCGATCCGTCAGCATAGGTTATCCGCAATTGCGCAATGAGACTTGGGCGACCGATAGTAAGATATTCGCGTAGCGGTTGGAAAATCCTCATCGGGAGCGGATTATAAAACCCGTTACCAAGCAGCGCCCCTATCACATTTTCACCCTGTCGTATCATCCCGGTGATATCGTAGATACTGTAAAGCGTTTGTTTTCCGAAGTTTGTCCAACCCGGATCAAGCACATGGTCGCCTGCCTTGCCGCCATTGAGATAGGCTTCATAATAGCCTAACCCCGTGATATAAAGACGCGCTGTCGCTACCGGTTTCTTCACGTGGAAGGATTTGCGAAACATTGGCGCCGGTTCGTCTTTATAAAAGTCGAAGATGTTAGCAGGCGCCTGGCTCCCGTCGCCGATCCATACCGCTTTCCAGTCGGCAGGCGTAAACATGGCCGTTTCCCACCAGGCTATATCACTCCATTCTGAAGGATTGCCGTCGCGGTCGTATACAAGCGCCTGCCAGTAATAACGGGTAAAAGGTAGCATCTTTTTACCGGCATAAACGATGTTATTATTTTGCGAAGACATTTTCTTCCCGCTTTTCCAGACTAAGTTTTTCCCCTGTTTCAGGTCTGTTTCCGATGTGGCGACCCTGATTTCGTAGGCCGTTTGAATCTGTGCGCGTTCGTCCGATTGCAGCTTCCATCCCAGCACAGGCGTCGGAATGTCTATTCCCAAAGGATTTTCGA
>Ga0099364_10002825_pt1 | contig 27469 bp, 28 predicted proteins | sample TergutTh196P3_FD_73070 | JGI IMG/M metagenome (GOLD analysis project Ga0099364, IMG submission 73070) | Microcerotermes parvus P3 segment gut microbial communities from Pointe-Noire, Republic of the Congo - Th196 P3 | ecosystem: Host-associated > Arthropoda: Insects > Digestive system > Gut ... | reverse complement strand
CGACGTAATCTGCATAAGGGACGAAAGCCCAATCGACCTTGCCCAAAACCCCCTATATGCAAAACACATCTACAACGCCGGCTGGGGCCAGTTCTTAAATCAGTTAGAGTACAAATGCAACTGGTATGGCAAAGAACTCAAGAAAGTCAGCAGCCTGCACCCAAGCGCCCAACTATGCAGCGCCTGCGGAGCAAGAAACCCGACAGAACCCGCAAAAACCCCACCCCGCGAATGGCTCTGCCCCACCTGCAACACCCGCCACAACCGCGCCGTCAACGCAGCAATCAACGTGCTAAAGGCTGCAAGCGCGTAGGCTAGGGATCAGGGATTAGGGACTAGGGATTAGTCAGTAAGCATAGTAATTATGCATTATGCATTGCGCAATGCGCAAGTACGGCCGGATGGGCCGGAGCTAATGTCTGCAATTCCCGGTAAAGCAGAAATCTCAGCAATGAGAACATCAAAAGTATATTTTTGTAAAACAAAACAACCGTCGTAGGGGCGATTATCAATCGCCCGAGATATCCCATCAACCGGCGCAGGGGCGACCTGCGGTCGCCCGCCCGCCCGTCCCAAACAGAGGGTATGCCGGGGTTATAAGAAAGGATGAGAGATTTCCATACACAATACGCCCTCATAGCAGCGTCTACCGCATACCATATTGACAAGTTCACATGGGGTCAAATACGCATCCTGCAGAAAATGGGATTTGAGGTTCATGTCGCGGCAAGTTTTGACGCGGCGCTGAGCGGAAATTCCTCACATGAGTATATAGAACACTGCAGAAAACGGTTTAATAGCAATGGCGTAAAAGTCTATGAAATACCGTTTACCCGCTTCCCATTGTCGCTCAGCAATATGAAAGCGTTCCAAATGTTTAAAAAACTGTTGCGCGAAAACCGGTACAGTCTTCTTCATTGCCACACACCCACCGGAGGTCTCATAGCGCGTTTAGCGGCGGCGCGTTACAGAAAAAAAGGACTGACGGTCATATACACCGCGCACGGATTCCACTTCTTCAAAGGCGCCCCGCTGCAAAACTGGCTGCTGTACTACCCCGTAGAGTGGCATCTCGCCCGGCTGACGGACTGCCTGATCGTAATTAACGATGAAGATGAAAAAACGGCAAAAAAAATGCCGGCGAAAACTGTAATAAAAATAAACGGCGTCGGTGTTCCGCGAAAACCATATGATGAAGCCCGGCCTATAGACAAAACGGAACTGGGGCTGAAAAAAAACTCTTTCGTTTTCCTGTATGTTGGCGAACTCAGCAAACGAAAGAATCAGGGATTGCTGATACGCAGTTTCGCGGCAATCGCTCAAAAATGCCCCGAAGCCGTGTTGCTGCTGGCCGGAGAAGGCGCATTGAGACCGGCTTATCAGCAGCTCATAGACTCGTTAGGATTAGCCAAAAAGGTTTTTCTGCTGGGTTGGCGAGACGACATTCCGGAATTAGTTTTGGCGGCGGACGTTATTGTCTCATCGGCAAAGCAGGAAGGCCTCCCGGTAAACTTGATCGAGGCGATGATGGCGGGAAAACCGATAATCGCGTCGTCATGCAGGGGCAACCGCGATTTAGCTAAGCAGGCGGGTATAGTTGTAAAGAGTCAACAGGAGTTTTCAGAGGCGATTTTATTGTTGTATGAGGATGCGGGGTTACGGTCACAGTTAGGTAAAGCATCGAAGGAAGCGTCATATCAATACGAGTCGGCTGTTATAGATAGGGAGATGGAAGCAGTGTATTATCCGTGATTACCATTTTGATGGCAACATATAACGGCGAGAGATTTATTGCCGAGCAAATAGACTCTCTGCTTGCGCAGACGGTTCGAGATTTCAAGCTTATAATTTGTGACGACTGCTCGACAGACAATACCTTCTCAATAATCTCAGGGTATGCAGAAAGATATCCGGAAAAAATCACCGTTTCTCAAAATATAGAAAACTCGGGCGGCGCCAAACACAACTTCTTACAAATGATGATTCAATGCAAAGACGACTACATTATGCTCAGCGATCAAGACGATGTATGGCTGCCGGATAAGATTAAAGTAACGCTTGAAAAAATAAGAGTTCTGGAATCTCTACATACAGCAGCCAAGCCGCTTTTAGTTTTCACCGACCTGAAAGTTGTCGATGAAAACCTGAATACCATTTCAGAATCCTTCAGTAAAGCGGCGGCAGCCGATTACAGCAAGACCGCTCTGAACTATATCATCGCGCAAAACATAATCGCAGGTTGTACAGCCATGTATAACAAGGCGTTGGCGGAGTTAGTACAAACGCCGCCGGAATACACGGTCATGCATGACTGGTGGCTGATACTTTTGGCTTCCGCGTTTGGCAAAATAGATGTAGTTGACCAACCGACGATTCTTTACCGTCAACATAATAATAATGATATCGGCGCAAAAAAGTTGCGGTCGTTCAAAAATATAGCGCACGAGGCTTCAAATTACACAAAAATGGCTGCGGCAATCGATCAGACCTATAAGCAGGCGGACAGCTTATTGCGAATGTATAGCAACAGGCTTTCAAAGCATCAAATCGAACTGCTGAAGGCTTACATATCAATACCGGGATTGCCAAGGTTACGTAGATTGAGAATTCTATTCAAGTATAGAGCATTCAAGAACGGATTCGCGAGAAAAGCCGCTCAGGTAATAATTGCTTTATCGACCGCCCATTCATAGTACGGTAACAGCAAAAACACTGCACAAAGAAAAGCGCCTGCACAAAGCAAACGCTCATCTTGTGAGGCATAGCATCCGGCGGGCGTACCTTTCTCCCGCATCTCTCGGGTTTCCCCTGTCAGTACCATCGGCGTGTGGTCGGTACGAAATCTACCACCTCAAATGCTTGCCTATCCTGAGTTTAGTATAGCTTATCTTTATGGATGCGTAAAGGTTTTTTTGTTCTTCAAGAGCCTGTTCCATTCCTTTTGGTTATTTCAGACCCAATGTCAACAGGTTAAGGAAATCATGCCTGATCGGTGCGTAGGGGCGAGGCTTGCCTCGACCGTTTTCCGGTGCATTGTGGAATAGGCAACCCATCCCTACACGGGGGTTGCGTTAACCTGTTGACATTGGCTGGCAGGCGAGTAAGCAGTTGATCGGCATTTAGGGCGGTTTTATATAGTCAGAACATCATGGGTGTTCGGAGAAAGCGGAAACAATTGGAATAATCCGGTTCCATCGGAGCAGTATCCGATGATAGTGGCACGGCCGAAAAACTCAAAGTTGTCCAAGATTAGCTTGGATGAGGCGGGATTTGGGTGATTGCCAGAGTGGTGCGAGGCGCTGGTGAGGAGTATTAACAACAAATGAGCAAGATAAAAAGAAGTCTGCAGTATTTTCGGGATTATGGTTTTTGTGCTTTTGTGCGTGCTGTTTTTAATAAGTTGTGCGGAAAACCGATTGTCAACAATGCAAGCAATGGTATAAAGAGTAATAGTTCTGATTCTGCTGATACAGGGGCTATAATGCATTCCACTTCTGCTAATGCAAGGGCTAAAATGCCTTCTGTTTGGTTCGCAAGATACTCTAACAAAAATGATTATGACAAAGATGATGATTTTCATTCTTTCAGTAAGCTCACCGGGGAAATGGACAACGAAACAGCTAAATCAATAAGGCCTTTCGAGATATTAGCATATTGTGAGGTATGCAAAAAAAATACACTTATGCGAGTGTGCTATGAAGTTGGAGCATTGGGATCTAAGGGGGTTCAGGTTGGTTGGTCTGAGGATATTGAGTGTAAAGAATGTGGTTTGCGAAACCGACAACGCGCTTTGATAGATTTTCTTGTGAACAAGGTTATAAAGAATCAGCCTAATGATGTGTCAATCTATCTTGCTGAGGCTTTAACACCTACTTTTGCGTATTTGAGTCGTAACTACAAAAGTGTTATCGGCAGTGAATTTTTTGGACAAGAGGCAAAGAGTGGAGAAAGCTATGCTTTTCAGGGAAAGAGCATTCTTCATCAAGACTTAACACAATTATCTTTTAATAGCGAAAGCTTTGATGTTGTTATTACCCACCATGTATTTGAACACATACCGGACTATAAAAAGGCATTCATGGAATGCTATCGGGTGTTGAAAAGGGGAGGGGAGTTATTATTTACCATACCATTTTTCATAGGGATAGATGACGAAAAGACAATCGTAAGGGCATCAGTCAATGATGAAGGCGTGATTACTCATATCCATCCGCCTGAACTTCATGGTAACCCGGTTGATAGCGTAGGTTCACTTTGCTTTCAAAATTTCGGATGGGACATACTTGATTGTTTACGCTCATGCGGGTTTAAAACAGCTTACGCTAATTTCTATTGGGGAAGATGGAAGGGCTATATAGGAGAGCACAAATTCAATGTCATTTTTTCTGCCTATAAGGAATAACGCCTTGACTTGTTAAGTAAGAAATAAATTTGAGGAATTCAGCAGAATGAAAACAACAACAGTGATTGTGTCTATTCAAACTCAAGAAAAACTTCCCAAATACATTGAGAAACTGAACGAATTATTAGAGATGGGCTGTAGTGCCGCTATCATAGATACGGGGGGGCAGAACAATCAGGACACTGTTGTGTCTTCAAGCGTTTCCTATATCCATTGCCCTGATGAAAAAGAAGTTATCGTAACATATAACACTTTACTAGACGAAAACCTCAAAACGGAAAACGATATATTATTGATGGATGAGGGGCTGCTGCTCTCCTTGCCCGCCGACAGTTCATTTTATCAGGAAATGCAGGATGTATTATATTACACCGAGAAACACGCTTTTGTATCACCTAGAATTTGTACTACCGATGATAGCCGTTACTATTTAGAGCAGCTTAAGCGATTGCCGCGTTTCTCAATTCTTGCTGAGCCTGACAGTCGGTGTGTTTTAATTAAAAGCTCTGTAATTGGTTTACTTTGTCATTTTGACACGAGATATCTCAGTTTCAAATATGCTTTATTGGATTTAGTGCTTAGGGCAAATCAATTTGGCTATAATCCCGTGTTGAGCAATCATGGCTTCCTAAATGACACGGATGCTTATACAAGATTCACAATCGACTCTAATATAGATCAAGAAATATTCGTGAAACGTTATCCATATTTTTCAAAGAGCAAAGAACTGATTTCTGCATATGAGAAACATCCTTTTGAGGCGTTTCTTGGTCTATTTGCTGAAGAAAACGCAAAGAAGAAAATTCTGCTTAACTATATGATTTTACAGCCATTGCACTATGGCCCAACCGAGTTCATGTTGTCATTTTTAGAAAGCTTTTATCGTTTATTCCGTGAGAAGTATGAAATTTTTGTTTATACAAATTATGCGGCTAACCGATTTCACCGTTTATCTGAGAGGTATCCGAATGTTTTATTTCCCGACACTTTGTCAGGTGTGTTTGATATAGGTTTTTTTGCAGGCCAGCCATTTTTCCTTGAGGATCAGTTTTTTCTAAATAAGCATTGTTTAAAGTCGATATTTACAATGTTTGACATAATACCCTGGCGATCTTATAGCCGCCGCAACGAGCAAATGCTGCATATCAATGACGTTATTAGATTAGGATTTCTTTTATGCGATGGAGTTATTGCAATAAGTGATTTCAGCATTCAAGATTATAAAGCATATTTTTACGGAGACATGGAAATACAGAAAAAACCGGTAAAACGAGTTTATATCAGCAGTAGTTTTGCTTCTTCTGCGAAAAAGAAATATGGATTGCCTTTCAGCGACTATTATTTAATCGCTGGAAGTGAAATCAAATATAAAGCGCTTTCGGAAACTATCGATATTGTCGCAAACAGTCATCATCAATTTATCGTGATTGGTCATGGGAATAGCAATTACATAAAAGACAATGTCTTTGGTTATGCCGGCGGTCATATTAGTGAGGATTTCCTGGTATATCTTTACGCTAACTGCAAGGCCGTTATTTTTCCAAGCGTATATGAAGGGTTTGGATTACCTATCGTTAATGCCCTCAAGAATAAAAAGCGGGTCATTGTGTATGATTACGCGCTTAATAGAGAGATTTATGAACACTTCAACGAGTTTAAGGAATTTTTTCTGTTCTTCAATAATTTCTCGCAAATCGGAGAAATACTAAACGATATTGATTTTTCCATCGAACCAACACCTGTTGAATACAAAGATTCTTGGGACCATACTGCTACCGAGATTGAAGCCTTTATTGAGGAAATCTTGGAAAAAGAGGTCGAAGAGGACAGACTTAAGGAACGGTGGCACTTATTGAACTTACTGGAAGTGAAAATGAATGAATCGCGCCCCAGTCTGCCGAGACTGCGCAGTTTGCTGTTAACTGCGGTCAAAAATAAAGTGCGCTATGCATTTCCCAAGCTGTATGCATTTCTGAAAAGATTTATACGTAAATGAGCCGAACTGCATAAACAGCAGAAAAAATATACTATATAAAATCTAGGCAAGTGAATCAAATGAAGAAAATCAAATCAATAATTTTGGTAATCCCCGGGGTGCGTTTGATATATAAATTTCTTGCATATACTAAGCATCACGGAGTCAAGAACGCTATAAAAAAAGTAAAGCAGCAATTAAACATCAAGAAACGGTCTATTGATTCTACAGGTTTTTTTATCAGCGAAACTCAGCGTAGAAAACAAAAAGCGGAAAAGTTCAAAAGATGTATAAAGTTAAGTGTTTTTATGCCGGTACATAGTACTGAGTATCATTACATAGAGCAATCAATAAACTCAGTGACCGGTCAAACATATGAGAATTGGGAACTACTATTAGTTGACACATGCGATGGCTCATATAGTCAGGCGGAAGATATTTGCCAACAATATCAGAAACAAGATAGTCGAATCAAATATAAGAAAACCGTGAACAGTGGAAGAGAATCTAGGACTATCAATGAATATATTGAAAGGGCTTTTGGTGATTATTGTGTGATTTTGAAGCAAGGCGACTTGCTTCACCCCACCGCGTTTTATGAGGTTGCAAAAGAGATATATTCCGGGAATGCAGATTTCATATATACAGATGAGGCGGTATTTCAAGATGCCCCTAATAATGTCTTGTCATTGTTGTTTAAACCTGATTTTGCCGCCGATACTTTGAGAAACTGTAACTACATATCGAACCTGTCGGTTTTTAGAAAATCCTTGTTGGGTGCTGCAGGTAGTTTTAATGATGAAAATGAGGATGCATATTATTACGACATGGTTTTAAGGCTAACGGAAAAGGCACATCATGTCAGACATGTCGCTAAAGTCCTTTACTACAAAAGACATTCAAAAAGCGCGCCAGGTGATGCCCAAAGAATATACGAAGCTGAAAAGCGGGCAGTTAGCGAACATTTGAAGCGCGTCGGAATGAAAGGAACTGTAGGCGATGGGAAAATAGAAGGAACATACAGAATTCGATATGAGATTAGTGGCAGCCCATTGGTTTCAATAATAATCCCCAACAAAGACAATAGATATACATTGGCAAAATGCATTTCATCAATTTGTGATAATTCAACATATAGGAATTTTGAAATAATTATTATTGAAAACAGCAGTGCTGAATCCGAAACATTTGAATACTATAACTCGATCAGTTCTGACAATATACGGGTTATTACCTGGGAACACAGCTTTAACTTCGCGTTGTTAATGAACTACGGCGCACGGCACGCTCAAGGAGATTATTGCCTCTATCTAAACAACGATACTGAAGTAATCACGCCTTCATGGATCGAGGAGATGCTTATGTATTCGCAGCGTCCGGACGTTGGCGCAGTGGGCGCGAAGCTTTACTACCCTGATGGCAGAGTACAACATGCTGGAATGGTTTTAGGAATGAGCGGAAGTTGTGCGCATCTGTGCCATGGATTTGAGAAAAATGAAACAGGATATATGGCGAGGCTACAGACAGTACAAAATGTCAGTTTGCTGACAGGCGCGTGCATGATGGTAAAAAAAAGCCTTCACGAAAAAGTCGGAGGTTGGGATGCTCAGTATGCGGTTTATTATAATGACGTTGATTTCTGTATGAAACTTCGCAGCGCAGGGTATTTGAATATCTTTACACCATATGCCGAGTTATACCATCACGAGGGTAGAAGTTTAGCGGAAACAGACACTTCCGTGCGAATGAAACGCCATCAAAAAGAAGAGTTGCTATTCTGTGAACGTTGGTCAGAAGCTCTCTCTCTCGGCGATTCGTATTACAATCCAAATTTGCCGCTCAACAGGAACGATGTTTATATTGCAGATTTGATAAGCGCTTATAATAAATGTGATTGCGCAGGGGGTAAGATAATATGAATAGCACGATAAAAAAGCTTGCTTTAAAAATTCCTGATGTGAAACGGATTTACGAAGAACTAACCTTTCTGCGTAATCTGAATCTGAAGACCGGAATCTCAGGACTGGAAGAAGATAATTGCCTCAAATTCAAAGATAATGTTAATCCGCCATCAAAGAAGATGAACTTATTAAAGAGCTTCGAGGATTTGGACAGGTTTATTGAAATATGCGCAAAGAAAGGCCAAGCAGGTTTAAGTTTGAATGAGCAGCGTGCTTTTTGGGGAAGCTATCAACTCGATCATCAGAGTTTTATAGCATTATTTGGCAAACTGCCGCCTAGTGAAAGCGATCCTTTTTCCGAGGCATATAGCAGTTGGGTGATGTCTTTCTTTGAATTTGTTTCAGGAAAAAAGTATAGCTTTGATTCTGAGGGAAATATTAGCAACGACAAAATGGATAAGCCTTTAGCTGTTACCTTCGACTTTGATTATCGAATGTGGCATATGAGGGTTTATACTGATTTTGTAAAAATTGTAAGGCCACAATATGGAACGCGTGTTTTGGAAATGGGATGCGGCTTTGGGCATCTTGTAGCATTTATGGAACGATTGGGATGCGAGGTCACAGCATTGGATGCTTCGAAATCTATGCTTAATTTTATAAACAAAAAATATGTTTCAGAGCAAAATGTCAAGGTAAACCTGATTCATGGGTCATACTATGATATTGAAGATTATGAAGGATATTTTGATGTCATTGTGTTTGAATCGAGTTTCCATCACTGCGGAGAACCGGTGCGGTTGTTGGAGATATTGCGAAAAAAGCTATCCCAAAACGGCAGACTATTTTTCCTCAACGAACCAATCCTTTCATCTTATGATGCTCCTTGGGGAATTCGGTATGACGGCGAGTCAATTATGCAAATTCGAAAAAACGGTTGGCTGGAACTCGGTTACAGGTTAGATTTTTTTGAGGAGCTTCTTTCACGAACGGGATTTCATAAGATGAAAACACACACGTTGCACGATGGTGGCGTTTTTCTGTTTGAAACCTCGTCGATTTCATAGTTAGTTAGAAAGAAGTAAGGATATGTGCGATACTGTTTGTCACCCAAATCAAGGTTTCAATTATTATGACTCAAACAACATCTTCTGCAATAGCTTTGATGCGGTTGCACGCCACCTTAACACATTGACATCTTGCGGCAATCCGTTACAAGGATGGATCGATTATTGCCACGAAACCTATGGACCTAAAGATAGCGCACTTATCATATGCTGTGGAAACGGTTGGGTTGAACATGCGTACTTTTTATTGGCAGTGCCTATGTGCCGCAAAAAAAGAAGGGTATGAGGAAAAGAAAATGATGGCAAACGCAAAGGAAAACTGCGGCTCAGAGGATGTAAAAGATATGCGAATAAGGAAGCGGAACCAACCTGATTCTGCCCATTATGGAGACGAGCGGGGAGTTGGGTCGGATATAGCCGGAATCAAATCTCCTATACGTATTGACTTGCTTCTTTCTATCTTTTTGCTTATCTTGGCGATAGCTTTGGCTGACTACTATTTTCGATTATTGAGCTACATCCTTTTCGGCACAGTGAAATCTGGTATTGCTTGTTTTTTGCTGGGCGGAGCCATAGTCGCCTCATCTGTTTTCCTATTGCGTAAAAAAATATCGATTTACCTGCCTAGATTTGATGTAGCCGATCTTCTGTTTATTGTCGTTTTCGGATTTCTTTTTGCGAGTAAAATTGTCTTCCCTGATTGGGGTACCGATACCGGAGCACACGAGATTTTTGTTCAAGAGTTTCTGTTTACAGATAAACTGGAAGATTTGAAACCTTATTTTTTGCCAATGATCGCTGCATGGTATGGTTTGTCGAATCGCGTGTATTTTTATTTCCGCATTCTATTGGGATACCGCTTAACCATGACGGTAAACATTTTTATTATTGCGGCAACATATTACAAGCTAAAGGAGTTGCTCATCCATTTTTGGCAAAACTTAAATCCTGATTGCTTACCGTCAAAACGTTCTGCTGTAATTTTTGGAATTAGTCTTTCCGCTTTTCTGGTACTATTTAGCGACTTTCTAATATCGGGCATGGTATGGCAGCAAAAAGCGGATTTAATGGTTTTGCCCCTATTTTTCGAGTGTTTACGAATTGTGTTTTGCAATAAAAAGCTTCAACGATATCAATATATTTTCGCGGGATTGCTTATAGGCTTTTCTGTGTCGATAAAGCTTACAAACGCAGCGTTTTTTATTCCATTAATACTATATGTTTTATACAGGGATATACGCGTTAAATCCTTTAAACTTCAAGATTACTTATTGGCTTCCGGTGCAATTTTTCTACCTATATTACCATTTGCGGTATTTGGGATGCTTTTTACGGGCAGTCCGGTATACCCCTTCTATAACGTGATATTTAAATCTCCATATTTCGCTGAATGGAACTTTAAAGATAATTTTGGACCTCGTGGCATAATCCAAACGCTTCTTTGGCCGATAAGGGTAGCGTTTGATACGTCTAGATATGTACATGTAAGTTATAATGTGCCGATGAGCAATGGGCGCTTGTTTATTGCTTATATTGTCGCATTTGGAACAGCTATCATGTTTATAAAAAGCAGACTGTTGAAGGAGCGTTTGCCTTTGATGTTTTGCCTTATTTCCGGCATTGTAATATGGTCTGCGACTGCAGGTATCAGCAGATATGGCTACGTGTCTGAACTTTTCAGTATATTTGTTGTTGTTGTTTTAGTATTTGACTTGTATAAAGCAAATAAACCCATACTTGCTGGTCTTTGTATGTCACTTATCGCTATTTCTATAGCTTTCAGTTTTATTATAACTTATAGGGTTCCATGGGACTATATAGAATTGCGGCCATCTATTTTTACTTATCCTGGGGATTTCCTTAGAGACAAGTATCTTCCCAATTTGGCAATGCTGGGGCGTGACAGAAACGCCACCGACGATCCGGAGCTTAGGCGGCAATTCTCTGATGTGAAAACTTGGGTATATTTACACGGTAGCGGAAATCCTCTTACCGGTCTTGCCGTAATTGCAAATCCCTATGCTGATTTTTTCTGGTACGACTGGACAATAAACCATCAGCAGATCGAAGATAAAACCGAGATAACAAAGAAATACTTTGAAAATCGGGACAACTCAGGTCTCTTCACGATGATGTGGATGCCAGTTAACAGCGAATATCATGAGCAATTATTATTTGATAAGTTCTTGGAATTTGGATTTGTTCCGGTGAATGTCCGTCAAGTGGCGCTAAAAACAGTAGACGTAACTCAAACATTTTTCCTTATTGAGTGGGAACTAAACTTCACACAATAATAGGCGTTTATTCTAGTGAGTAAGGCTATGCTTCAAGTATTTATTTTTCTTACCGCTCGTTCTTGTATTGCGTGGCAGCGCTAGTGCATATGAACCTACAGCATGTCACCATTTTGATGAGAAACATTGGAGGCGGAATATGATTCCTAAAAGTGAAAATGCAGAAACTGCCAACCTTGGAATACCCCCCCCCGGATAGTTGTCTTAATCCCCTGTTACAATGAAGGCATTACTATTAGAAAAGTAGCAAGCGATTTTAAGGCTGTACTGCCAGATGCCTATATTTACGTCTATGACAATAATTCAACAGACGATACAGCTAGTATTGCAAGTGAATCGGGTGCTATTGTACGGTATGAGCGACGGCAAGGAAAAGGCAATGTTGTGCGTAGCATGTTTTCCGATATTGAGGCGGACTGCTACATCATGATAGACGGCGACGACACATACCCCTCTGAAAACGCTGCAGAAATGGTGCGCTTGGTACTAGAGGATGGATATGACATGGTAATCGGAGACCGTTTGTCGTCCACCTATTTCACTGAGAATAAGAGGGCCTTTCATAACGGCGGCAACCGCTTAGTGCGTATATTGATTAACCGCATTTTTAAAAGCGACGTGCGAGACATACTCACAGGTTATCGCGCGTTCAGCTACAGGTTCGTTAAGACATTTCCCGTGCTTTCTCAAGGCTTTGAAATCGAGACCGAGATGACCATTCATGCACTGGCAAAGAATCTTCAAGTTCACTCCATCCCCGTAACATACCGAGACCGCCCCGACGGCAGTGAGTCCAAGCTGAATACCGTCCGCGATGGTATAAGAGTGATTGGAACAATATTTAATCTATTCAAGATGTATAAGCCATTTGCCTTTTTCAGTATAATCTCACTATTTCTTTTAGTCGCCGGTCTGGCTCTGTTTGCCCCTGTCTTATACGAATACATTACAACCGGCTTTGTGCTGGCAATGCCTTCACTTGTGGTTTCAATGTTTTGCATTCTCGCCGCAGTCATTTCATTTGCTATTGGCATAATACTGGATACTATAAATTATAAGTACAAGCAAACGTACGAGTTGTTGGCTAACCTTATTGTTGGGAAAACCCATTAGTGATGCCAGAAATAAGCAAATGTCATGATATTTTTTGAAGACCAAATATGGCACGGCAATACTTGAGAAGGATGGCTTGTTTATGAGTATAAATGTTGGTGTAGTCGGTTTTGGCAAGATGGGTATGCTGCATGGAGCGCTGGCAAATTCTATGGACGGGATGACATTGGTTGCTGTTACAGAAAAATCCAGATTAGTTAGAATGGCTTCAAAGCGGATAATGAAAAACGTCAAGCAGTATTCTGATTATAGAAAAATGATTGACAAGAATAATCTTGATGCAATAATCGTCACAACTCCCACATTTAATCATCTTGAGGTTGCTTTACACGGAGCGCAAAAAGGAATTTCACTATTTATTGAAAAGCCACTTTCCAGAAAAGCTCAAGAAGCGGAAATGTTGCAACAAATTGTAAATAGCCAAAAAGTGATATCCATGGTTGGATTTAACTATCGTTTTTTACCATCTGTCTTGAAAGGAAAAGAATTATTGCCGTCCATTGGCGACATCAAAATAGTCAAAGCATATTTCAAAAGTGGAGATATTTTGTCTGAACATGAGGGATGGAGATTCAATCCGGAAATATCTGGCGGAGGCGTTTTAATTGACTTTGGCATTCATCTCGTGGATATTTTGAGTTGGTTTTTCGGAGATGTGAAATCAGTGAATGCAAGTCAAGAAATGATACATTCTGAAAGTGTAGAAGATGAGGTAACTTCAAAAATTATTTTCAAAAACGGCATTTTAGCCGATTTTGAAACCTCGTGGAGTTGCCCACAATTCAGAAAGCCTTCATTAAAAATACAGATTGATGCTGGCGACCGTGCCCTCGTGATAACTGAGCAAACGGTTGAAATAATTGAAGGGGAAAAGGCAACGATTATTACTGAGCCTGATTTGTATAAAGGTAGCTACGTGGATATTGGCGGCATTGCCTACAGTCTGCAAATGGAAGCTTTTTATAATTCGATTATTTCTCAAGAAGACAGCGCATCTAATATTGCTAATGCCTGTTGTGTGCATAAAATAGTTGATGCTATGTATCAATCTGCCGCCTGCAAGCAAGAAGTGCAACTATAAGGGAGACGAAGGGAATGGTTGATAATAGTATTGATCAAGTGATACTTGGAGATAATCAATTTTTCGGTGTAAACCATATGTCAGAAGAAAAAGGACGGGTTACCAGGGAGCAGTTCAAAGACATTTCGGAGATCAAGAAGATTTTGCATTACGCTTTGGATATGGGCGTCACGGGTGTATTTTTCTCTACTCATCCAGATATTAATAAAATCACCGATATGATGAGAAGCGATCCCGCTTTGAAAAACGGTTTTGCAATATATGCTAATGTACCCTACATTGTGAAGTATATATCTATGGTGAATACCATGGGCATTCCAAATACAGTCAAGCATATGCTTCAGGGAGAGACCATATCCGAGAATATCAAATTTGTTTTACACACGGCCAAAAACATACTAACTATGGATTATTTGCAAATTGCGAATAAGTTGGTCGATGTGGAACTGAGACCATTTTATGATTTAAATTTGAAAGCAGTTTTTCTGCATAACACCTTGTGTGATTTGTGTCTCGGATATGAGATGGATCATGTTATAAAAAGCTTTTATGACCATATTAGGAAACGCTATTTTGCAATTCCGGCTTTTGGCACTTTGAATCTGCCGCTGTTTGCCCAGCTGTTGGAAAAGGCTGGAATAAATAATGCATTAATCATGTCGGCTGTTAATAAAAAGGGATTCTTTATGAATCCCGGCAACAGCGAATATGAAAGCGTTATTTCAAATACTGACCATGTTGTTTTGGCGATGGCAACCTTGGCATCAGGTGTAATCAAACCGCATGAAGCTTACGAATACCTTGCAAAAATAGGGATAAAGCATGTTGTCGTCGGTCTTTCATCAAAGGGACATGCAGAAGAAACTTTCGGAATGATTCATAGGTATATAGTGAGTAAAAAGTGATACAACCGCAGTTCTTATATTTTTGAAAGGGGCTATTATGCCGTTTAGCAAACTGATAATTCCTGCTGTAATAGCTTGCTTATGCAACACTATAGCTAACACTCTTTGGAAACTCCAGTTTACTAAAAAACCTCTTTCTATTGCATCGTTTTCGGACGCTTTCAATACTGTTTTTACAGTCAACATTATTGGAGGTATATGCTTTTATATTGGCTCGATGTTGCTGTTTTTTTATTTGCTTTCAAACTTCAAGCTTTCTGTTATCATGCCTGTGATGTGTTTGACTTACGTTTTTAATATAATAATTGCCGCAGTGGTGTTTAAAGAGCAAATCGTTCCCATTCAAGCTGTTGGGACATCAGTAATTCTTGTTGGCTTGATTCTATTGTCCAGAGCGTAAGTGTTGTGAGGATATATTATGCGGAAAAAGAATCATTTCTATCCAAAAGAATACAATGAAATAGATTTTGACTCAGTAGAGGCAAGTGAAGAGGCAGTTTTGGCAATGAAAGGCAAAAAATGCCTGTATGATATTTACGTTGAAATATACAAGCTAATGATGGCGAGCGCAATGAAGCATCTTAATTTAGGCGTTGATGCAAAGATTCTTGAAATCGGTTCGGGTGGCGGTTTCATAAAAGAAATATTTCCCAATGTAATTACATCGGACATTAAACCGCTGTCTAATGTGGACATGGTTGTGAACGCGGAGGACCTTCCTTTTGAGGATGGTGAACTAAGCGCTATTTTTGCGGTTCATGCTATTCACCACATTCCTGATATAAACAAGTTCTTGACTGAATCAATAAGAACTATTACTGACGGTGGGGGTGTAGTATGCGTTGAGCCATATTGGAGTTTATTGGCTTGCTATATGTATAAAAAAATGCATCCTGAGCCGTTTGATAAAAAAGCATATAATTGGACATTGGACTCTTCTGGCCCTATGTCTGGAAGCAACCAAGCTCTGAGCTATATTCTAATTAAAAGAGAGATAAAGAAGAGTTTTTGAAGCGGTATCCTGAGTTTGAAATAATTCGGATAAAAAGGTTTGGTTTCGTTAGGTATTTTTGCACCGGGGGGATTTGGTTAAAGCAAAAACTACCGGATTTTTGCTTTCCGGTATTAAAGGTCTTGGAGAAAGCATTAATGCCATTCATGCCTATTATTGCGATACATCATGCTTTTATTTTGAGAAAAAAGTGAAAACGCAGAAAGGAGGACGCAATATATGTCACTATTTCAATTATCCGGCATAGGCGACGTGACTTTAGAAGCTAAAGTGCATGAAGCGGTGGAACAGGCAAATTACTCTGAACAGGAATTATCAGATATACGAGAACCTATTCTTTTATCATCATAGTATCAACCCAAATAGTAAGTTGACACTTGTTGGAAGCGCTGAGAGTTTTGATGTATATAAGCAAAAACTCATGGAACTATCAGCCGCCCTGAAATTGCCGGTAAATATCACCGGCATGGTTTCTCCTGATGAACTGATAGCACAATATAATAAAGCGGATTTATTCTTGTGTATGAGCGAACACGAGGGATTCTGTATACCGATTATTGAGGCCATGTATTGTGGCATTCCGGTTATTGCCTTTGACTCATCCGCTGTGCCAGAAACTGTAGGGAATGCGGGAGTTCTTTTTAAGCAAAAGCATTTTCCTTCAGTTGCCCACTTAATGAACTGTGTGCTTTGTGATATACCGCTTCAAGAGAGAATGAAGGCTGCGGGATTTGAGCGAGCAAAGTATTTCAGTAAGGAAGTCGCGTCAAAAAGAATGATCAAGCTTATTGAGGAGTATGCGGATGAGTTGGGTATATAGCACCGTATGCTGTTTAATGTTCACTAATAATACCATAAGAGAGGACTGACAACAAACATGAAAAAAGCACTAATAACCGGAATCACCGGGCAGGATGGTTCATACCTTGCAGAGCTGCTGCTTGATAAAGGGTACGAGGTATACGGCCTCATGCGCAGGAAAAGCGGGCTTAATTACGGAAACGCCGGACATTTAAAAAAACAGATTCGTTTCATTGATGGTGATATGACTGACTATGCTTCGCTTGCCGGAGCCCTGAAACAATCTATGCCGGACGAAGTCTACAACTTAGCTGCTCAATCTTTTGTTGCCACTTCATGGACTCAGCCATTGCTTACAACGCAGGTTAACGCTTTAGGGGTGTCAAATATTATTGAAGCGATCCGCCAAATCAAACCTGATGCGAAATTTTATCAGGCGTCCACAAGCGAGATGTTCGGGTTGGTTCAGGAGACTCCGCAGAGTGAAAACACCCCGTTTTACCCTCGCAGCCCATATGGTGTTGCGAAGCTCTACGGACATTGGATTACTAAGAATTACAGAGAGAGCTACGGGATGTACACATGTTCAGGCATTTTATTCAACCATGAGTCAGAGCGCCGCGGACATGAATTTGTTACCCGTAAAATTACAGCCGCCGTCGCAGCAATTGTTAAAGGCACACAGGAAATACTTGAACTTGGCAACCTCAGCGCAAAAAGAGACTGGGGACATGCCGAAGATTATGTTCACGCGATGTATCTCATGCTGCAGCAGAAAACGGCTGACGATTTTGTTATCGCCTCCGGTGAAACCCATACAGTCCGTGAGTTTTCGGGCAAAGCCTTTGAAGCGGCGGGTATTCCTCTGAGGTTTGAGGGGGAGGGTCTGGATGAGGTTGGAGTTGAGGAAAGCACAGGCAAGGTGCGTCTGTGCGTAAATCCGCAGTTTTTCCGTCCAGCTGAGGTTGAGATATTGTTGGGAGATCCGCAAAAGGCTGAGGCTGTACTAGGCTGGAAACGGAAAGTAACATTTGACGAACTGGTCAAGCGAATGGTGGCAAACGATTTGGAAAAAATGTAGGAAGAACTAATGGTGTTTTTGGAGGCGCAGCTTCATGAAGATGATAATTATGGCGGGAGGTTCAGGAACGCGGCTCTGGCCCCTTAGCAGGACGCATTACCCTAAGCAGTTCCTGAAACTGTCCGGGATGGACAAATCGATTTTTCAAACGACTGTTGAGCGCTGCCTCATGATGGGGCGCACGGAGGACTTGATCATAGTCACCAGCAAAGACTATTCTCATCTGGTAAAAGGTCAAATAGAGGAGCTGGGAAGGGCCTTGCCACAGGAAAATATACTACTTGAGCCGGAACCCAAGAACACCCTCCCGGCAATCCTATATGCCGTCCAGTCCATACGAAAATCGAGCGACGATATTTGCGCTGTTTTTGCTTCCGACCATGTGATAGACCATCCAAAGATACTAGTCGATACCATTAAGGGCGCAACCAAGCTTGCTGCGGAAGGTTTTGTTACTTTCGGCATCACCCCGACGGAACCCGAAACCGGCTATGGATATATTAAGCCCGGAAAAGCGGTTCAAGGAGGCTTTGAAGTTGCTGAGTTCAAGGAAAAACCTGACATTGAGACAGCCCGGACCTATATGAAAGAAGGGTATCTCTGGAACAGTGGAATGTTCATGTTCCACTCAGCGCAGTTTAACGAAGCGGTCAAGAGACACAATCCGGAGGTATACACGGCATTTCAATCAGCGGACACAGAGGAAAGCTTCTGCAAGACACCGGCTATTTCTATCGACTACGGACTGATCGAAAAGCTGGAAACGGCATACTGCGTGCCGCTTCTCATGGAATGGAATGATATTGGTAATTTCACCACATTTTATGACAAATATCACACGCGTCAGGACGGCAATGGCAACGTCTACTTTAATGCGGAAATCATGCTGGGCAGCGAGAACAATATGGTCTATTCCGAGGGGAATAAGTCTATCGCAATGATAGGAGTGTCCGACATAGTGGTAGTGGATCAAAAAGACGCTCTGCTCATATCTCACCGCAATCAAACGCAAAGGGTCAAAGACGTAGTGAGTGTTTTAAGAGAGCGCAACGATCCCCGCGCAGACTACCATCTGACCGAATACCGCCCTTGGGGTTCATTTACCATTCTGGAAGATGACGCTTTCTATAAAGTCAAGCGTCTTACGGTACTCCCGCACAAACGCCTGAGTTATCAAATGCACTATCACAGGTATGAACACTGGATCGTCGTATCCGGAACTGCGCTTGTGACAATTGATGATGAAGAGAAGCTGGTGCGGAGCGGAGAGAGCATATATATTCGCTCAGGAGAAAAGCACAGATTGGCAAATTACGGTAAGCTCTCTTTGGAAGTCATAGAAGTACAAAATGGTGAGTATCTTGGTGAGGATGATATTGTCAGGTTTGAGGACGATTATATGCGGTGAGAGAGGAAAACAGTTTTTTTACGGACACTGTGTGGTGAAGATTTATGATTGGTAGAATTAATAAATATAAGCGCATGATTGGCGACGCCATAGCGCGAAACGCCCAAAATAACGAGCTTTTAAAGCAACTTCACAATCAACTGGAAGCTGTTCGAAATGAAGCAGTTCAAAACGCTGCCCAAAGCAACGAGCAACTACAGCAACTCCGGAGTCAGTTAGAAGCCGTTCGAAATGAAGCAGTTCAAAACGCTGCCCAAAGCAACGAGCAACTACAGCAACTCCGGAGTCAGTTAGAAGCCGTTCGCAATGAATCAGCTCAGACAGAAACACGGCTCATTTTGCAGCACGAAATCGCAGCCGTAAATACAGCCGCTTTTGCAGAATACAAAAACATTCATGCCGGAAAGGATGTTGTTATTCTTGGCGCCGGTCCAACGCTTAACAAATATGAGCCGTTGGAAAACGCTATTCATATGGGGGTAAACAGAACCTATAAATACGAAAAAGTTTCGTTGGAATATTATTTCGCTCAGGATTTTCCTAACCAAAACTTAGAATGGGTTAAGGATATAAATAAACTAAAATGCAAAAAATTCTTGGGTCTATTGGCGATAACTCCCAATGGTCAAATGGAGGCTTCTGAAAGTTTTTGTACGCTCGCTGACGCTACCAGATATTTTGTCGATATCTCCCCGTCAAAAAATATTTTTCTGGATATACGTTACCACTCATTGATGGACTTCTGCTCTGTGATATTTCCGGCACTGCATTTTGCCCTGTTTACAAATCCCAGAAAAATCTATCTTGTCGGCGTTGATACAAGTTTTGGCGGCTATTTTACAATGGAAAATCAGGCTTCTACCGTTAATTCTAGTCGTCACTATCTTAATATTGCTTTCATTGGTTACCGCCGTCTAAAAGAGTTCGCCCAACGTTGGTACCCCGAAACCGAGATCATATCAATCAATCCCGTAAACCTCAAAGGTTTATTCCGTGACATGTACACAGACGAACACGGAACGCTCGTAGATGGCGAGCACAGAGCCACAGAAGAAAGAGATTTTTCCGACGAGGCAATCAGGGAGCTAATAGACAGGCACATCGAAGAAGTCATTCTCAACAGGTTGCACACCGAATCGCCCTGCAAAGAGTGCGGGCTATATGATTATTCAATCCTGTCCGGATTATCAGACAATAATCCGGACAGGATCGAGGTTAAATGCAACAGATGCGGGGCTGAGTTTTATTGTTCGTAGTTGATTACAAAATTTGGGAAAGTAGTGATGGTATTTCCATCAAGTTTTCAGGTAATCTTTCGAGCCTCAAGTTCTATGATTTGTGCGTCCAGATCAACTTTGAAGTTAAAATGATTTAATATATTCATTCCCAGAACACCATCAGAAAAGCATTCATCCGGGAAGACATGCGAATAGACGTCCACATGTTTTAGTTCAATTGCCCCTATTTTTATCTTATCAACTGTCTTTGCTCGTACATTAACTGCGCCGCCGGCAGTAGTAACAAGGATCGCTTTACCGGGTTTTGTGTACCCTAAACTATACAGAATATGCTCTGAAATGGTAGTAACGCTTGCTCCTGTATCCAGCATAATGGCCATGTTTCGGTATATGCTTTCTTTTATGCTCCACAACCCGATGTCTAGAAATAGAAGACCGCTGACTCTACTCAGTTTCACTTTTACCACTAAAGGAGCACCCCCATCCCGTCGGGGATGTCGCCGATATACCTATAATATGTTTCGCTATCGTATTTGTTGCTCCAAAGTTCAGCTATTGGCTTTTTGCTTTTGTTGAAAGCAATAACGACGCCGCCTATAATCTCATGCAAATCGCCCTTTTTACAGTTAGTCATAAAAATCCAATAACCTTTGTATTGTTCTTCAATTTCTTTCATCGTCTGGAACATATGTTTCACCCCCCCATCCAGTTGCTTTTACGGTTAAAGACAATACCCACCGTAGGTTCATCAGTAGCCTCTTGAAGGGCATCATACAAATCATATAGTTTTTCTTTGTCAGTGCCATAATGTCTTGCGACAACCATTTTAACACCATCAACGATCTGCATATCTGTATAAACCATCCAGAAACCATAGAGAATATCACGCCATTCATCAAACGGCTTCAGGCTTTGATTTTCAACAGCTTTAACTTGTAAAATCGGCTCCATGCTTTCTGCCTCCATTTACTTCAACATGACGACCCAATTAAATTGAACATTTTTATACTGAACATATCCATGTTACGGATTATAACATAACACTTATCCACATTTAAACAGTATCGAGACTGTTTGAGTTTCATCGGAACGGGAGATTTTACTCACCATCCTCTGCTTTTAATTCGGCGAGAGCGGAACGAACGTTTTTACCGCGAATACCTTTCCCCTTACTCCGTTCCATATCGGCAAGTGCGTCAAGCGTGGTTTTATTGTACTTAGGTATTTTGAGCTCAAACGGTAAACCACCGTGTAGAATGGATTGACGAAGAAACATATTGATGGCGTCGGACATGGTTATTCCAAGCGTTCCAAAAATCTCGCTAGACCTGGCTTTTGTTGCTTCGTCTGTTCTGAACTGAATTGTAGGCATTTTATCTACTCCCTTCTGACGAATTTATATCAATTATAAATCGTGTTGTCAATACAATGTAACTACAAAGTTCTTGGAATTTGACAAGGAAACGTACTCATTGGGGAGTTGTCTCAGTTTCATCAATCGCGTGAATTGAAGGTCATTCACAGACTACAATCCTTCCCCAATTACGCTGATGATTGAGTCCCTCTACCACTAAACCTAGCGGAACGTTTAACCTGACCTGTACAGAAAAAAGCTCATCCCCGTTGTCACCAACGTACAATACAACTCCCGTTGGATTAAAAAGCGCTCTATCATCCATTTGCATCAAGATATAATTGTCCGGATAACGCTCAGAGGCTTCATGCATTGTCATGCGTTGATTATCATCTACTCTTTGGTACACAAGAAACCCTCCTTCATTTTTCAGTCAATTTTATTCAATCGAATCACTGACATCATTATATCACTTACTGGCGTGTAAGAAAATAGAAATCTGATAACGATAGATAAAAGCTAAAGAAAAGAGGAAAATACATGATTGCAGTAAATACCTTTTCAAAAGAAGACATTAACGAACTTCAAATTCGATTTGGGAAACTCTACTCGGGAGTGGTATATGACACGCTTCACGAAGATATTAAACCCCTGCTTCCATATGTTTTGTCAAAAGAAATAAAACCATCATGGGATTTTGACGATGTTCTTTGTGGGCCTGCTTTTACAGTACAAGGCAGCGTGTTGACCGATCGGATTCACACCAACACAGTTTATGTGGATATGCTAAATTCACTATATTCCGGCTGCATAGAAATGATAAGCGCGGGAGTTGACCACAAATTATCTGTTTTTGGTGAAATAACCGGAAAATTCGCAGCTCGTCAGGGCGCTGTGGGTACAATTATTGATGCTTGCACAAGGGATATTAAGGGATTAAAACGTGATGGATATAAAGTTTTTTCAGAGGGCATTTCCATGATAGACGCTTTAGACAGATGGCATATCGTGAATTATCAAATACCTTTGCCTTTTCAAGGAGAAGACGGAGATGTTTGGATTAATCCGGGAGACTACATTTTTGCTGATTCTGATGGTGTGCTTGTCATTCCTCACAAAGATACATGGAAAACACTTGAAATAGCGGAGGAAAGGCTTCTGAGGGAAAACCGAATAAGAGAACTCATAAGAAATGGCGTCGGAGTAAGGGATATTTTAGAGAAAGAAGGACGATGGTAATGCAAAATGCTGAGACTTCCAGTGAAAAGGTGTCCAACCCAGTTATGAGCATAACTGCTGTAATACCTGTGAAGGGTTCGTCTTCTCGTCTGCCAGGGAAGAATATACTGCCGTTCGGTAGCGACAACCTTTTAACCCATAAGATAAGACAGTTAAAACAAGTGTCTAAAATTTCTGAAGTTCTGGTCAGTTCTGATTCAGACGCAATGTTGCATATGGCACAAAATGAAAATGTCAGGGCTATTAAGCGCCCTATAGATTTGGCAAATGAAAGTCGTCCATTTGGGGATTTGGTTAGGCACATAACTGGTTTTCTTAGTACTGAGCATTTGATGTGGACGCCAGTTACTTCACCTACATTAGACAGTAATTTCTACACCGAAGCAATTAATATGTATTTCGATGCCGTAGAGTGCGGATTTGACTCACTGACGACAACAATCCCATTTAGGCATTTTTTGTTAGATGCAGATGGACCACTTAACTTTAAACCGTTTGATTCAACTAATGCCATCACAAACTCGGATGAACTACCCGAAGTTGATTTATGGACGTGTGGCTGTTCAATTATATCCACAAAATTAGCGTATGATATTAGATATATTTTTGGAGTCAATCCTTATCGATATAGAGTATCGCCTTACCACGCTTTAGATATAGATACACAGTTTGACTATGATATAGCGAAGTTTATGTGGGAAAAAGACAATGGCAAACAATAATTTTTATTTACTTGACTGCACACTCCGTGACGGAGGTTTTGTCAACGATTGGCGGTTTGGCAATCTGGCAATCCGTTCAATCGTCACAAGGCTTGATGATGCCGGAATAGATATTATAGAAGTCGGATTTTTGGATTCAAGGGTGGCGTACGATAAAGACCGTTCCATGTTTCCCGATTTGCCAAGCATTCGCAATACACTGGGAATGTCTTTGCCTAAGCGTGCGGAACTCGTCGCAATGATTGATTATGGAAACTTTGGGAAAGATATGATAATACCAAAGGATGAGTCCGTGCTTGACGGCATTAGGCTGATATTTCAAAAAGAAGATATAGCAGGAGCTTTGGAGTTAGCGTGGGAAATAAAAAATCAGGGCTATAAGTTGGTTCTTAATCCAGTCGCATTATTTTCATTCCGCGATAAGGAAATACTCGACTTATTAGAATCTATAAATGCAATCATGCCGTCCGCCATTTCAGTCGTTGATACATATGGCGTTATGTTTTGGGAGGATGTGGTAAGATACGTTTATTTGATCGATGGCAACATTATGGAAGGGATAGCTTTAGGATTTCACTCTCACAATAACCTACAGATGTCAAATTCTAACTGCATTGAGTTAATTAAGCTGAATCTAAACCGAAAAGTCATACTTGACTCTTCCATTCTTGGAATGGGGAAAAACTCAGGCAACACATGCACAGAACTAATTCTTTCTTATGCCGATAAATTTGGAATTAAACGGGTTGATATAGATCATGTTTTGGAGTGCGCGTACACGGATATCCAAAAATTTCTCGGCAAGCAGTCATGGGGCTATACTTTAGAAAACCTTATTACGGCTACGAACAGATGCTCTCCTAATTGGACAAAGTATTTAATGAATAAAAATACTCTTTCCATAGCAAATATACGTCAGATTATTTCAACGCTTCCTCCATATGAAAAGAGTTTGGTTTCATATTTTTCAAATGATCTAGCTGAAGAAAAATACTTAGAATTCATGAGCAAAACTATTGATGACACCAACTCATATGAGCTATTGAGAAAACAAATATCAGGACGTGATATTCTGATGCTTTGCCCCGGGAACAGCCTAAAAACACATCGAGTACATATAGACGACTATATAGCCATGAATAACCCTGTGGTGTTTAGCGTCAACTTTGTATCCGACTTATTGCAGGTAGATTATGCGTTTGTCAGCAATGCTAATAGGTTCTCAAAGGTTCTCGGCATTTACCCTGAATTGTCAAAGCCGCCTACAGTTATTACTACATCCAACATAGTCGCCGTTGACAGGGTTAAACCGCATATGCAATTTAATTATAAGCTGCTTCACGATAGAGTCGGGGGAGACAATAGTAGCGCTTTGCTGCTCAGTCTGCTACAATCTCTCGGGGTGAAAACTGTTGCCGTAGCTGGATTTGACGGACAAAGTGATAGCGCGGAGAATTATTTTGAAAAAGGTTTGGAGTTATCTTACGTGGACGGGGCAAATGAAATGACGGTTAAGCAACTTCGCCATGTCTTGACCGGTGAAAACGCGGTCAATCTATCTTGGATTACTCCGTCAAGACTTGAAGCGATGATAGATTCACTAGAATGAGGTGTTTGGAAAATGTCCGGCAATTTAAAGAACAGGATCGAAGAACGGTTATACGCTGATTATAGTGTCGCACCGCCTTTTCCAGTCAAGCATATGAATGTGGAAATCTCAAATTATTGCAACCACAATTGCATTTTTTGTGCTCGCAATAAAAAGGAAAAGACATTCGGCCTTATGGATGAGGTCTTCTATTCTCACATTATGCAGGAGGCTTTTTACGAAGGCGTCCGCGAAGTTGGACTGTTCATAAATGGAGAACCTTTTACCCACCCCAAATTGAGTGTATATATCCGTCTTGCTAAGGAAATAGGCTATCATTATGTCTATTTAACTACAAATGGTTCGCTTGCCACTCCCGAGAACTTACGTAAGAGTGTAGATGCAGGATTGGACAGCATCAAATTCTCAATAAATGCCGCGACAAACGAAAGCTACGCCAAAGTTCATGGCAGGGATGATTTTGAAAAGGTTATTGACAACCTAAACTATGCCCGAGAGTTTAGAAACATTTCCGGTAAAAAATACAAGATCTTTGGTTCCTTTTTTGTTACCAATATTACGGAAATGGAAGCAGAATATTTCAAGCAACACTATGGCTATCTTTTTGACGACCTTGCGTTTTACAAGATTAGAGGTTACGGCATGATGCAGGAAAACGCAAAACTAACAACCAACTTCACGGCACGCTTAAAGTGTACATTGCCATTTAACACTATTGCAATAGATTATGACGGAAGTCTTTTGGTATGTTGTCAGGATATTAACCAACGAGTATTTATCGCGGATTTAAGCAAAGTGTCGTTACGGCAGGCTTGGTATGGTGAGAATATGACAAATTTTAGAAAAATGCATATTGATGACAATCTTGCCGGAACGATTTGCGAAGAATGCCTTGAGAGTGGCGGTGGAGTCGCAGAAGTATTAGACATATAAAATGGTGTCACTTAATTTGATAATGGAGGGACTTATAACATGAAAAATATCAGTTTAATCGTCCTCGACGTCGACGGTACATTAACCGACGGCGCCGTATACTACGGAGACAACAATCTCGAACTAAAGGCGTTCAACACAAGAGACGGAGCGATACTGAAACCGCTCCGCTTGCTTGGTATTGATGTTATTTTCCTGACCGGACGTGAGTCCGAAGCTGTAAAACGCAGAGCCTCTGATCTCGGCGCGGTCGCTGTTCAGGGTGTAGACGATAAGTTCACCGCATTACGCGAACTGCTGGCGCAGCGTGGCATATCGCCCGATAGGTGCGCATATGTCGGCGACGACCTGAACGACTACGCTGCGATGAGCATTTGCGGTTTCAAGGCATGTCCCGCCGACGCTGTTTCTGAGATTCGCGGGATTTGCGATTATGTATCGCCATATAACGGCGGGCATGGAGCGGTGAGGGATGTTTGCGAGCATATACTCAGGTGCGAGGGGAAATACGCGGAGTTTTTGGGTTTGTACGGAGTGGGCATATGTTCTTGCTGATTGAGATGAATATTTGGTTTGATTTCCAGCTGCCACGATGATCCAGCCGCCAACAACCTGTGCATCGGCGTACTCGCAAGAGTATTCATTCCGGAGGAAAAGATGCCATGCTGATAGCTCCACGGTGACAGTACAGAACTCTTGTGCCGCAAAAAGAGAACGGATTGATTTGTCAAGTAGACAAAAGGATGTTTCTGTCAGCAGTATACGGATGGTTACAGACCCCGGTGAGGAAGACACGTTCTGTCAAGCATTCAAATCTGTTTATTTGGAAAGAAATAGTTTGGAGTGAACTTGCAAAAAAAAATTTGCTTGCAATTTGTAATTTCTTGTGTTATGATTTTCCGCGCTAGTGAGGTGAGTTAAATGAAAGAAGGAATACATCCCAATTACCAGCAGACGACTATCAAATGCGCGTGTGGTGAGGTTATTGAGACGGGAAGCACCAAGAAGGACATAAAAATAGAGATATGTTCCAAGTGTCATCCCTTTTATACAGGCAAACAGAAGCTGGTGGATACCAGCGGACGTGTTGACAAGTTCAACAGGAAGTTCGGCTTGAGCCAGTAATCATATCAATTGACCCGCGCCGGGAGGCGCGGGTTTTTAAAGTTTCGGTAACTTCTCAGAACCTTGCGCTCGAAACGGCTGTTTCAAGTATTCATTTACGCTCATATTCGACATCCTGTCTCACATGAGCTCGCTCCGCATCCTTGCTCCGCTGACAATGAACACTTAAAAAAGCCATTCCTCACCGATTCTTAGTAGTTACCATCTTA
>Ga0099364_10002824_pt1 | contig 27486 bp, 20 predicted proteins | sample TergutTh196P3_FD_73070 | JGI IMG/M metagenome (GOLD analysis project Ga0099364, IMG submission 73070) | Microcerotermes parvus P3 segment gut microbial communities from Pointe-Noire, Republic of the Congo - Th196 P3 | ecosystem: Host-associated > Arthropoda: Insects > Digestive system > Gut ... | reverse complement strand
AATTTAACATAAAGTGAATGCCCTTAATGAACAATCTTTCACTGGTTTTGTAAGTTCGCAACGCCCATTCGGACTGCCGACAAATTTTTCCGGAGGAAACAAACAAAAAATATCGCAACAAGATTTACGGGCGTTTGGACGAAATAGAGAGGTGGTATACGTGAATAACGATGGAATTACAATAAATAGACATCTAATAGATTGTCACAAACTCTTTATATCAACGACGTATGGTGAAAGAACATCATCAAATTTGCTTGTCCTTGGTACACCATTTTTGGGTGGACACAATGATATTTGTACAGAGACTTATATTGTTATTGGCCCGTTTTCAACACATGAAGAAGCAAGTAATGTCCGCTCTTATATGTGCACGAAATTTTTCAGATTCCTTGTGTTGTTGCGAAAGTCGGCGCAACACACATTAAAAAACGTCTATTCTTTCGTCCCCATGCAAGACTTCTCCGAATCGTGGACAGACGAAAAACTCTATGCCAAGTACGGTCTCACCGAGGAGGAGATTGCCTTCATCGAAAGCATGGTGCGTCCGATGGGATTAAATGACGACGATAACGATACGGAGGACGAATAACATGGACAAAAATTTTCTTCCACCTTGCCCGGTAGCCCTGCCAATAATCTACGCCTATGCGGAAAACAACCCTGATTACGAAGGGTTGTTGAGAGTCGGTTATACGACTAGAACCATCGAAGAACGGATGGCGGAGCATTATCCTACAAAACGTCCCGATGGGATGATGCCCTACAGAGTCGAATTCGCGGCACCGGCAATGTATTCCGATGGTGGTAACTTCCTTGACCATGACATTCACCGCACCCTGACAAGACACAAGGTTCCATGTGTCGGCGGCGATTGGTTCCGCTGTTCGGTAGACGAATTGAAGGCCGCCTACATTGCAGTACGTGATCGCAAAGACAATGACCGGCCCCACAATTTCTCGATGCGACCGGAACAAGAGGATGCTGTCTTGAAAACGGCGGCCCACTACGAATCCGTTGCGAAAGAAAAGGGCATACGTGCAAGGTTCCTTTGGAATGCCAAAATGCGATTCGGCAAAACCTTTGCGGCCTACCAACTTGCAAAATTCATGGACTTTTCAAGAGTTCTTATTCTGACATTCAAACCTGCCGTTCAAGATGCGTGGGAGGAAGACTTAAAAACGCACGTCGATTTTGATGGTTGGCAATTTATCAGCCGCAATTCCAACTTGAAGTGGGAAACCGCCGATAAGTCGAGACCAATCGTTTGTTTTGGTTCATTTCAGGATTATCTCGGTGTAGACAGATCATCCGGCATTGTCAAACCAAAACCACATCATAAGTGGGTGCATGAAGAGGAGTGGGACTTGGTGATTTTTGACGAATACCACTTTGGAGCATGGCGGGACAAAGCACAAAAGCTCTTTGAGCCGGAAGAAAAAGACGAAGACACCCCCGACGATCCGTTTGAAGAGGAAAAATTGGCAGATTATAAAAAACTTGCCGATAATGATGTCTATACCGACGATGAGGACTTTCTTCGTATCAAAACGTCACACTATCTCTATTTATCGGGTACGCCGTTTCGTGCCATCAAAGAGGGCGAGTTCGGCGACGAGCAAATTTATTGTTGGACATACTCCGATGAACAGTGGGCAAAAGCCCAATGGCCGGAAAAATTTCCCGATAAACCCAATCCCTACGCCGCATTACCCCGTATGGTGATGAAGGTCTATAAAATTCCTGATAGTATTCGTCAGATAGCGATGAAGGACGAATGCGAATTTGACCTGAATGAATTCTTCTCGGCAAAAGGTGAGGGCAACGAGGCAAAATTCAAGCACGAAAACCACGTTCAAAAATGGCTTAACCTGATTCGTGGCGAAAGTATCAATGAGGACAGTGGTAATTTGAAAATCGCTGAAAATATGCCCTATTTCGACAACCGCTTGCTTGCCACTTTAACGCATACACTTTGGTTTCTCCCAAACGTGGCATCGTGTGACGCTATGGGGAACTTGTTAAAACAACCAAACAATACGTTTTTCCATGACTATATCATCAAGGTCTGTGCAGGGAGTAAGGCGGGAATCGGCTTGGCGGCTCTTGCCCCGATTCAAAACGCTATGGGCGACCCGCGCCAGACGAAAACGATTACACTGACTTGCGGTAAACTCACCACAGGCGTAACGGTAAAGCCTTGGACGGGAATCTTCATACTCCGAAATTCGTCCAGTCCTGAAACGTATTTTCAGTCGGCGTTCCGGGTACAAAGTCCGTGGGAAGTTACAACGGACACCGGAAAACGTGAAATTGTGAAACATGAATGCTACGTATTCGACTTCGCCCTTGACCGGGCACTCAAACAGATTTATGACTACAGTTGCCAACTGACCATCGAAGGGGACAACCAAAAAAAGGTGGAAGAGTTTCTCAAATTTCTACCTGTCATTGCCTATGAGGATGGTGGTATGGTGGAAATCAATGCAGACGCCATTCTTCAGCATGCGATGTCAGGAATGACGGAAAAACTCCTGATCCGCTGTTGGAAGAACCCGCGACTTGTGAACGTGGATAATGTAACACTTTCCAAGCTAATGAAAAATGCTGAGGCAATGAAGATACTGATGAGCATAGAACAATTCCGCAAACTGACTCTGAAGGACAAAAAAGATTTTAATGTGGATGATGCAATCAATACAATTATCAGTAAATCCGAAGAGGTAAAAAAAGCAAAGACAAGCGGTGAGGATTTGTCCCCAAAAGAAAAGAGAGAGATTACGGAAAAAGAGAAAGAGTATAAGAAAAAACGTGAGGAGATACGCGAGAGACTAATCTGGTTCTTGAATCGTGTTCCTATCTTTATGTATCTTTCGGAATATCGAGAGGTTCAATTGAGCGATGTGATTACACAGACGGAGCCGGAAATCTTCAAGCGGGTTTCGGGCATAAGTGTTGAGGACTTCAAGTTGCTCCTATCGCTTGACGTGTTCAATAACCTGCGGGTGAATGACGCCATTGGTCATTTCAAACGGTATGAGGATTCGAGTTTGAGTTACACGGGGATCATAAATGATTACGAACACGTCGGCGGTTTTGATACCGTCATTACGTCGGAGGAATACAAGCGACTTTATGGTTCGCAACAGGTTTCGATGGGACAATAACAATCATCCTAACAATTTGCGACAAGAAGCAATGCCCTGTTCGGTTTTGATCCGATGGGCGAGTTCTATGGCGACGATCTTGGAAACCCGGCAGTCCTCGGTTCCCTCGAATAATCAAGCGGTCTCAAAAATTTGAAAAATTTTCAGAAAAATTACTATCACTTTCACCACTGGTACGTCTAGGATGTTCATGGAGCCTCCCCAATTACTCCCTTTATGACTTCAGACCCTCTATACCGAGCAGTACGACGGTACGTTTGGCGGCTACTCGGCGACGTGGGGCTTGCAGACGACGTTATCGTCGTGGTATGCTTTGGTCTGTTCATTGCCAAGTGTATGAAATAAGGGAGACAACTATGGATGCTATGCTTACTCTGTTACTTACCTTGATCGTATGCTCTATGGTCAAGGGATTTTCATTATGCTTTTCGACCGCTAATGGAGGTTGGAAACCCGATTTTATCGAGTATCGAATTTCCCCATTTTTCTGTAACAATTTATTTAGAAAGGACCGCTAGCATGTCAAACAAATATGAATTTGGAGAAAGATATAATGACCTGGAATACGTTGCAAAAGAGTTTTATGGTATAAAGGAAAGTTCACCGGAAAACAACAATTGGTTTGAAAAAATAAAAAAAGACAAGCAACGATTTACTTTAGTTCAACGACAAAAACTACAGTATTGTAAAGATGTTATTAGAAACCACGCGGCCCACGTCAACAAGTTCAGCTTGGCTGACAGTTTTCAGGTAGAACCCTCTGTAGAGATGATTCAATTACTTGAAGAAATTATAAAAGTGTTGGAGAATCCTAGAAAAATATCTGATGTTTGGATTTCAAAAAATGAGATGTATACTGCCGGTTTGTCCGACAAAGTATTACACATAATGGGTATAATGCAGGAAAAAAACTTTACGCATGTTCCTATTCTCGACGAAAAGAACTTGGTGAGCGGAGTTTTCAGCGAAAATACACTGTTTGAATACATTGCGAAAAAAGGCTGTGTCGATGGCATTATCGGCTTAGATCGGGAGACCGAAATGTCTGAATATAGAGACTATCTGCCGCTCGACAAACACATTAACGAAACATTCGCGTTTGTGAAAAGGGACACCACGCTCTTCGAGATAGAGAGGATGTTCAGAAAAGATGCCAAAAACCACAAACGCATTGGAATGATCTTTGCAACAGAAAACGGAAAAGACACGGAAAAAATACTCGGCATCATTACAGCGTGGGACATATTTAGGACGACGGAACATGTATAGTGGACGAAGAATCACTCACTGCTCTTGTGGTGTTTCGGACTACGGATTATAACCAATTCAATCAACAATCGAAAGGAAAGGACTTATGGATAGCCGTGACGATGAAGTATTGGAATACCTTGTTTCGGCGGGGGCAGATGTCAATGCGAAAGATGCCCACGTTGCCGCTATACCAACATTCAACGGCCACCGATTTACAATCGCGGCTGAAGAATACAACAGGGAGTTCTTCAGTTACGACGACGACAACGAAGTCGTTAAGGAACATCTGTTCCGTATCTGTCAATGTCCTCGAATACTGGAGTGTCTTAAGCAGTGTGGGTGGGTTGAATGGGCGGATAACACACTTGACCTCGTAAGACACTGGAAAGGAGTATGGATTCGATCCCCACATGTTTTTAGGCAGTTGGGAAATGATTTTTTACTTCCATACAACGGAGAGTTAATTCTCTTTACTACAATGTTATTTGATGGGTGTTCTCTGCCTTTCGTATGTATGATACGGGGCAAAACCAAACAAGAGTGCATTGACAATGCCGAAAAACATAAACCCGCTCACGTGTGAGGAAGCCGTTACTACAACCGAAGGAGACATCCGGGTCATTGCCGGGGCAGGATCGGGCAAGGCCAATTCACACCATCCATTATGGAGGTTCCAATGACCCCGTTCGGTTTCGGTCCAATGAGTTCGTTTTATGACGAGGACTTTGAAAGTGCCTTCGATCCTCTGTTTCTTGACGAGTTCATTTTCTATGAGGAAGACGAATCCTACCGTGGAACGTGTCCGAACTGCGGCAACAGGCTAAAGATTCGGAGCGACGCCGTGAAAGTCCGCTGCCGGAACTGTGACAGTAAATTCCGGGTCAACTGACCTTCCAATGTATTCCCAAGCGGTTAGCCGGAAAGACATCCTATCCAGACACTCCCATTTTTTCATTGAACTCTACACAGGAAAACCATGACCGCACAAGCACATGACCGTTTTGTGTATAAAGGGAAAGAGTATTCTGTTGCAGAAGGTCTATTGAAAATAGGCAAATTTGGGTTGCATCCTATAGAGGAAAGTACGGCGTGTTGGAGAGGATACGTCGCAAGTTTCGGACTGGACGGAGATAGATTGATTCTCACTGATCTTTCGACGAACAATGGTAAGCGTATCGATGAACCGATCCCGAACATCAACGGCAAAGCCCCGGAAATTCTTGGTCCGGAAGGCGTCGGAATCAGAATGCCCAGAGACGTCGCGGCAATGTACGTGCCGGGACAATCCGAGAAGTTCCTCAAATTGGAGTACAAAAATGTCAATCTGCCGCTCAATTATACCGGTACGGTGACGCTCAAAGACGGTTTTATAGGCAAAAGATACATCCACATGGGTTTTCAATCTCCGGAGAGTTATGAGACCGTTATCGCACTAAAATTCAAAAACGGCATTCTAAAATCTGAAACGGACCAATCAGAGGAGATGGCGAAAATAAGAATGGAAGAGGACGATCCGCTCCATGAAGCAGTACGGAAAAAGAACGTCAGTATTAAGACCCTCCAACGGCTCATCGCCAAGGGAGCCAATGTCAATGCCCAAGGGGAGCGTGGCACCCCGCTTCATGGAGCGGCGGAGGCGGGAAACATCGAAGTCGTCAGATTTCTCGTTTCCCAAGGAGCGAATGTGAATGCCAGGGCGAAAGATTGGTTGATGTTGGGGCGCACTCCACTCTGCGAAGCGGCAGAGGTGGAAAATCTCGAAATCGTCAAATTTCTCGTTTCAAAAGGAGCGGATGTGAATGCGGGCGACCCGCTCTGGTATGCGGCACGCAATGAGAATGTCGCTGTTGTCAAATTCCTTGTTTCCAAGGGAGCGGATGTCAATGCGGGGAACCCTCTTCTTATGGCGATTGACGCAGGGAATATCAAAGTCGTCAAGTTCTTGGTCTCCAAAGGGGCGGATGTCAATGGAGTCACCGGAAACGGTATAACTCCGCTTCGTGAGGCGGTGAGTAATGGACGCCTCGCAATCGTCAAATTCCTCGTTTCCAAAGGGGCAGATGTCAATACGAAAGAACCTGACGGCTATACGCCGCTCTATTGGGCGACACTGCGTAATAAGAGTGTCGAAATCATTAAAATTCTCGTTTCCAACGGTGCGGATGTTCATGCGAAAACTAACGACGGCGAAACGATACTCCATACAGCGGCATGGACGGGAAACGTTGATGTTACAAAATTCTTCGTTTTGCAGGGGCTGGATATTCATGCAAAGAACAAATATGGCAATACCCCTCTCCATGAGGCGGCGTGGCGTGGAAAAATCGAAGTCGTCATATTTCTCGTTTCCCACGGGGCTGATATTCATGCGAAAGACAACGATGGCAATACCCCTCTCCATGAGGCGGTGGCGAGGGATGGAAACATCGAAGTCGTCAAATTTCTCGTTTCCCAAGGTGCCGATGTGAATGCAAAAACTAAAAAGGGCGAAACCCCACTCCATAAGGTGTCTTCATCGTGGCGTCGGGGTGGAATCGAACTCATTGAATTCCTCATTTCCAAAGGGGCCGACGTGAATGCCAAAGATACATCCGGCTTCACTCCGCTCCATAGTTCGGTGTCTGCGGACATCGAAACCGTCAAATTTCTTGTTTCCAAAGGTGCGGATGTCAATGCCAAGGCTAAGGGCAAGGGTAAAACCCCGCTTGACATGGCACAGGAATTGGAGAAGGAGACGATTGTGGAATACCTCTCCAGTCTAAAATGATTGTTGGAACAGAGAGACCGTCGTGAACAAATTGCTTTCATTGTCGCCGAAGCGGAAGCCTTGCGAGGGCGTTATCCTGAAAGAACATGTACTCTGACCTTGGACGAACATTACCAGTGCCATAGATGTAACCGAAACTACGTTATGTAACGAAACCCAAAGGAACCAACGATGCAACGACGTGAATTCCTACAGAGCGGCCTCTTACTCGGCACGGCGGGATTGGTGCCGGGCGTTGAACTTGCGGCAAGTGAGATGCTTCCCCTTGTTCCCGATGTTCCAGAGGAAGAGGCACGGAAACTCATTTGGGACGCCGCTTGCAATGGACAGTGGGAGACCGTAAAACTGTGGTTAGAACATAATCCCGCATTGATTGACGTTACCGGCCACGGTCATACCCTCGCCGAGTGGCAATGGAGTTCTACCTTGCTCCATATTGCCGTTTATTCCAATGTCAACGTGGGAGTTTTGAAATACCTTATCTCTGCGGGGGCTGATGTAAACGCAAAAGATTTATGGGGCTACACGCCGCTGCACTTGGCCGCTTGGGACGCTCCACTAGAAGTTGTGAAGTATCTTGTTTCCGTTGGTGCTGATGTAGGAGCGAGAGATAATGACGACGATGGCGGCAGAACACCGTTGGACTATGCCGACACGGAAGAGATCGAACGTTTCCTTCGTGAAGCAATGGCAACATGAAACAGCACTTGCCGGGCGACGGAGAACTGCCGTCCGATGTGTCGTAATCGGCAGAAAATCTGTTGAATAAATTTTGTGACAAGGAGAAAATCAATGCCGTCCAGTGAAAACATTGAAAACGATTGGAATACTCCCCGCGATGTGTTGGAACAGGAAGCGGAGAAGGGGAATCCAGAGTCTACGCTACAAATTCTTGATTTGATTCTGAACGGAAATGCCGGCAACTCGCTTACGCGGATTCAAAAAGCCGCAGAGCAGGGAGACGCAGCGGCCCAATACAGACTTGCCCGTTGTTTTTTCAATGGCGACTCTGTTGATAGGAACGCAAATGAAGCAGTCAAGTGGTGTCGAAAAGCGGCAGAGCAGGGCTTGGCTGAAGCCCAACGAAGTCTCGGTCACTGTTACTATAACGGCGACGGCGTGGAAAAAGATTTGTGGGAAATGTACAAGTGGGTCCACAAAGCCGCCGAGCAAGGGTTGGCTTCCGCCCAATGCGATCTCGCTGATTGTTACTTCAGCGGTTGGGGAATTTCCGAAGACAAAAAAGAAGCGGTCAAGTGGTATCGAAAAGCGGCGGAACAAGGGTTCTCCCCGGCACAGTTCGTTCTTGGCCGTTGTTATAGCAATGGTGTAGGGGTTGAGATCGACCAGAGCAAGGCAGTCGAGTGGTATCAGAAAGCAGCAGAGCAGGAATACGCACCTGCCCAATGCGAACTTGGCGTTTGCTATGACAATGGTTTGGGAGTTATTGAGGCCCCCCAAAAGGCGTTCAAATGGTTTTGGCAGGCAGCCGACAACGGACACGCACGAGCACAAAGTAATCTCGGCAGTTGTTACTTCACAGGAGAGGGGACTGCCGAGAACAAGGAAGAAGCAATCAGATGGTGGCGAAAAGCAGCGGAACAGGGCGAAGTGCGAGCACAAACTGCTCTCGGTAATTGTTACGAAAACGGATGGGGTGTTGCCGTGGACGAGAAGGAAGCCGTCAAATGGTTTGGGGCCGCCGCAGAACAGGGATCCCCTGAAGGACAGTACGGCCTCGGCTATTTTTACTTTAACGGTTTCGGTGTCGAAAAGGATCACCTGAAAGCAGTCGAATGGTATCGCAAAGCAGCGGAGCAGGAATCGGCAGTGGCACAGCATAATCTCGGTCTTTGCTATGCGAATGGCATCGGCGTGGAAAAAGATATGCAGGAGGCGATCAATTGGCATCGAAAGGCCGCAGAGCAGGGATTAGCCGTGGCCCAGCACAGCCTTGCCCATTGTTACCTCTTCGGCGAAGGCGTTGAAATAGACTTGAGCGAAATGGTCAGGTGGTGGCGAAAAGCAGCGGAACAGGGATTGGCAGAAGCTCAGTTTCAACTCGGTCAAGCCTATTTTTCCGATGGTCCTATCACAAACAGAAAAGAAGCGGTCAGATTATTCCAAGAAGCCGCCGAACAGGGGTATGAACCGGCAATCGAAATGTTGGCACAGATTGGAGAATTTTCCGCGACATCAGAAGGACATATCAAAATTGATTGGACGACTCCGCGTGATGTACTGGAAGAGGAAGCAAAACAGGACAATCCGGAGGCATTGTATTATCTCGCCGCACATTCCGCTTTTGGGTCCAACGGGTTCGACAGAGATGGAGCCGCACAACACTGGTTCTACTTGCGGGGAGCGGCATCCGCCGATCTTGGCGAACCTGCCGCTTTGTGCTGCCGGGGAGTTTGCCATCTCAGCGGTAACGGTGTTGATGAAAATGCCGAAGATGCGGTCAAGTGGCTACGCAAAGCCGCCGAGCAGGGATACGCCCCGGCCCAGTACCATCTCGGCGTTTGCTATAATGATGGTGTCGGCGTGGGCAAAGATGCGGAGGAAGCATTCAAATGGTACAGAAAAGCTGCGGAGCAAGACGATTTCATGGGGCAGCTGAACGTCGGCTTCCATTATCGTGACGGCATTAGTGTCGAGGTGGATGCGGGCAAGGCCGTCGAGTGGTTTCACAGAGTCGCTACAAAGGGATTCGCACCGGCACAGGCCGAACTCGGTATGTGTTACATGATCGGCAACGGCGTTGTCAAGGATGCTGGTGAGGCGGTTCGATGGTGGCAAAAAGCCGCCGACCAAGGCTGGATGACGGCCCAGTGTAACCTCGGTGACGCCTATTTCAATGGTGAGGGTATTGATAAAAATGTTGTTGAAGCGGTCAAGTGGCTACGAAAAGCCGCCGAACAGGGGGACGTAACGGCACAGTACAAACTCGGTCTGCGATTTCTGCATGGTGTTGACGTTGATGTGGATGAAAATGAAGGAGGCAAGTGGTTGCGTGAAGCCGCAAAGCAAGGATACGTACCGGCAATGGACTCTCTCCACCGTTGGGAGGCAAGTAAACAAGAGGCGTTCGAGCGGTGCCGAAAAGCTGCGGAGCAAGGTATTCCAGAGGCACAATTTCATCTCGGTTGGTTTTACCTCCAAGGTTATGGTACAGATGCAAACGAAGAGGAATCAATCAGGTGGTTGCGTGAAGCCGCAAAACAAGGTTACATCCCTGCACTGAAGATGTTTGGCATCGACTCTGAAAGTATGCCTCTCCATTTTTGTACTATAACAAACAACATTGTAACGCTTGAAAATCTCATTCGTCAGGGAGCCGATCTCGAAGTGAAAGAAAGTGAAGGCCGGACGCCGCTTATCTGTGCTGCCCTATTTGGGACCAGTGAATCTTGCCGTCTGCTTTTGAGCGCCGGAGCCGATATTCACGCTTCCGACAATGAAAAGCGAACGGCATTCCATCAAGCCATTTGGGACTGGCACAAGGAAGTATGCGAAATGCTACTGGAGGCCGGAGCCGATATTCACGCTCTTGATTCCGACGACGAAACGCCGCTTCACTGGGCTGCAAAGCATGGACCTGTTGAAGCGTTGGAATTTTTGCTCAATCATGGAGCCAGAACCGACTTGAAAGACAATCAGGGCAACTTGCCGATTGACGTTACCGACACGGAAGAGAAAAGGCGTATCCTTCGTGAAGCAATGGCAACATGAAACAACACTTGCCGAACGACGAAGAACTGCCGTCCGATGTGTCGCAATCGGCGGAGAATTTGTTGAATAAATTTTGTGACCAGGAGAAAATCAATGCCGTCCAGTGAAAACATTAAAATCGATTGGAATACTCCCCGCGATGTGTTGGAACGGGAAACGGAAAGGGACAACCCGACAGCGTTGTATCACCTTGGAAAATACTGTCAATTTGGTGAATGCGTCGAAGATGAAAAGAAAAGTAGTGAATTGTTCCAGCGAGGAGCGGCATTAGCGGACCAAAACTCGCCTGCCGTACAGTGTTGCCGTGCTGCTTGTTATGAATATGGTTACGGCATAGATAAGGACGAAAATGAAGCTGCAAAATGGTACAGAAAATCTGCCAAACAGGGTTACACACCGGCACAGGAGCGTCTTGAAGTCTTGGGAGGCTCAGTTGGGCTATACTTGGAAGAAGCTGAACGCGGAAATATAGAGATGCAGTATGCTGTCGGGGTTTTCTATCAAGGTGGCGATGAAGGATTTGAAGAGGATAAAGAAGAAGCAGCCAAATGGTTCCGCAAGTCCGCAGAACAAGGATATGCAAATGCTCAGTTTAAGCTTGCGGAATGCTATGCAACTGGTGAAGGGGTTGAAGCGAACATGGAGGAATCTGTCAAATGGTATCACAAAGCCGCTGAACAGGATCATGCTATGGCCATGTGGAATCTCAGTGAACATTATTTCGATGGTATGGGTGTTCCTGAAAGCAAGGCCGAATCCGTTAAATGGTTGCGAAAAGCGGCGGAGTGGGGTAATGCAGTGGCACAAAATACTCTTGGTGTCTACTACCTCGTTGGTGAAGGTGTAGACCAAGATGAACGGGAGGCAGTCAGATGGTATTACAAAGCCGCAGAACAAGGATTTGCACCAGCCCAGTGCAACCTCGGTGTTAGTTACAGTGATGGCGATGGGGTGGCAAAGGACGACATAGAGGCCGCTAAGTGGTATTGCAAAGCCGCAGAACAAGGATTTGCACCAGCCATGTATAATCTTGCTGCTTGTTATGCACATGGCGAAGGTGTTGAGAAAAATGAACGTGAAGCGAAAAAATGGTTACGTGAGGCTGCAAAGCAGGGGGACGAATCTGCATTGCAGGCTTACGGTATCGACGATCCAGAAAAGCTACCTCCTCTCCATATTGCAATAATGTGTGAAGATGTGCAAGCCATTGAAAACCTCATCCATCAAGGAGTCTGCGTCAATACAAAGGATGATACTGGAAGAACGCCACTTCACTGGGCCATTGTGCTTGCCACATTCGATATTGTTCAACGGCTGCTCGAAAACGGAGCCGATCTCGAAACGACGGACAATGATGGCCGTGGGCCGCTCGGTTATGCCTCCGCTCTTGGACTCCATGAAATTTGCCGACTACTGTTGGATGCTGGAGCCGATATTCACGCTTCCGACAATAAAAAGCGAACGGCATTCCATCAAGCCATTTGGGACTGGCACAAGGAAGTATGCGAAATACTACTGGATGCCGGAGCCGATATTCACGCTCTTGATTCCGACGACGAAACGCCGCTTCACTGGGCCGCAAAGCATGGACCTGTTGAAGCGTTGGAATTTTTGCTCAATCGTGGAGCCAGAACCGACTTGAAAGACAATCAGGGAAATTTACCGATTGACGTTGCCGACACGGAAGAGAAAAGGCGTATCCTTCGTGAGGCAATGGCAACATGAAACAGCACTTGCCGAACGACGAAGAACTGCCGTCCGATGTATCGCAATCGGCAGAAAATCTTTTGACCTTGGCGATTTTCATAAAACACCGTACAATAGAACCAACGCCGGGACACTGTTTCGGCACAATAAACAAGGAGACGATACCATGCAACGGCATCGATTTTTGCTGACCGGATTGTTACTCGGCGTGGTCATATTGTTTTCGAGTGTCGGACATGCTCATATACCGGCAACTCAAACATTGATTTGCCCGAACTGTGAGCAAAAATACTGCTACTGGACATCGGCAAGCGGTAACAATCTCGGTGCGGTTCAGTATTCCGACACCAAATATGTAGCCCCGATGTTGCCCGACAATATAATGATTTTCAAATGTTCCAAGTGTAAGCAGTTCGTCTGGATACGTGATATGAAGGAGGGAGGAGAGTGGCGGATGTGGGGTGACAGAAAAGGGACCGCAGAAGGCAAATCAATGGAACCGCTTTCTCTACAAGAATTCGCAGAAGCACTTGCGGCGGGGGCTGCCAAAAATAAAAATGATGAACGGTATCTGCGTTCAATGCTCTGGTGGCTCTTCAATGATCGGATTAGAGATTTCGATGACCGGATTAAGAAGGCAGAGAAAAAAGTTAGGGTAGACTGTATCACAAAGGAAGAATTGGAAAAAATGCTTGCGGTAGGTAATGTCCAATATGAGGATGACAAGCAAGAGTTACGTCTTGCTCTCTGGGGTTTTTCCAACGATTGGGGCAAGCATATCAAGGCTGGGTCTGCACCGATGGAAGTTGGAGTGTTGTGGGAAAATGAAGAGGAGAAAAAACTTTGGCATGAAAATCTGGATGCCCTCTATAGGTTGATAGGCACTTCTTCCAACAGAAACGATCAACTGATGCGGGCGGAAATTCTTCGAGAACTAGGAGAGTTTGAACGAGCGACGGCACACTTGGACAAAACGATAGAATGTTTGGACAGAACCGCAGCCCTCTTGCGTACAATTATCCCTTTGTGGTATTGTGCGACGGGCAAGCAAATGGACGAAATAGAAATAGATGATGCTCTGTATGGTATCATGCGGCTCAAACAACATACACAAGCGATGCGACAACGGTGTCAAGAGCGTATTCCTTCTGTTTTTACTGTGGACATGTCCTGTGAACCACTTCACAGAGCCGCTCGTGATAGTGTTGACGTTGAGGTTTTGAAAGACCTCGTTTCTCAATCCTACATTTCTCATCAGGCTTATATCAACATAGAAGACCATCAGGGAAGAACACCGTTACACTATGCCGCCAAATCCAACTCTAATGCTGAGATCGTGAAATACCTGATTGAAAAAGGGGCCAATGTCCATGCGACAGGTGGTTTTGGTGATTTTGGTACACCATTACACTATGCCGCCGGTTTCAATCCCAATGTTGAAGTCGTGAAATACTTGATTGAAAAGGGGGCTGATGTCAACGCAAAAGATATGGATGGCAAGACACCGTTACACAGAGCCGGTTGCAATCCCAATGCAGAAGTCTTGAAATACCTGATTGAAAAAGGTGCCGATGTCAATATGAAGGCAAAATCGAATGAGACACCCTTACATGGAGCCGCATGCAATCCCAATATAGAGGCAGTGAAATGCCTGATCGAAAAAGGAGCCGATGTCAATGTAAGACAGGAATTGTATGACACAACGCCGCTACAAAATGCTGCCGGTCACAATTCAAATGTTGAAGTATTGAAATACTTGGTTGCAAAAGGTGCAGATGCCAGTACAAAAAATCGTCGTGGCAGGGCATTGCTACACGCAGCCGCTTGCTTCAATGAGAGTATTGAGGTTCTGGAATACTTGATTGAAAAGGGGGCGGATGTCAACGCAAAAGATAAAGATGACAATACACCGCTGCACGAAGCCACCAAAGGCTACAATAAGAATGTTGAGGTTGTGAAATACTTGATAAAAAAAGGTGCGAATGTCAATGCGAAAAACGACACGGGCGGGACACCGTTACACCATGCCGCCGGCGGCAATCCCAACAATGATTGGAGTGACTATCCCGATGTCGAAATCTTGAAACACTTGATTGAACAAGGGGCCGATGTCAATGCGATATGTAGAGTGTATGGCACGCCGCTTGACCTTGCCCGTACCAAAGAGAAACAGAATATCCTTCGTGAAGCCGGTGGAAAGAGTAAAAAGGAATTAACCGATTGACGTTGCCGACGTGAAAATGACTTGTACAGGATTCCGGCTTTTGTTTTGCAAACATCCACAGAGCCCGTATCGTAAGATACGGAATCTCACGCCGGAGCTTACGCTCCGGGCTTTGTGAACGTTGCGTAATCTACCGATTGCGGTTGCACATTCCGCACGATGGCGGCGATGAGGGCGTCGCGAAAAATCGGTTTGGCGGCGTAATCATTGCATCCGGCGGCCAAGCAACGCTGCTTTTCCTCCGCCATTGCATACGCCGTCAGAGCTAAAATCGGGTGAGCGTATCCACCATTGCGAAGTTCTGCCGTTGCGGTGTACCCATCCATCACGGGCATTTGCATATCCATCAGAATGATGTCGAAGGGCGTACCTTTGCGTTGTTCGTCCCACGCCAATTGACAAGCGATCTGACCGTCATCCGCAAGTTCGACAAGCGCACCGGCCTTGCTCAGGATGATCGCAAAGAGCCGCTGATTGTCTTTGCCGTCTTCCGCCAGCAGAATGCGGAGACCACAAAGCGGCTTTCCAGTCGTCGCAATTTCCTCGTTTCCCGCTGTCGGTGTTTCCTGGACCGGTTTCACCGGGCCGTTGTTCCACTCGAATTGCTCGCAAACCGGAACCCAGATCGCTTCTGTCGGAAGCGTTTGTGGCAGCGCAACTGTAAATGTGCTGCCCTCGCCGAGTCGACTGGAAACGGTCAGGTCGCCGCCAAGAAGTTGGCTCAAATGTTTGGCAATTCCCAAGCCGAGGCCGGTTCCACCGAACTGTCGTTTGGTCGGTGATTTTACCTGTTCGAACTGCTCGAACAAGGAAGGCATATCTTCCGCTGCAATGCCGATTCCTGTGTCGTGAACGGAAAAGAGCAGGCTTCCCTCGGATGAAAAATTCGCCGTTCCTGTGCGGGAAAATATTTCTTTTGGAACTTCGGCCTGATCTTTTACCCACCACTCGATGGACACGTTGATGCTTCCTTCCGCAGTGAATTTGATGGCGTTGCCGATTAAATTGACGAGAATCTGTTTAATCCGGACGGGATCGGTCACTATCTTTTCCGGAAGCGGTGTCAGTGCCTTGACGGTGAAATTGAGGTTCTTCGCCTTTGCCTGGATCGAATGGAAGGCAGCAATATCAAAAAGAAATGTCCGAATCGATACTTCGGTCTGATCGATGGACATTTTTCCCACTTCTATTTTGGAGAAGTCGAGAATATCGTTGAGGATCGCGAGCAGAAACTGGGCGTTATTCTGAATTTCTCGGGCGGTGTTTCGGTACTCGGCAATGATTTTCCGGTAGTCCTCCGACGAAAATTCCCGATCTGGCTGTTCTCCGTTCGTTTCCAAAGGGTTGTCGAGCAGGAGTTCGGAGTATCCGAGGATCGACGTCATCGGCGTCCGGATTTCGTGCGACATATTGGCGAGAAGGCGGGTTTTAGCCTGTACGTCGGCCTCGGCTTCTTCCAAGGCATCGTTGAGGACTTGCTTTAGTCGAGTCCACTGTTGTTTCTCGGCAACCAGTGAAATGTACGCCGCATGACAATCGAAGGCGTCATTGTCGGAGACGTCTGTTGGCTGCCCCTCTGAAACAGGATGATGTATGGGATCCATCGGAGTCATTATTCGGTTCGCAAGAACGAATAGCTTTTGTTGACGTGCCCAATACCTGTTCCATAACATAAAACTCCGTCTACCTCGCGAAAGCGGGGGCCTAGGACGATCGACATAGTTGCGTTTGTTTCATCGCCATAAACTTTTACAATTAAAGAAGATGTGAGCATCTGTTCTCTAGGCTCCCGCCTTCACAAAGATGATGGCCACTGATTCTGAGGCCATTGATTTTGATGGGTTTTACCACTAGTGTCCCATCATAAGTCGAACAATGTCAACTTGTTATGGATTTGATTGTTGCTAAAATTGTAAATTTGTAACTATTCAGCCGTTTGGTGCTCACCCATTTTTCGTCTTAACTTGTTCAAATTGCGGGTTTTGGGAAAACCCAAATGGGAAGCCTGCAAAGACTGGGCAAATTAGCATTTTCTCCAAATTAACGCAAAATTAAAAAGCTACAAACGGCTGAAGTATTACGTAAATTTTACTTTCAAACATTGAAAATACGGCATTGTTAATTTGGTATAGTTTTATTATTTAGCCTTTCCATCAAAAGGTTTAGGGAAATAACGATCATTTCATCGGACTTGCTGTAGCACTTCGTTTTTCTTTTGAATCTCGCCAGATAGTGGCGAATACGACTGTTGTAACTCTCCACCATACATGTCTCCGACTTGCTTTGACAGTGCTGCTCCGGGGGAATAAACTCCTCATAACTCTGCCAATGATCCGTGGCAAACGTGCCCACCGATAAACCCTTCAATTTTTCCCATAACCTCAAGCCCGTCGCCGCCTGTTGGTCGCCGCAAACAAATGATAGAAAACGTTTGCCAACTCGGTTGACCGCTATCCCAATCCATCGATAACTTTTTTTATTGACGTAAGTGTGGAGTTCATCGACTTTTACGACTTCGACATTCTTTTCTTCGGTGGGCAATTCGACCGTCTGACCTGCCCGTTTGATCCCATAATAGACGGCAGTATGGCTGACGTTCAAGACATGTCCGATGGCACGAAAACCGAGACCTTCGAGATACATATCTTGGGCTTGTTGCCGAATTTTTTCTGGTATTTCTCCTGCCCTTTTCTGCACCGCGTCGTTGTGTCTACACTGTTTGCATTCGTATCGTTATCGTTTTTTAACGATGCCATTCTTGATGGATTCGACGTTACCACAACGAGGACAATCCATTGTTCACCCCTTACTAAAAGCGTAGGCTCTTACAATGGCGGTAGTATAGCACGGCTATACCGAATTAACAATGCCGTTTTTTTACACCGTGGCAATCACGCTGATTGCCAATAGCCTAAAACAATTTGTTCACTCGACAAGCATTTCATTCAAGGCGACCGTTCCCAAAACATTTTGGACACATTCAGACGGCATCTCGATTCCCAATTTACCGCCCGCCGCCTTGGTTTCCTTGTACGCCTTCAGGATTGCTCTTATTCCGATGGAACACAGATATTCGACCCGAAGCATGTTCAGGACTATATGAGTTTGTCCGCCTTTAATGGTTTGTTCCAGTTTGTACGCAAGCCCGGCCGAGTTCATCGAGTCCACACGCCCCTGTATAATCAATCTGACGCCTTCCGGTGTTGTTTCCTGAATAATCGCAAAATTTTCACTTCCCATTGTGTCGGCCCCTTAAAGTTAGGCAAGTAAGCGGAAAACCACATATTCAGTGTAACGGATCGCGGCGCAGTAGTCAATATGTGATAACCCAATCACGCGGGGTGTGTAAAACTTTAGTTGGACTTTTGATGTTAAGATAGGTAGTTTCGTGTAAAATACGGAGTTCACCGGGGCTATTGGCTTGTCCATTGCGGCTCCTACCGGGACAAGTACCAGAGTCAACCGGGGGACATACACCAACTCCAACCAAACTTTTACACACCCCAATCACCGGATTATGGGGTGCGTTCAAATATTGTTGGCAAGAGGTCGGTTGCTGACCGCCGGGTGGCAATGTGCGGTACTCCGCACAAAGAACCCCGTGTCGGTTGTCGCCGACGCACCCTGACCTTACCTCGTTGTCCCAATGTCTTGAATTGCCCCCTCCCATTGCTATACTTTGGTCTTTGCGTTTGATTCACGAATCACGAACCCCGAACCACAATTCCATGCAATACAGAAACTTCGGCAAAACCGGTCTCAAGGTTTCGACCCTCGGTTTCGGCACCATGCGATTGCCGACAACCAGCGGCAAACCGGACGAACACGTCGACGAAAAAGAAGCGATCCGACTGATCCGCCACGGAATCGACGCCGGAATTAATTACGTCGACACCGCAAAGCCGTACCACGGCGGACGCAGCGAACAAGTCGTCGGTAAAGCCCTAAAAGGTGGATACCGCGAAAAAGTCACCGTGGCCACAAAACTTCCGACGTGGGAAATCGACAGCAAAAAAACGGCGGACCGCATATTCGACGAACAGCGTACCGATCTCGGTATCGATAAAATCGATGTCTATATGCTGCATACCCTACAGCGCTGCTTCCAGCCGATCGTCCAAAAGCACAAACTGATCGACTGGATCGCCGGAAAAAAGGAGAAGGGGCAGGTCGGTCACATTGGGTTCTCGTTTCACGATGACTACGTGTTTTTCAAGGAGCTTGTCGATTCGTTTGATGGTTGGGACTTTTGCCAGTTGCAGTACAATTACGTGAACGAAACCGTGCAGGCCGGTACGCAGGGCGTGAGATACGCGGCGGAAAAGGGGCTCGGCATCATTGTTATGGAACCGCTTCTCGGCGGCGTTTTGGCCAAGCCACCGGGAAAAATGGGTGAACGACTCGCTTCGCCTGCAGGAAAAAAATTCAATCCAGTCGATTTGGCATTGCGCTGGGTTTGGAACAAACCGGAAGTTTCTGTCGTCCTTAGCGGTATGACGGCGTTCGATCACGTCGTCCAAAACCTTGACGTTGCGAACCGTAGCAGCGTCGGCAATCTGACGGAAGCGGAGGCGGCGTTTCTCGACGAACTCCGCAAGGCTTACGACGAGTCGCAACCGATCAAGTGTACGAAATGTCGGTATTGTATGCCGTGTCCGAGCGGAGTGGACATTCCGCTGAACTTCGAGACGTACAACAACAACGCAGCCGCCGATCAGGGGTCCGATCTGTTCAAGGTTTTGTACGGTATGATGGCCGCTGACATTCGGGCCGACCAATGCACCCAATGCGGCACGTGCGAGGAAAATTGCCCACAAAAACTGGCGATTCCCAAGTTGCTCGAAATCGTCCACGCCGGGTTGACGTAAGGCGTTCAAGTCGTTCCTCCAATACAAAGTCGTGGGAATAGAATTCGTCATCCCCGCCTGCGCGGGGGTAACGATAAAAACTCCAGACCAATTTTTAATACGCTCTAGGCCCCCGCCTGCGCGGGGTGACAGAAATTTTGTCCAAACCAATTTTTAATACGCTCTAGTGCATAGCGAGTCCGCCGCTGACGTCGACGGTGGCGCCGGTCATATAACTTGCCTGTTCGGAACAGAGGAAGACGATCATCGCGGCGATTTCCTCCGGTTGCCCGACGCGGCCCAACGGAATGCGGCGATTGTATTTCTCCGGATCCGCTCCGATTTGCGATGCGATAATGTCCGTCCACATAATGCCGGGGGCAACGCAATTGACGTTGATTCCCAGCGGAGCACAGTCCCGTGCCAGCGAAATCGTGAAGCCGATGAGACCGGTTTTCGCCATATCGTAGGACGTTTTGCCGCTCTCCGAACCGCGAAACGCCGCCTGCGACGAAATGTTGACGATCTTGCCCTTCGTTTTCCGGTCCCGCATTCGGCGGACGGCTTCGCGGCTGCAAAGGAACGTGCCCTGCAAGTTAATGTCAATGCCCTTGCGGAACTCTTCCAGCGGCAGGTCGGCACAGGCCGCTCCCGGACAGTACGCCGCGTTGTTGACCAAAGCGTCAATCGGTCCGAGTACGGATTCTGCGGCGTCGAACATTTTGATGACGTCGTCTTCCGAAGCGATGTCGGCGTAGACGGCCAGTCCGCTTGCTCCGTAGCGGGATTTCATCTCGGCGACGACCGCGTCGGCTTGTTCCTTGCGGCTCCGGTAGTTGACGGCGACTTTTGCGCCTTCGGCGGCGAGCATCAGAGCTGTTGCCTTGCCCAAACCGGATGCGGCACCGGTTACGAGAATCGTTTTGTCTTTGAGTTGAAAGTCCATAGGAAATAAGGGGATTTTCGGTCGAGAAATTGTTTGCCTCTGAAACAACAGCAACATTGTAACCCAAAGAAGAGCGTAATGCTATCCGATATGGTGGCGGAGAAAAGGTGCGTCCCGGCGATGTCCCTTGGTTTTGCCCTTGAAACCGCTAGGATTTCGGATATACTGAGTGGACAGTTTTCAGGCCCATGATCGAATTCGGCGTCAACATCGACCGCATTGTAACGGTGCGGCACGGCATCGTCGCCCGTACTTTGATGCTCGGACTCAATCACGATTTCACGCCTTGCTTACGCTTGGGACACAGAATCATTGCGAACGATGAAAAACATTTCACGGATTGTACTTGCGTTTGTTTTTTCAATGGGGTTGACGCTGTGCGCAGCGGAAGAGCGGCCGAACATTGTGGTTTTTCTCTGCGACGACCTTGGTTACGGTGACTTGGCCTGCTACGGAAACAAAACGATCCAAACGCCGAATGTCGATCGACTCGCCGCTGCTGGAATCCGATTCACGGATTTCTACTCGACGGCACCTGTCTGTTCGTCGTCGCGCGCCGGGTTCTTGACAGGCCGAATACCCAGCCGCATCGGCGTCTACGATTGGATACCGGCCAATCACGACATGCACCTTTTGCCGTCGGAGACGACCTTTGCTGCCGTCTTGCAAAAAGCGGGCTATGACACAATGCAGAGCGGAAAGTGGCACTGTAACGGAAAATTCAATTCGCGAGAGCAACCGCAGCCGGGCGACCAGGGATTCGATCATTGGTTCGCAACGCAGAACAATGCTGCGCCGTCGCATCGGAATCCGACCAACTTCGTCCGTAATGGAGCCGAGGCGGGACCTCTCGAAGGATTCTCCTGTCAACTGGTCGTCGGGGAAGCCATCGACTGGCTCGAACAGCGTTCCGACAAAAGCCGCCCGTTTTGCCTGTTTATTGCGTTTCACGAACCACATGAACCAGTAGCATCGCCGCCGGAACTTGTCGAAAAATATAAGGTTGCCGGTGCCGTAAAACCCGGCGAAGCGGAGTATTACGCCAACGTTGAAAACATGGATGCCGCCGTCGGGCGCCTCGTCGATTATCTGAAGCGGAATGGTCTTTGGAACAATACGCTCACGCTTTTCAGTTCGGACAATGGCCCTGAAACGCTGGACCGATACCGGGGTGCCGAGCGGTCGCACGGTTCGCCCGGCGAGTTACGGGGTATGAAACTGTGGATGTACGAAGCCGGTTTCCGGGTTGCGGGTATTATTTCATGGCCCGACAAGATTAAACCGGGCCAAGTTTCGAACGTTCCGGTCGGCGCAATCGATTGCTTTCAGACATTCTGTGCCGTCGCGAAGGCCGACCTGCCAGCGGACCGGATTTATGACGGTGCTAACCTGTTGCCGCTTTTTGAAGACGGCAAATTCGACCGTGCAAAGCCGTTGTTCTGGTACTACCTTAATGCGCTCGGCGCCCCCCGTGTTGCACTGCGGGACGGCGACTGGAAACTCGTTGCAACGCTCGAAGGCAATTTGCGTCCAAGGGACCTCGGCGCTCTTTCCGCCGAGTGGTTTGCCAAGATCAAAACGACGAAACTTGACCGCTTCGAATTGTACAACCTCGCCGCCGATTTGCAGGAAAACCGCGATCTTGCCTCAACAGAGCCGGAAAGGCTCAACGACCTGAAACGAAAAATGGAAGTGCTGTTCCGAGAAATTCAACACGGCGCCCCGCTCTGGGCGAAGTAGTACACGTTTTCTCACAAAGGCACAAACACCCGCCTAATTTGACTGCCTATTTTTCTATCCTTTGCCGTGCGATAGGTTGTGTTTCAAACGGAGGCATCGGGAAAAACAAATGACGTTATTCGCTCAAGCATTGAGAATGGGGAATTGGGAGAAAAAACGCCCCCAAACGTCATCCGGGCTTTCTTCTCCGTGCCTCCGTGTGAAAAACCTGTGACGATAAGGAGTTACAAGTGGGATACGCGATTAGGCCGTCAACCTAAAACAGCGAACTGACGGCGAACGACGCAAAGGCCCGCGAATACTGGATAGAACTGATCGCCGACTGAGCAATGAGTTCGTACCGTGCCAATCGAGAGGTTTCCTCGGCGACGTTCGTGTTTGAAATCTTCGCTTCGGCATCGGTAATCAAGACGAGTTGGTCTTCGAGGTTTTCCCGATTGGCTCCCATCAGGTTTTGAGCCGTTCCGATACGTCCGCGTGCCGAAGCGACGTCCTTGATCGATTCTTGGGCGATTGCCAAGGCCTTCTCCAAGTCAGCCTTCTTGTCGTAATTCAAGTCTCGCAGGTCACTTAGTTTTCCGGTCGGACCGCCGATCTTCGTCGTTCGCATATCCTGAATGCCCACGTTGAGACGATGCGGAGACACAACGTCTTTGCCCAACTGGAAAGACGCACCGCCGCTCACGTCGAAACTCAGTTCGTCGCCATGGGCGACCGCCCCCAACTTGGCGGAAAAGGCCGCCGCGTCCGAAGAAACGTGGATGTAATCGCCCTCCATCCACGCAAATCCTTCTGGAACACGAACGACCAAGTCGGTGCCTTCGGCGGATGTCCCCGCCTCATCACCGGTATTCATATCGTTGAGAGCAAGATCGGTCGTTATTCCGCCTGCCGCGAGGGAAAAAGATTCGGACGCTCCTTTCTCCGTCGATTCAAAGATCAACATACCAGCATCAATATCCGCTCCGGTATGGTCTTTGTCGCCCGCAACCGCAAGTCTGGCCCGGACATTGATTTCCTTTGCTTCCAATGCGACATTCCACGCGTCGACCAAGGCATCGTCCACCAAATCTACGAGTCCTTTGTCGCCAGCCGCAAGGTCATTTCCCACAGTAAAGGTTTCAGACTTCTCGCCCACCGCAATCGTCAAAGTGATTGCCTCGTCCTCTTCCAATACCACGTCGGTTTCGACGTAAATCCCGGCTTTTTGGGCGGCGGTATCGATGGTGAAACTGACGGTCTGTGGCGTTGCTCCTTGGGCGTATTCCGCACGGGTAACGCGGACATCGTCCAGTTTCGCGTCATCGGAAATGTTGGTGACATTGTAATCCAAGGCACCGCCGATGATCTGTTGACCGTTGTAGATGGTCGTAGTGGCCAATTTATCAACTGTGTCGAGAATGGCAAGAACCTGTTCCCGCTTCTGAGCGCCGGTGATCGTCGAATCGCTGAGAACGCCAATCAAACCGAGGGAATCCGAATTCGGATCGCCGTTCAACTGCGCTGCGATTTGGCCCATCGCCTTGTCGGCAATGCTGAAGAGGTTGTCGGCCTGTGCCGTGTTTCGCAGAGCAGCCTTGGTGCCTTGGATGTCGGCCCGCATAATCTCGCGGGTGATCAGGCCCGTCGGATCGTCCTTGGCGGAGTTGATCCGAAAGCCGGTTTCGAGACGGTGCAGGGTGTCCGAAATCTTGTTGCTGATTCGGCTGAAAGCGAGGAGGCCGCGTGCTTCTTGGAGGTTCGTGTTGAAGTAGATCGTCATGGGGGGGATTCTCCTTGTCAAAACGGATAGAACGGTCATTCCGATTTTCGCCGACATAGCGAAAGGAACGGTTGTAACGGAACTTTCGGCAATTTACACAAAATAGGCCGAAAGGTCAACCGGCAAAATAGAGAAATTCGGAATTTTCCGAAAAATAGTTAAGACAGGTCGTTGTGCCGAAAAGCGATGCGGTTAATCGACAGCACAATTAAAATGAACCACGAAGATTCGAAGATTACGAAGCGGGAGTGAGCAGGGAACAGGGGGTAGGAGGATTTTCTGTTCCTTGTTCTCCTCTCCATCCTTCGTGCCTTGTGGCTAAGACTATTGCTTCTATATTTGCGGTTTCTGGCTCGAAAGCGGTCCTGCATCGGTCTTTTTTTCCGCATAATCGATTTATTTTACAAAGTCGGTTAAACCCTAACGACCGGCGCAGCCGATCTAACTAAATGGAATATCCTGTAACAGGGGGACATTGTCTACGGACTGACTAATGTTTCCGATGTCCATAGCAGGTGAGGTAAGCAAATGGTCTGTCGAACAAACTTAATGATTGCCGTGCTTTTCGGTACTGCCGTTTTTGTCTTGGAAACGGCCGTGCCTCCGTCGCTATTCGCCCAATCAGGGCGTACCACCGATTCGGAGCAGTTGCTCGTTCTCGGTCAAGAGGAAGCGCCCGCCAAGAGAACTCCGTCTCTGTGGGACCGCGTCAAGAGAACCCTTTCGAATCTGGCGAATGACGACGATGCCACGCCCGGCGGTCCAGCCAGAGACAGGGACTCAGCCCGTGATGCCGTGTCCCGCCCCGCTACTGCTGTTCCAGCAACGCCGCCGAGACCGCTAACTCCGCAAGACATTCGCACCGCCATTGACAATCCGGACGCGGAAATCGAGAAAAAAACGCCGCCGCCACAGCCGGCACCGGTAACGGAAGCGGCCCGAAACAACACGGAAACGGCCCGAAATAACACCGTCAGGGACAACGAGGCACCGCGAGTGGCGCAAAACACCGCTCCGTCTAATCAGCGGACTGCTCGGGACCGGATGGCACAGATGCGCGAAGACATTTTTGAAATGGTTCCGGAAATCGACGTTGCTTCACCTGTAACGCCGCGCCCAAGACCGTCCGTGCGACAAGACGTTGCTCCGTCGCCAAGACCGCCGGCACCCGTCGAACCGAGGGAAGTCTATGAACGGCCTGTTGCGCCAACGAGGCCCCAGCAATTGACAGAGTTTACGCCGCGTCCCACAATCGCAATGGGGCCGGGAATGGCCCCGGAAACTTGGGATGAAGTCGAACCGCTTCCGACGCAAAACAGGCTAAAACACGACACACAACCGCTCTCCGGAGTCAATGTCGGTACTCAGAGGCCCGGTTCGCCGTGGGAGACCAGCGGACGCACCGGAGCGAACACAACGATTGAAACCGCCGATTCGCCGACCATCCATCGCATAGACATTGCTCCGCCGGAAACGCAGCAAAGGGTACAGACAACGCTCACGGTCGAACGGGAAAAGATTAGCGGTCCACTGATCGAACTGGAAACCGTCGGTTCTCCGAGGGTGATTGTCGGACAGGAATCCGCGTACCAAATCCGGGTGTTCAATCGCGGCGGCGCACCGGCGGAACAGGTCGTGCTGACGGTGGAAATTCCCAACTGGATCGACGTGTTGCAACCGGAGATGAGTGCCGGAACGACTTCGATCACGCCGCGTCCAAACAGCGAAATGCGGGAATTCGTCTGGAAAATCGCGAAAGTCGAAGCGCAGACAAAGGAAGAGATCGTCCTCAATCTTATTCCTCGGCAACGGGAAACGGTCGATTTGAAAATCCGCTATGATTTCCGCAAACCGCTTGTCGCGGCGAAGTTCGTTGTTCTGGAACCGACGCTCGCTATGGAACTCCAAGGACCGAGCGAAGTCATGTGGGGTCAGAAAGTCGGTTATAAACTCATCGTCCGCAACACTGGCAACGGAGACGCGGAAAACATCAAGTTGGAACTGCTGCAAACAGGCTCCGATATGAAAGCCTGCGAACTGCCTCTCCTAAGAGCGGGAGAGGAGCAGGTCATTGACGTTGACGTTTGGACCGGCAAACAGGATCACATCGACATTAACATTCAGGCGACGGGACCGTATAACCTTTCGGCAACGGTAGCGGAGCGAATTACTGTGATGCGTCCGGAATTGAACGTTCAGGTCGATGCACCGGAGATGCTGTTCGTCGGCAATCCGGCGGAGTACACCGTGCGAGTCCGCAACGTCGGCAATGCAACGGCAAAGGATGTTGAACTTGCGGCAACGATTCCGTTGGGAGCAACGTACCTTTCGAACACGGCGGGCGGAAAACTGACACCGCAGAATAAGGTGCTTTGGAACGTTGATGCGATTCCGAGCGGCGGCGAATTTGTCGCAACGGTCATCTGCGAAATGAAGCGGGAAGGACCTTGCCGACTCGAAGCCGTGGCGAACGACAAAAGCGGTCTTGCGGCGAATGGAACCGGCAGCGTCAGCGTCGAATCGATTGCCGATCTGAAGATGCAATTGGAGAATCCAGCCGGACCGGTGGAAGTCGGTCAGGAAGCCGTTTTTGTGATTCACGTCACCAATCGGGGAACGAAAACGGCGGAAGATGTCGAAGTCATTGCGGCTTTTGCCAACGGTTTGGAACCTTTTGCCGTTGAGGGAGCCAATGGAACGATGAACGACGGCCAAGTAACCTTTGACAAGATTCCGGCGATCAGTGCCGGACAAACGGTAACGCTGAAGGTCAAGGGGCGGGCGGATCGTCCCGGCAATCTGCGGATGCGTGCCGAAGTGATCTGTCAACCGGTCAATGCTCACCTCGTTTACGAACAGGCAACGTTTTTCTTCCAAAAGCGGGGAAACAAAACGTCGTTTGTCGTCGAATCGCCCGGTGGCGTATCGAGTTTCGACCAACCGATTCCGCCGCAGAATATTCAGAAATCGGCAGTGTCCAAGCCGCTCGAAGACAAACCGGCAACCGCCGACCGGCCAGTCTTGGCACCGCTACGGTAGTGAACTTCCGTACTCCGCCTGTGGTCCCGGTGTGTCATTCCGGTTTGAACCGCTGATACGCCCAAGCGGCGAGCGTCAGTATCACGGCAAGGACGAAAAACGCACCAATTCGGTACAGTTCGTCAACTCCTGCCATGTCAACGATCAGGACCTTCGCCGAGGTCAGACCAAAAAGCAGAATCGCCATCCAACGCAACACCGGCGAACGCCAAACGAAACCGACGAAAATCAACACGCCGCCAAAGAGCGACCAAAGAATCGATAACGCCATCTGTGCCTTCCACGTTCCCGACTCGGCATCCTG
>Ga0099364_10002822_pt1 | contig 27488 bp, 25 predicted proteins | sample TergutTh196P3_FD_73070 | JGI IMG/M metagenome (GOLD analysis project Ga0099364, IMG submission 73070) | Microcerotermes parvus P3 segment gut microbial communities from Pointe-Noire, Republic of the Congo - Th196 P3 | ecosystem: Host-associated > Arthropoda: Insects > Digestive system > Gut ... | reverse complement strand
AACCTTCTGTTGAAGATACTATTGCAATTTTACGCGGGCTTAAAGAACGCTATGAGGTTCATCACGGTGTTCGTATTAAAGATGAGGCGTTGGTGTCGGCGGCTGCTTTATCAAATCGATACATTACAAGCCGATTTTTACCTGACAAAGCGATTGACCTTGTTGATGAGGCGGCGAGCCGTCTTAAAATGGAACTGGATAGTCGTCCGACGGAGCTTGATAAACTGGAACGAAAACTTTTGCAGCTTTCTATTGAACGGCAGGCGCTCTCTAGGGAAAGCGATAATGCTTCAAAAGATCGTCTAACAAAATTGGAAAAGGAAATTGCAGAGTTATCCGCCGACCGTGATGCGATGAAAGCTCGTTGGGAAAATGAAAAAATCGATATTCAAAAAATCCGCGCTTTAAAACAACAGATTGAAGAATTAAAGATTGAGGAACACAGATATGTGCGCGAGGGTGATCTTTCCAAAGCGGCGGAGGTTAAGCATGGCAGGATTCCTGAAGCGGAGAGGCAGCTTGCCGCATTGACAGATAACATGGAAAGTAAGCAGGGGAACGCTGCTGCCGGCGGTGCGCTGTTACGCGAAGAGGTTAGCGAAGACGATATTGCGCAGGTTGTGTCAACATGGACGGGGATTCCTGTTTCAAAAATGTTGTCGGGTGAGTTGCAAAAGTTTCTTGACCTTGAAAAGGTTTTGGAAAAACGGGTTGTTGGGCAGGATAACGCTCTTGCCGCGGTTGCCGATGCAATTCGCCGTAACAAAGCGGGGTTGTCCGATGCGGCGCGCCCGTTGGGGTCTTTCCTATTCTTAGGGCCGACTGGTGTGGGTAAAACCGAGCTTGCAAAAACTTTGGCGGATTTTTTGTTTAATGACGAGAAGGCGTTAACTAGAATTGATATGAGCGAGTATGGAGAGAAGCACTCTGTCAGCCGTTTGATTGGCGCGCCTCCGGGGTATGTTGGTTATGAGCAGGGCGGTCAATTAACGGAGGCTATCCGCAGGCGGCCTTACAGTGTGATTCTTTTTGACGAGATTGAAAAAGCTCACCCTGAAGTGTTCAATGTTTTTTTACAAATTCTTGACGATGGCCGTCTGACAGATGGGCAGGGGCGGATTGTTGATTTTAAGAATGTTATTATAATAATGACGAGTAACCTTGGTTCTGATTTAATTTTAGAGGCTGCTGATCCGCAGGCTATCCGTGATTCGCTTATGGAATTACTCAAGCAAAGTTTTAGACCGGAGTTTTTAAACCGTATTGACGAGACGGTTATCTTTAACAGGCTGAGCAAGAGCGAGATTGGCAAAATCGTGGATATTCAGCTAACGCTTCTTAAACAGCGGCTGTTGGAGCGCAAGATTACTCTAAAGCTGACGGACAAGGCTAAGGTATTTCTTGCAGAGCGCGGTTATGATCCTTCATTCGGCGCACGGCCTCTGAAACGCACTATTCAAAGCGAACTGGAAAATCCTCTTGCTAAGCTGGTTATTGCGGGGAAGGTGAAAGAGGGGGATTCCGTGTCTGCGGATTTTGATGGGGCGGGGGTTGTGTTTGGGTGAGGGGGGATTGCTTAGGTAATGGGGGTATTTTCTTTGCAAAATTTGATAAATTGTTCTTTTGTTAAAGTTACTTCATTGCCATTGACATATTGGGAAATACGCCAAATATCATCTCGCAAAATAGGCAGGTAAAATATTTGATTAGTTAATTTAGAGGCTTGTTTATACGCTTTTTTTAATTCTTCTAATTTGGTTTTATAGTTATTATTGTCAAAACCTCCGACCATGCTTGAAGAAATATTAACACTCTTTACTTCAAAAATATGAATGCGATTATAATTATCTTTCATCACAAAATCGGGATAAGAAGAATGTAATGCGCCCAAATAATACTCAAATTTTATAGAAGAATTAGGTGTATAATTTTTTCCCCATAAATAAATTTGCTTGTTTTCTCCTGCAAAAAGAGGCATATCTTCTGTTTTTTTACCTACTCTATAGCCGTCATTATTATCTTCTCTAACAAGGTCTTTTAAGATTTCAGTCCATTCTCTTTCAGCTTCACTGTCAAAAGAAAACTTTTCTTTATTGTCGCTTCGTTTCCAAATCCAGTCTGATATACTTATATAATTACCATTATCGGTATAATGTGAAGTAAGAGCAAAAGAAACTTCTTTATCTTGTCCGTTTTCATTTTTTACTACTTCCATACTAGTTTCATAATTGCAAATATATTGATTGTTTTCTTTTGAGACTGCTTCAATATTTTCTGTAAACTCCCGCCATTTTTCATAATTTACTGCATAATCGTTACACAGTTTTTGAACATTATTTTCCGCTTTTTTAAAGTTATTGTATAATACAAATATACTTGACGGAGCAGAAACAACAGGCTGATCTTTTAAAAATTTTACTATATCAAAAGATTGTTTTTCTGTTAAATCTTTTAATCTTGTCGTTTTAATTTTAAGCTCATTAGTAATAATTTTGCTATCCTTCCATAATTCTACTGCTATATTCTTTTTGAACTCTTCGGGAATAATGCCCCATATCCAGGAAGTCATTGCCAGTTTTTGTGCTTCACTTGATAATTTTTCAAAATCAAGCAACCGTGGATTGCGACGAACACGACCCATAACTTGTTCGTCTAACTGTTTACTTTGACTGTCTCTCATTTGAAAAAGCATACAAGCGCGGGGTATATCCCACCCTTCCGTTATTACCATTTTAAAAATAATTATATCGATTGTTGATAAATTTTCTTTGGCATAATCTTTCCATTTTTTAACAGGAAGTTTCTTTGCCTTAAAAATATCGTTTGTGCTACATTCTTTATCATTATTTACAATTAACATCCATTTTAAGTCGGTATGTTCGGCCTTGCTTAATTCTGCGTATATTTTTTGAAGCTCCTCTTCTGCTTTATCTTTATTTGATATTTGAATAATAAGACAGGGATTAACCCCTAATAAATTTCGATACTGCCCTTTTATTTCTTCAAATTTCTTTATTGCGTCAGCAACCTTTATATTTTTATCATCTATTAATTCAATATCTTTAATTAGTTTGGCGTTTACCGCATCTTCATTTTTTATTTCAACATCAGGGTGTTGTTTACGGGATAATTTTGGTGTTGCTGAATAGTTATAAACTTTAGAAAAATATTTTTCCGATAAATTATCAAGATTACTGGTAGCAATATGACATTCATCTTTTATTAAATAAACTTTCTTTTCATGTCCACCAAACAATTTTGTCATTTTTATATTCTGCAAAAAGCTTTCCATTGCTCCCTGCATGAGTCTGCCGCCTTTTTTGTATAAATCCCTCGGCAATAAGTAAACATTGTATTCAGGCGGTACAAACAATCTTTCTTCGCCTGCAATTTCACTTGAAATTAAATAAGGTTTTAATTTTTTAAAATTTCCTTTAGAGGAATACTCTAAAAACTTTTCATAATTTTGCGATGCAAGGCTTCCTTTTGAAAGAGTTGATACAAGGAACACAACTTTTTCATCTTGTTCAAGAATACGATTCATCATATCAGCCATCATATATGTTTTTCCGCTTCCGGTAGGCGCTTTAAAAGTTATTTCGTTTTTTGAGGCGGTTAATGCGACTAAATTTTCAACGGCATTTTTTTGCAGATCTTTTGCTTCTTGCAGCATTATTATTCTCCCGTAATACGCTTTATATATGTTTTATCATTTTCAACACCCTTTTGAGTTCCGTCAAAGTTTTCACATACCCATTTTACCTTATCGTTTACGCTTAATTTTTCTTGTCCGTATAACGATTCATCAATTACATCAAAAGGTGTTTTGTCTTTTGTTTGTTCAAAGTTTGCAACTTCTACAATATCATATACATCAAGATTATCGCCATAAGGTTTGTTGCTTTCAAGCCATTTAAAATTATTTGTTCCGTCATAACATTCGCCAGTCATTACTCGTTTTAGGCGTTTGCTTGTAACATCAGATATTACACCGTTTGGCGTTGTATCGGTTTTTTCGTTAGAGGTTGCAAGAATAAATTGTCTTTGTCCGCCGTCTTCTTTATTTAGTTCTAAAACTGCTTGCCCTGTTGTTCCACTGCCTGCAAAAAAGTCGAGTATTTTGGCATTTTCATTATCACATACCATTTTAACAAGTTCCTCTATTAGTGAAGTCGGTTTTGGGTTTCTAAATAGTATGCTTCCGTCAATAAAAATTTTATCTAACTCTTTCTTTCCATTGTCATTTGAATATTTATTATCTACAAAAGACAGCGTGGTGTATGCTTTTGTAGCTCCGATTTCTTCCCATTCATTTTTTCCGTTGCGTTTGCGAACATTCAAATATGATTTTGTATAAATTCTATTATTTTTAACAACAAAAGCTTTTTCTTTTTTACCCCATTCAATAGCACTTTCAGACCAACGCCAAGTCCAATCTTTTATTCCGTGATTACCGTTCAATCTTTTTTTGCGTGCTTTCTCATCACTTCCTGCAATAAACTTTTGTCCGTCAATTTCTATCTCATAATCCATTGTTTTGCTATATGATAGTGAATCATAGTCTAGGGTTTGAGTTAAAGCATATTTACCACGAGTTGCAACAAATTCATCTTCATATTTGTATTTTTCTAAATTCGTTTTTTCTTCTTGCGAGAATATAATATCGTTGGTACAGGCATAGGCAAGAATATAGTCACTATTATTTGCAATAGTTGTAGTGGTTTTCCCACCCCTCTTAGTTAAACGAGCTACATTCAATAAGAAATTACTTTCTTCAAACACCTCATCAAAAATCCCTTTAACATACGCTTGATTTTTATCATCAATACTGCAAAATATAACGCCCTCATCGCTCAATAGTTGGCGGGCTAAAACAAGGCGAGGATACAACATAGAAAGCAAATTATCTCTTGTTATTGCGTTATCATAATTAGTTTTTGCAAATTCTCCCATGCTGTCTTTTCCATAAGGCGGATCAATATATATAACATCTATCTTGCCTTTATATTCTATAAGCAAATTAAGGAGCGCATCATAATTATCACCGACAATAAGTTTATGAGTTAGGGCTTTGTCGTCTGTCTTAAAAGAAAGGTTCTCATTTTTCTTAAAGTATTTTATTGTATTATCCATTTTCTCTAATCGTTTATCAAAATGAAAGCCCGTTCTTTTGTAGGTAGTTCCCAATTCCGCAATGGCAATTGCTTCATTTAATGTATCTGCGTTATTTATCAGCTTTTTTAACAAATTAGCGTTTGTTTGTTCAATAATTTTGTCTTCTATTCTCTTGTCAATCTCTGCTATTAGCGCCTGCTTGCTTTCTGCTATGTTGCTGCTGCCGATCATATTAGACCCTCCTTCTAAACTTAATACACTATACACTGTTTAAGTAATATTGTCAATACCGAATTTATATGATATTATACCATATGTTGGCTCTTGTTAAAAGCCTTGGAATATGGGGAAAATACGAAAATAGGGGTGTTTTTGATTATACTAGAGCTTTTAGTGTAATTTATAGAGAAAAGTCATTTTACATGAATTTTGGGGTAGTCAAAAAGCCAAAAAGGGTGTATGTTAAAATTAGGAAATTATTTTAATAAAAAGTGGGAATAATGTGAGTAAAAGAAAAAGCAAACCATGTAAAATTATAGGCGTGGATTTGTTTTCGGGTGCGGGCGGGCTATCTCTTGGCGCCCGGTGGGCTGGGATAGATGTGCAAATGGCTATTGAAAAAGATTATCATGCTGCCGAAACATATAAATTGAATCATCCTAATACCGAAATGAAAAATATTGATATAAATGAGATTAAGAAAATAGATATTGACAGAAACGCCATTACCTTACTTTTCGGCGGAACTCCGTGCCAAGGATTTTCTACATCTAACCAGAAAACTAGAACAAAAGAAAACCCAACAAATTGGTTGTTTGAGGAGTTTGTACGTTTAGCAAAACAATGGAAACCGGATTGGATTGTATTTGAAAATGTCCGTGGTATTATTGAAACAGAAAACAGATTTTTTCTAAAAAAAATACTCAATTATTTTAAGAAAATTGGATATACTTGTACATGGAATATACTTAATGCAGCTGATTTTGGTGTGCCTCAAACTAGGTCTCGTTTTTTCTTAATTGGTTCAAAACATGAGAAGCAAGTAACTTTTCCTCAAGCTACACATAAGTTAAAAACAACGGTAAAGCAAGCATTTGCTGATTTACCAGAATTGGAAAATGGTGCTAAAGAGGATAATCTAGAATATCCTAAAAAAGCAAGAGCCAATTATGCAAAAGCTTTACGAGCCAATTTGTCAGCTTGTACAGGACATCTAGTTAGCAGGAATTCCGAATCTGTTATAGAAAGATACGCATATATTCCTCAAGGAGGTAATTGGAAAGATATACCAGAGTCGTTAATGAAAAACTACACCGACAAAAGCCGTTGTCATACTGGTATTTATCATCGTTTGAATGAAGATGCCCCTGCTATTACAATAGGTAATTACAGAAAAGCTATGCTTATACATCCATGGGAAAACAGAGGTCTTTCGGTCAGGGAAGCTGCAAGGTTACAGTCTTTTCCCGATAATTATCAGTTTTTGGGTGGTATTGGTTTTCAGCAGCAGCAAGTGAGCAATGCTGTGCCTCCGTTGTTAGCGAAAGCGGTGTTTGAAATGGTTATGGAGAACATAAATTAATTATATGCATGAATTCTGCCAACTGGAAAAAATATTACAAGAAAAATTGATCCATGAAGAAAAGAATAATTTATTGGCATATTATGGAATTGCTAGAGATTATTTATTTAATAATATCTATCCTGAAATAAAATCAAAATTACCAGAATATACATATCATGATGGGAGTCATGTGATTAATGTATTGAATTGTCTCCATAAGTTATTAGATACTAATTTGGAAAAAATATCGCCAGTGGTATTGTATTTCCTTTGTTTATCGATATTATTTCATGATGTTGGTCTAATTTTCGGAAGAGAAAATCATCAAAAAAATATCACAGAAATTTATAATAGAGTTCGAGGTATTGAAAATATACAAAATTTTGCCAATGAACGAGTAATTATTACCAAAACAATAGAAGCACACACAGGTTTTGCCCCTGATAATTCAAGAGATACAATAAAATATCTAGGCGATTGTATTGGTTATGATGAGATAATTAATACAAAAGAAATAGCCGCAATGATAAGATTTGCTGATGAACTCGCAGAAGGAGGTCATCGAACATCTGATTTTTTTCTAGAAAATGGTATGTATCATGAAGAATCAAAAATATTTCATTGGTATTCAAAATCCTATCAATCTGCTATTTCTCCTAGAGATAACAGACTTGCAATTACTTATAACATTATATTCAATATAAATGCTTCTAATGAATTGATTATAGATCAAGACATTAAATTAGAAGAATTTCTCACATTTATTTATAAAAGATTAATTAAATTAGATGATGAACGGAAATATTGTAGATATTATTGTTTGTGGCTAGAGGCGATCAAAGAAATTTCAGTCACATTTAATTTTTGGTATAATGATGATCATATTGAAATAGGATTAGCTCCTATTATTTTATCTGATAAAATAGTTCCAGGGGAAACTAAGCGAAAACTAGAAGATGCTTTTCCAGATTATACCTATGCAGATATTGATAATATTTTAAGAGTGAAAATAAATACTATACCAACAGGAGTATCTATATGAATAAACAATTTAATCCATTTCAATTTGAAGCAGCAACAAGCATACCGCCGAAACAACTTATCGAATTTTTTATAGAAGATAATAATTTTAGTAGATTCGTAAGATCAAATAGGAACATTTTCCTAGTTGGCGAACGAGGATCTGGCAAAACCATGAATCTGCTATATCACTCTATCGAAATACAAAAGATTATTACTGTGGATAAGTATGAAAATATAGATTTAAGCTTTATTGGTATATATATACCCTGTGCTTCGCCATTATATCAAAAAAATGAATATCAGTTGTTAGAAAATAAGATTTTATCTATGATGATTTCCGAAAATATTTTAGTTTTAGATATGGCATACAATATAATAAAGAGCATAAATACGATAAAAGAATATATAAATACAGATAATTCTACAGATGTATTAAATAAGATAAACTATATACTAGGCACTAATGTTTTGCCTAATAAAAATATTTTTGAAAGTCTTTTAAATTATTTTCAAAAGGAATGTGTTGAATGTCAAAAAAGAATAATGACTAATACGAATATTAATGAAGCAACTTATTGGACTTTTTATTCACTAATAATACCGTTACTTGGAATATTACGCAATATTGATATATTAAAAAATACCCATTTTATGCTTATGGTTGATGATGTTCAATACTTAAATGAATATCAGAAAAAATTACTTAATGGATTAATCTCTTATAGAGATAATTCATTATTTAGCTGTAAAATTGCTACGCCAAAAATAAGCAATGTTGATATGACTACATCAACAGGTGGAACAATACTTGAAGGTCATGATTATTTAAAAATTGATATGGTGCAACCATTTCAAAATAGAGCTAATGCATTTTCAAAATTTGCGAAGGAAGTTGTTGAAAAACGAATAGAAAAAATAAATAATATAAATATTTCTGCAGATATTTTTTTTCCACAAAATTCTCAATTTAAAACAGATATAGAAGAATCAAATGAAAAGACGAGGCAAGAAGCAATTATTTCTCATCCTGAATGGACAACCAAACAGCTTAATGATTATGTATATAAATTCGGACGAGCAAAGTATTTTCGTGACAGAGCTATCAAAGCAAATACCCCTCCTTATTCTGGTTTTGAAATTATAAATCATTTATCTACAGGAGTTATAAGAAATTTGTTAAATCCTTGTTATTGGATGTTTGACAGAGTGATTTCTAATAAAAAAGATGACTCTCCAATTGAATTCATCCCACCAACTATACAAACAGAAGTTATTAATTCAGAAAGTCAAAAGTTGTGGAATGAATTAGATGATGGATTAGAATGCAAAGTACAAGGCTGCACAGAGAAACAAAGCATAGAAGTTAAAAATCTTTTTGAGAAATTATACCTTTTATTTAAGCATAGGTTATTAAATCATGCATCAGAACCTAGAGCAGTAGTATTTACTATATCAGGATTTGATCAAGAGTCAAGAAAAGCTATTCTACCTCTATTAGATATAGCACAAAAAGCCAATTTGCTATACGAAAGAATGTCGAGGGCTAAAGATGATGGTCTTTTAGAAAAATATTATACACCTAACAGGATGCTTTGGCCTAGTGTTGGACTTGATCCTCAAGGTCAGCATGCTAGAGTTTCATTAAAAGCAAAAGACATAATTGCTGCAACTAAAGGTATTGATTTCCCCATAAATGATTCTTTTGATTATACTACCATTCAAGGAGAACTTTTTGATGAATTATAATTCAATGATTTCGGTTGCAAGTTGGGAAGATAGATATGAACTTGGAATAAAACATTTCTTAAAAAACAATTATATAAAAAAATTAATTATATTTAATTTTGTAGATTTTTCTGAAGAAACAAAAATAAATACTAAAAATCTAATAAGCTTTCTTAATACTCAAAGTATTGAACACGAACTAGTTAATTTATACCATAATTGCAATATTGATAACTGGAAAATAGTTAAAAATACTTTTAAAAATATTACAGGTTCTCTTGTTATTGATTTATCGACTATGCCACGTGATATAATTTATTTTTCGTTGTATCATGCGGATAAATCTGATAATATTGAAGAGTTATACTGCTTGTATAATTGTCCAGAAAATTATTCTAACGATAAATGGTTGACAAAAGATCCTCGTAAACCTCAATTAGTTTATAATATGTCTGGAATATTTGAAATGGGAAAAAATACTATTGTAATAATAATTACAGGTTTTGATAGAAAACGTATTGAACAATTGTTAAATTATTATGAACCTCAAAAAGTTTATATGGGACTACAAACAGGTAAGCAATACGAGAACAACATCCTGAATATTAAACAACATGAAGAATACTTTAAGTCATTTTTAGAAATAGAATATTTTTATCTTGATGCATTTTCAAAAAATGATCATGGGTTATCTGCTATTGAAGAAATAATAAAAAACAATATTGATTCAAATATTATAATAGCGTCATTAGGACCGAAACCATCTTCTATATCTTTATTTCAAATAAATAAAAAAAATCCAAATATTGGTTTGGTTTATATTCCTGTCACTACATACAATATGAGTTATTCATTTGGTATTGATCTTGAAAAGGTTATTTTTGAAAGAATAAAGTAAAATAAACAGAGATTAAATCCCCCCCAAAAATCACACCATCTCCCTAAGCAGCTTGTAAATATAATCCCTGCTTATTTTGAAGCCTAGAGGGATGTTGAACTTTTTGATGAAGGGGAACTCTTCTATACTGTCTAGTATTGTGTTTTTAAACTCTAGCATATCTTTAATGCCGGGGAGTTTTAGTTGTTTTGTTTCTTTATCGTTGTGGAAAAAAGCAATACAAGTTACTGTATGTGGTGTTTTTGTTTCTTTCATTATATCCATCAGTACATCTAAACCCATAGCCAAAGGGGGTAAATAGGTCATAAGCATTATGGGTAAACCGGATTCTTTGAAGGCTTTCATTTCATTGTAAAAATTTTTATGGTAGGTGGATAGGTCTTCCATTTTCTCAAAGTCATACAAATCTACATTTTGCAGAAAATATACAACTTGTTCCATTTTATCGTCAAACTCAACGATGGAACAAAGAGACTCAAAGATGATAACTACATCCTGTGACGGAATAATTTGGGACATTTTGTCTTGTTCGGTTTTCTTTGCCATAATCTCCCCTACCCCTCAATCTTCCTCAAGATCGTAAAAAAGATCAAGGAGGGCGATTCCGTATCTGCGAACCCTGATGGGGCGGGGATTGTATTTGGGTGAGGGGGAGGGATAATTTACATAAATCGAGATACCAAGCGGATAATTGTTTCTCGGGCTTCTTTCCGTTCTGGGTCTTTTGCATCAAAAAGTACCATCGGGCTTATTTGTAAAGCCCTGCAAATGCTCAAAATAGTATGTAAATTGGGTATTCTTTTGCCTGTTTCTATATAATTTACCTGATTTTGGGACAATCCGGCTTTATAAGATAAATCCATCTGGGAAATCCTCTGTTTTTCCCTCTCCTCTCGCAATCTTTGTGCAATATGCCTTATTTGAGTTTGAATTTCATCATTATCCTCTAAATAATCATTGTTTACCATATTTGATGATTATTACCACTTTTTTGTGTTGACAAAACACCTATAAAGGTGTATAAATATACCTATATAGGTGTATTTTGTTAGGAAGTACCCAAAATATTAAATTGTCCTGTATGGGATGATAAAATCAAAGGCTTTAGCGTTTGTAAATGGCAACCGCTAAAAAGGAGTTTTTTATGAAGAAAAATCGATTAACAGGGCTGGTTCTTGCGGCAATCTTGCTAATTTCAGGGCTTGTTATGTCCGGTTGTAGTGCAGACTTTTGGGATGGATTTGTCGATGGTTATAATTCAACACGATATAGCCATGACTCCGGTTCAATTTTTGACAAAGATGTTTTAATTATTCAATAAGAAGGCTACTAAAACCATCTAAATATAGAAAGCACCACTCTTATAACAACATGCTTTTCATTTGTGTTTTCTATATTTTATTAAAACTATTAGGGCAAAATTGTGGTGATAAGAACATTGTTTTGTATTTTTTCCTCAGCTATTATTTTTTCTTGCTTTGGGTGTTCTATTTGCAGAGTTAAAGTTAATGAACCCGGAATAAATTATTTCAGTCTTACATATGAAGAGAGTTATAATGAAAATTAAAAGAATATTTATCATTCTGATTTTTTTCATTGCTTTTTTTGGTTGTCTAGTATTTGTAAAAAATATTACGACAAATAATCCAACTTTGAAATATGGCGTTTATTTCAGGGAAAATTCTCCAAACATTGGATATGTAGTTATTCATGGCAATAATTTGGGTGATGGACAAAATATCATCACTCGTAAAAGTAATGGAGATCTTATTGATCGCGGCGTAATAAGATTTAATGACAGCATTGGGGTAATTAATCTGAAAGAAAGTTCAAGAAATGCATTATGGGTAAATAAAACAACTTTTACTACAGATGAAGGAAATGTTACATGGCAATGGGTTCGTAATGCTGAAACAAAAGACATTCGGTTTAGTAAATAATCGTCCCGTATGGGGTGATTTAAATTAAAGGTTTTAAGCGAGAATGAATTCGCTTAAACAAGGAGAAGAAGATGATTAACAAAAAAATGTGGGCAATTGCAATATTTTTTGCATTTGTAGTCGGCTCTGTCTTAGTGTATGCACAAGATAGAGGTGTTGCGGTAATACCTAGAGAAGGGGTTTATGCTCTTTCAGGTTCGACCTATGAAATGAGGTTGTCACACTCAAGTTCAAGAGGAACAACTGGTACATTTCACATTCAGGACAGAAATGATCGCAACAATAACTGGGCACGAGGAACCTATACATTAAATAATGGGGTATTAGTGCTTCGTTATAACGATGCAAGGGGTGTGTTTTCGCATTTGCGTAATTCAAACCGAGATTTAGATGTCCATAGTGCTACTGAACTTCGCGGTGGTAGTGAGGTTTGGAGGCTTTAACCTGTCCAATATTCATACAAGGACACTTCAACCAAGGGTACGCTATATGGTGTACCCTTGGTTTTTATTAAATCCCCCTACCCCTCAATCTTCTTCAAGATTGCAAGGAATTCTGCGCCGCGGATTGGCTGGGTTGGTCTAAAGTTACGGCCATCGGGGAGGGAGAGGAACTCTCTTTCTACACAGCCCAGTATTGCATCAAAGTAGGGGGAGAGTACCGGCACATCCGCTATTGGACTGCGGGGGTCTGTGCCTCTTGCGTAACGCGCTGAATAGCGGGATAACATTCCGCGGTCTGCGCGGGATTCCGCAAATAAGTGCCAAATTATATATGCGGCGCCTGCGCGGGTAACAGTTTCCGTTATGTTTGGTTTATCCATTGGCCAGTTTGTTATGGTGATATCCTGTGTGTATGGAATATAAGTTCTATCCAAAAGCCGGTTAAACAATTCAGCTTCAGGGACATTTCTGCCGCCGGTCATAAAGCGTAAAAGCTGGGTTTCATTTTTTATAATAGTTAAACAATCATTCCAACTAAGAGCATCCTGAATAAGAAAATCAAAAGTTCCCGCTCCAACCCCTGTTGCATTGCGAAGCTCCCACGCGCGGGTTCTGTATGGCGAATAACTTTCCTTGTAAATAGGATTTATTTCGGAAGCAAATGCAACATCAAACGCACCGGCAGCTTCAGAAAAACGGTTTAGATCAAGAAGTGCGCGGGCTTTTTCAATATTTAGTTCACCGGCACCAACAGCATTAACGCCGGCAAGCATCAATTCTCTTTCTGCAACTTCCAGTCTTTTTACGGGGTCTCCCTCCAATCGAATTCCCAAAACAATAGACGGAATATTCCCGGATGATTCAGTAATTGACAGCCTGTGCAGCCGTTGGGCATCGCTGTATCTGTTTTCTATAATTGCAAGCCTACCTGACCATGCAGAAAGTTTAGCGGAATAATCAGCATCTGCCGCAGACTCTTTTTCCATATCGATAATAACCTGCCGCGCACCGGTTATATCAGCCTGACTTGGCCGTGTGCCGGAAATACTTGCGGCTTCTAATGGAACAATAGCCGTTTCAACTTTTGCAAGGTTTTCATCCAGTTGACTTCTCTGACTATTAATCGAAATATCACCTAATGTTGTACAGGATGAAAATACCGCTGTAATTAAAAAAATACTTAAAAACACAAACAAACTTTTTTTCATATCCCCTCCCCTCAATCATATCAAAATTTATCTAAATTGCCAGCGGTAAAGCCTGCGATCCATTCCTATACCAATCACTTCAGCTTTTCTGCCGCCGTGTGCTTCTATAAGGTACGGTCTACCCCAGACCGGCAGAGGGAAACCTTCCAAAGAACGGAAGTTGCGCGTATAAGCATGAAGGGCATTGCCTTCTCCGGTTATAAAGATCTCTGGTATTTTATCACCATCGCAGTCAAAAACGGTTATATATCCCTCTTCCTTTACAGAAAAGTCAGGGATATTTTGATACAACATTTCTCCTTCCAAGCTGACCCTGTAAAGAGTTCCATCTTGTGAAACAAGCCACAGATATGTGCCGTCAAAAACAGGCTGTAAGTAAAATATATTGTTTAAGAACAATGGAAAGGGCGATATCGAAGAAGCCTCTTCATTATAAACAATCAACTCGCCTGTCTGACAAACAAATGCGGTAAGAACACGGTTGTTATGATTAAACACTAGCGGAGTTCCAAAGCCAATGCCAACACTTGCGGTAAATTCATCATCTATGATATTGCCGGTGCTTATTGGAGCCGGCCAATTAGGCAGGGTTTCTCCTTCAAGATTAAGCAGGTAAATTTCTCCAAAGAAACTTTTTGGATACACTGCCGCATAACTTGCACCGGGAGTACGGCCTCTTGCCGGAATTGCAAGGAAAGAGGGCGGAGAAATTAAAGGAACGGTAAATGCAGTTTTCCAATTTGTTGTATTCCCTTTATCATCTATAACGATAACATTCCCGTCATCATCGCAAAGATAAACACGGCCTTCAAAAGCAGCAGGAGGAGCGGAGATTCGTAAGCCTGTAAGTACAGGGAAATTTTCATGCGGCTCCATATCCGCATCAACAAGAGTTACCCGCCCTCTGTCGCTTACCACCCACGCATTCACCGCATCTTTTGCACCTATTCCTTCAGCGGGAATAATCCAGAGTCTGCCTTGACCGGAAAGATCCTGCATACTGTTATCTGTCATGTTTAATGAATAAACAGTACTGCCGGAAGCAAAGAAAAGCCTTGCATCCGCACCTCTGCCCATTCCATAAACTTGGTTTGATGCCCTTCCGCCAATTTCCAAAGGATAACCGCCAACAAGCGTTACGCCGTGGCCTGAGCCGGGAATTAAAGAGAAAGAGAAATCAACAACGCCCCTGTTAAAACTGAGGCGGACTAAACCCTGCCTGTAAAGAGATAAATATGCGCTAAGGACAGTATGCTGCCGCAGAAAAAACGGCATTTCTCTGTCAAGGGAATAAAAAACACTAAATGCGGTGGCAGCAGTTTTTCCCCCTGCAATATTCCGCCAAGTATTTGTCCTAGGCAGAACATCATTTCTTTGCATTGCGCGCTGTGCGGAAAGAAGGGTGTCAGCGGATTCGCTTACCAAGATAAAGTCTCTATAAATTACATAATACGGAGAAGGCATATTGATATTCCATTGCCTTAAAACCGCCTGTAAAAAATCAGGAATGGCAATCCTTGGAAGCCTTGTTCCGTCTAAATTAAGCCTGACATCTTCATTCAGAAAAATAGAACTGAATGTTTTATCAAAAATTTCCTGGCGTTTGCGTTCATCCTCAATTTGAATTGCATAAACCGGGTGCGGCCTTCCTTCCATACCAAAGACAGCGTATTCATTACCCACCCATGAAAAAAGCAAATCATCAATTGTAAGCCCAAGCGCAATACGAGAAGCAGCATTTGCTGTTCTTAGCGTATCATCTAGATCCGGCATAAACATTGATGAAGCCTGATAAAGCTCCTGCAAAGACCCGGCAGAAAGAATAGTTGCATATTGAGTGGAGCTGGGCAGTCTTTCATTTATGTCCGATGCCTGAGAACGGCTTTGAAGGAACTGGCTTAATGCAGGCTCATTTGATGTCATTGGCACTGTCAGGTGAAACTCTATTTTTCTTGGAAGAATGGAAAGACCTGCTTCTACAGTGGAACCGAATTCAAGATTCTTAAAAATTTCTGCAATTGCTGGATCTTGATCAGAAAAAAGATCGTTAATAAATTGATGGGAAAGCCTAACAGCCGCATCGTAATTTGATAATTTTATATTTTTAAAAGAAAGCGTTTCATTGTCTGCTGCTAATCGTGCTTCAAAAACTTTTGAGTTGTCGGTAACAAATAAAATATTTTTATGAGGCCCAACAAAGATCGTCATATCGTCTAATCGATATTCAAACCTTGAATTTTTTCCTGCCTGCACATAATACAAATTGGGTATAGTAACAAAATTGGAAGCAATGGGAATAAGCCGCAATAATGGGGATAAAAGTTTTAAATCATAAGCAGCGGCAAACGAACCGTCTGTATCATCGGACAGCATGGCAAACTCTAATTTACCGCCCAGCAAAGTTCTTAACAATCGGTTTTTAAGAAGTGTGTTATGTTTTAAAGAATCAATCAGGGGAGCCATATAAGCAAGTTCAGGAACAGTAGAAATATCGTCCAAAGATTCGTGGGCAAGAAGGCCGTCAAGCAGGCGGGACGGATGGGGTACAGTTATTCTGATAACTGCGGTATTGGGGATAACCGCTGCCGCATCGACCCTGCCGATTAATGAAAAAGCAATCCAGACAACAGCAAGAATACCCAATACAATAAAGAATATTAAAAGACCTTTAAGAAACTTGTTCGGCTTCTTTGGCGGGTCTTCTGTGGTCGTATTCATGTCTTCTCCCATAACTGGGTATTATATCCTATTTTAGACTTCATTGTCTTTAGATTCGGGCGGGTTAAAGTTATTCTTGGCAAAAACCAAAGCTTGAAGAATGCCAAGTATATAGTCCTGCTGTTCATTATTAAGCAAGGTAAAATCACGGCATATTTTAAAAAGTTTTTCATCAAGATTCATAAAAAAACCTCCGGGCAAACACTATTTACTCTATTTGTGAGTATATTATACCATTTTGTGAGAATTGTAAATACCTATTTATTTAAATTGAAAAATAATTCATTGCATAGTGAGTATTATTGTAATATGATAAGACTATGACAGTAAGTAAGCGAATAAGACATTTACGGCAGACTCTGAGTATGTCTCAGGTGGAGTTTGCAAAAGCCATTTATATAAGTAATGGATATATTGCAGAACTGGAATGTGAACACCGTAAAGTAAATGATAGAATTGTTCATTTAATTTCGCTGACTTTTGGCGTAAGTGAAAAATGGCTGAAGACAGGTGAGGGAGATATGTTCTTTAGCACGCCCCGTGAAAAATTGCAGCGCATGGTATCTTTATTTAATGAGCTTTCGCCAAAATTTCAAGATTATGTAATGCAACAGGTTGAATCTCTTTTGGCAGTAAGTAATGATCAGGTAGCAGGTAGCAGGTAGCAATTTAAGAGATACAGAGTTTAGCATGATTCCATTGTATAAATTAGAAAAACTTCACAGAACTCAAAGGCTTAGAAAAATTGCTAAGTATTTTTCTTTTGCGGAAAATCGATTGTGCGAAAATTTGGCTGCCAAAGATGGTGCTGAATTAAAATCGGGATTATTCTCTGACGCTGAATTTTTATTTTTTACGGATGCTGCAAAACTTCTTGCTAAGGATATACTCTTTCCGTCGGAAGCGCAAAGGCTGTTTGCAGAAGCGGCGGTTGTTTTTAATAATATCGATGGTCTGCAAAGTTCCCCGGAATTTAGAAGAGCTCTTAATAATGTAAAACATCTTCTGCTTGCAGAGACGGGGAAGGATCAGGCGGACTGGGACTTCACGGTAACCGATGGTGCGCTGGATTCAAAAAAACGCCGAGTGTTCAACAGTATGCAGGTTTATCTGGAAGATATCCGCTCTCCGTTCAATGTGGGCGCAATGTTCCGCACGGCAGAAAGTTTTGGTGTAGAAAAGATTATACTGTCACCTTTTTGCGCAGACCCCCGTCACCGCCGTGCGGAAAGAACGGCAATGGGCTGTATTGATGTGATCCCCTGGGAACGGCGGGAGTTGTTTGCACCGCACGACAAAACAGAAAACAACTCTGCAGACGGCTGCCCCGTATTTGCGTTGGAAACAGGCGGCACTCCCATTGATGAGTTTGTCTTCCCGCCGCGTGGTATTTTAATTGCGGGCTCTGAAGAACTAGGAGTCAGCCCCTGCGCACTAGAAGCTGCCGATGCCTCCCTTGGCAGAGTGTCCATTCCCATCTATGGCGCAAAGGCATCGCTTAATGTTTCAACGGCATTTGGGATAGCTCTGCAATACTGGTCTAAATCACTAATATCGTATTATAATAAACAATGACTATTCGCCAGAAGATATTAGATATTGCTAAGGAACGCATCCTTATTTTGGATGGAGGAATGGGCTCTCTTATTCAGGCCCTTAACTTGGGCAAAATTTGCAATGACCATCTTTGTATTGCTAACCCGCAGAAAATTATCGATATTCATGAAGCTTACCTGAAAGCCGGCGCAGATATAATAGAAACTTGCAGCTTTAATTCAACATTCATTTCCCTTGCGGAATACGGTTTAGAATATCAAGCTTATGAAATTAGCGCAGCCGCCGCACGAATTGCCCGCGAATGTGTAAATAGGTTCCCCGCTCAGGACAAACCGCGCTTTGTTGCCGGCAGCGTTGGCCCAACAGCAAAAGGTGCAAGCCTCTACCCCGATATTAACAACCCCGGAAAACGCACCATCACATGGGATGAACTTGAAGCCGCATACTACGACAATGTCAGAGGACTCTGGGACGGCGGCGTAGATATGTTTATAGTAGAAACCGTTTTTGATACCCTCAATGCAAAGGCGGCCTTCTTTGCAATTTCCAGATTGATGGAAGAAAGAAATATCGATATTCCTGTTATAGTTTCAGCCACCGTTTCCAATGACTCTGTTGAAGGTAAAGGCCGATTGCTCTCCGGCCAAAGTTTAGAAGCGTTTGTTGTTTCTGTTCAGCATATGAATCCGTTGGCAATAGGGCTTAACTGTTCTTCCGGTGCAGAAAAACTCCTTCCCTTTGTCCGTGAAATTTCAAAAACCCTTAAAGACAAAAAACTCCCCTGCATGGTTATTGCGTATCCAAATAGCGGCTTCCCAAACAGTCAGGGAATTTATGAAGAAACCCCGGAAATGATGAGTGGCAAAATTGATGCGTACTTTAAAGAAAATCTGGTTAACATTGTTGGGGGTTGCTGTGGGACTACACCTGCCCACATAGAAGTAATTGCAAAAAAAGCAGCAGACTATTCTCCGCGGGAAATATTGCCTGAGATACAAGTATCCAACTCAACACAGGGAATCTGGCTTTCCGGGTATGAAGCGCTTTACGCGGAAAACAGTGATGTCTTCTTGGAATCAATTTCTAAAATAGATACCAAAGATATAAACGAATTCCGGCAAGCCTTGATTGACGGCGAATTTGAAAATGCGGCGGACATTGCACGGGACATAATAGATGGCGGTGCGGATATCCTGCCTATCGAGATTGATGATGAAAAAATTCTTAACAGGTTTTTGGATTTTGCGCTACTTGATCCGTATGTGGCAAAAGTTCCTTTTTATTTGAAGAGCGCAAATACTAATGTACTGGAAACAGGGCTAAAACGCCTGCAAGGAAAAGCACTTGCGGGCCCTATGGGTTTAGAAGAAGCTAGTAAAATTAAGCGCTATGGCGCGTATCCGTTAATTGGAGTATAATGCAAATATGAAAATAAAATTTTTATTTATATTGATACTCTTTCTTGCACTGCTTCCTGTAGGAGCGCAGTCATTTTCTGATTTTACAGATTATATATATTGGTCTTACAACGGCAGCATAGTTCTTTTAGCTTCTGACAATGGGCCAAATTATGATTCCCCTCATATAGTACCTTCACTTGGTTTTTCTGTTGCTTATTCAATTTTCAAACATTTAAGAGTTGAATTTACAGAAGATCTTTATTTTGCAAATTACGAATTTAACGGCTACCCAATGACTGCTAATTTGGAAAACAGCTATGTATTTGTAGTGGGATTTGTTACAGGGCTTCAGTTCACAGGCTTTTTCCCCATTGCTCAAAATGAAACTGCGCTTCGTATCTTTGGAGGTATGACTGCGGATTTAAGAATCGTAACACAGCCTCCCGGTTTAAGTTCCTTTGATAAGGAGAAATCCAAAACACAAGTGGAAGCAACCAACAATCATTTTTGGTCAGAGGGAAGAATGTTTTTAGCTTCTATGGGTGTTGGAATTGATTTTCCGTTTAGTGATAGACAATCACTGGGGTTTGATTTAAGAGCATGGGCTCCCCTTTACCGTTTATGGACAGATGCAGATCTCCCGGCAATTGATGGTTGGCGTTTTGGTGCAGGTATAAGAATTTCTCCCCGTAAACCGCTGCACCCGCCAAGACCGGTAAGGTTGCCAAGAAAGTCAAGACAACCAATCGAACAAGAAGAGTCCGAAGAGCAGGCTGAAGAACAGACAGATGAAGAAACAACGGAATAACATTATTTATAAATGTTCCGCTTGCGGACATGAAGAAGCAAAATGGCTGGGCCGCTGTCCCGATTGCGGTGAATGGAATACCCTTGCAGAAACCGCCGTAAAAACTGAAGGTTCAAAATCTTTAAAACAACACGGAACAAAAACCGATGCACCGCAAACCATCCCTCTTTCAACAGTTGACTCAATGGAAGGAAGCCGTATTGGAGCGGGCATTGGCGAACTTGACCGCGTACTTGGCGGCGGAATTATGAAGCGATCCGCTGTCCTTGTTGGGGGAGAGCCCGGCATTGGAAAATCAACCTTGCTTTTACAGCTTGCCGCCGCGGCTCAGACAAAAGGGCGTATCCTCTATGTTTCCGGTGAAGAATCAAAAGGGCAGATAAAACTTAGAGCAGACAGGCTTGGTCTTTCCGCAGACAAAGATGCAATGAATCGAATTGAAATATTGTGTTCCGCTCAACTGGAAGAAATAGAGTTTGTTCTTAACAAAATAAATCCTGTGTTGATACTGATTGATTCCGCACAAACTTTATATTCCCCGGATGCAGGCGCGGTTGCCGGCACGGTAAATCAAATGAAGTTTTGCTCCTTTGAGCTTATAAATTGGGTTAAGGAAAGGGACTCCGCTCTTTTTATAACAGCCCATGTAACAAAAGAGGGGCTGATAGCAGGGCCCAAAGCACTTGAACACATGGTGGACACCGTTCTTTATTTTGAACAAAATGATGCGGACTTCCGTTTTTTAAGAGCGGCAAAAAATCGATTTGGCTCTGTCGATGAAATTGGTATTTTCACAATGGACGAGCGCGGTCTTTCCCCCATTGATGATACAGGCCGTCTCTTTCTTGTACGGCGCGAACCTTCCAATGTTCCGGCCGGCGTAGCAATAGCCGCCGTTCTTGAAGGTACAAGAACCATCCTTGTAGAAATACAAGCACTTTGTGTTCCCGCAAAAGGCTCAATGAGCCGTGTCTTCTCCGACAAGATCGATTCAGGAAGGGTCTCCCGAATTTCCGCCGCATTGGAAAAACATCTTGGACTTAGACTTTCTGATCAGGATTTGTATGTAAATGTGGCAGGCGGTATTCGTGTTGCCGAAGTAGGCGTTGAGCTTGCCCTGGCTTGCGCGCTTTACTCTGCCCGTACGGGGCTTTCCCTGCCGGAGAACTTGGCTATTGCGGGAGAAGTTTCCCTAACAGGTGAAATCCGCCCCGTGCGCCGCCTCCCCTCACGAGTTAAAACTGCGGCAGGCATTGGCTTTACATCGTTTTTGGGTCCTGTTGCAGATCCCCAATCTGTATCTAAAGAATTAAAGGTTGCAAAGGACATCAAATCTGCTGTAAAATTGATATTTGGAGGATGATATGGCAGATCCTAAAGTTCCCGGACTTTATTATTCTAAAGCCCACATTTTGAGCGCTTTATTAAAGTCAAAATCAATATCTTTCTTAATTTTTTGTATGATTTTTACAAGATCAAAAACTACATTTTTATATATTTCATCATCATGTATTGTAGAAGGTATAAAGAGTCTATAAATATCTATTTTTAATGCATGAGTAAGTCTTATTAATGTCTTGTCACTTATCCAGGTGCGGCCCCCCTCAATATCTTTTACCATATTTACTGAGATTCCGGCATTTTCCGCAAGTTTTTCTTGGGTTATACCGAGTGTTTCACGCTGTTTTTTGATGTTCATTGATAATGTTTTCCGTAGATTAATGATTTTATCTTCCATAATTATATAGATTATGTTAATCAGCAATGATTAACAGTAACATTCGATATTAGCAGTATATGGGTTGACAATATTGTACTTTTATTGATACTATACTTCTATGTTTGTATAACCAAGAAAAGGAGAATGGAGGATTTAATGAAAAAGTATACTTTATGGACGATTATTTTACTGGTAGTCGTATTGGCCTTTATCGCTTGTGATAATAATGCCTGCACTCATGAATGGGACGAATGGACAGTTGTCACTGCTGCTACTTGTACTACCCAAGGCGAGGAAGCCAGAACCTGTATTGATTGCAACAAAGCCGAAACACGCCCTGTAGCCATAAACCCTAACGCCCATCAATGGGGTAACTGGACACAAACCAAGGCGCCTACGATAGCCGAAGATGGCGAGGAAATCGGGACATGCGTACGATGCGGTAAAAACGAAACACGCATCGTTACTATCTTCTTACGAAGCATTGACGAAGTAGTCGCGTATCTTGCTGGCACTGCAGGCGGTACCTCTACTGATGATCCCTTACCCCTGACTGTGGAACTAGACCTGCGGGACAATGGATGGAAGAATCTGCTTTCGGCAATCTCAAAATTTGTCGCACTTGACCTTTCCCGCTGTACTATAGACGGTAATGTATTTGATCCTGATCCTGCAATTAGTTATGGTAAATGGTACATTGTGTCGCTGGTACTACCAGATGCTGCTGAATACATAGCCGAGGGAAGGAATAACGAGTCCCCCTTTAAAGGTTTTAATACTCTTACAACTGTTGAGGGCAGGAATGTTAAAAGTATTCCCGAATATGCCTTCTATTTCCTCGAGTATTATTGGTACAACCTTACTAGTGTAAGTTTCCCGGCGGCAACCGAAATTGGCCACAGCGCCTTCTATCTCTGCACCAGCTTGATCAGCGTGGACTTCCCAATGGTAACAAGCATTGGGCATTATGCCTTCACTGGGTGCACCAGCCTGACCAGCGTGGACTTTCCGGCAGCTACCGAAATCAACGGATTTGCCTTCACTGGGTGTACCAGCCTGACCAGCGTGGACTTTCCAGCGGTAACAAGCATTGGCTTTAAAGCCTTCGGGGAATGCACCAACCTGACCAGTGCAAACTTTCCAGCGATGAGTGAAGACTTAGACTTATTAGAAGGTTATTACCTGCCCTTCCATAGATGCGTGAACCTGACCAGCGTAACATGGGGGACTATAACTTTGGATAGAGAGTATTTATATGATTTAGTTGAGTATTGGTGGACAGCATGAGGTTGGATTATTATTAGTTGTGTTAAATCGCCGGACGGCTTCGTATGAAGCTAAACCGGCTGTTTATAAAACCCGCTCGTTGAGTGGGCAACCTGCTCTTGAGGGCGGTTATTGAAAGTTATTTTTCTGTAGGAGGACTATTATGGTCAATCAAGAATCAAAGTTTGAGGGTCGTGTGTTACCGTTACTCGGCTGGAGCTTTCTTAGCTCTTTGGTAACAATATTAACATTGGGGCTTTGTTTCCCCTGGGCGATATGTATGATGTTAAGATTTTATTTTAACAACTCAACTATCGAAGGCCGCAAGTTAAAATTTAACGGAAAAGGCATAGGGCTTTTTGGTACATGGATAAAATGTATTCTATTAAGTATTATCACTCTTGGAATATACGGCTTTTGGGTTCCCATCACTATAGCAAAATGGGTTGTAAAAAACACTTCGTTCGCCAATTGATTTTATTCAAGAGGGACTCTGTAAGGCATGTCCCTCTTAAATAATATAATTATATGGTTATCAGAAGTGGCAGCAGCAAAACCGGTAGAACATAACGTGGTGGAATTATGAAAAGAATAAGTATTATAGTAATTTATCTTCTTTCTGCTGCTGCCTTATTTGCTCAAAACCGAGTTGGATTACAAGAAGCAGTTGACGACTTTGCAAAAAAACTGACATCCCGGGTACAGGGTAATGGGACAATAGCGGTTATTGGGTTTAAGACTGACAAATATGATTTAACAGTAACTTTTTTCGACATTATGATAGCGAAAATATTGGAACACGACAGAAATGCTGTGATTGTAGAACGTCACAGGATAGAGAATCTGCTGATAGAACAAAATTTTTTCCTTACCGGACTTGTCAGTGACGAGACTGCCCAAAGAATAGGTCATCTTCTGGGAGCAAATACGGTTATATACGGCGAACTCATAAACGAGGTAAGAAAAAACGAGTACAGGATGACCATAAGAGCTGCCAATACCGAAAGCGGAAGAATCATTTTATCGCCGGAACCTTATAATGTGCGAATCGGACATAATACGCATTTCTGGTCTGTTGGTGCATCTGCTGGAACTGCTTTTACCAAGCCTTTTTTAATCGGCACTATACGGGGAACTCTTGCGCCGTTTCAACAATCCTTTCTTGAGCTTGGTGTGGATCTGGGCATGTTAAGCGGGAAGCATGATGTTAAATATTATTCGGTATATCCCTATGCCAATTATGCCTATTTCATGCCCTTTGACAAAGGCGGCTGGTATATCGGAGTCGGTATCGGCTATTTGTGGAGTCTGGAATCTTCCGCAGTTTTGGATTCCCGCTATAGAATTATCGCAATGAATATCATGACAGGTTTTAATATTGTAAATGTTATTGATATTTCATATACCTTACGGACAAACTTTAACAGTGTAGGTCACAAATTTGCGGTAGGTTATACTTACCGCTTTCAATAAGCAATAAGGAGTAAATATTATGTTTGGAAAATTTAAATGGTTAACACTAATCTTGCTAGTACTTCTATGTACAGCCTGCACCCTTGAAGACAATAGCGAAGAAAAAAATCCACCTGGTTATGCCACTGTGAATTTTAATGCCAATGGCGGCAATGGAACTCCCCCTGCCTCTATAACAGAAAGATTCGGTGATAATATAAACCTTCCAAACCCTGATGGTCTTTCAAGGTTAAATCATACTTTTGGAGGCTGGAACACAAATAATAAAGGGACAGGAGTTAATTACCCTGCCGGTTCATCCTATACTGTACCAGGCGCCAATATCACTTTATACGCCAAGTGGGACGAAAACCAAACAACAACACAAATAGAAGAATTCAAAACCGCCGGTAACTATAGCTTCTCTTTATCAACACTTCCCGGTATAACGTTTCCAGCGACAGTTGAAGTCTATGCACTTGGCGCCGGCGGCGGTGGGCAAGGCGGACATAGAAATTACAATCTTCTTGGGATTACAACTGACAGGGGCTCTGGTGCGGCTGGCGGCGGCGGCGCAGCGGCTTACGGAAGTTTCACTACAAATAGTGATATTAACTTTACTATAACGTTAGGCAGCGGCGGAAATGGTGGAAATGGCATCTGGACAAATCCAAATTGGAGATCAGGCAGTGCTGGAGGAAATGGCGGACAAACAACAGTAAACTGGAACGATAACTCCATTTCCATTGTTGCAGGAGGAGGCAGAGGCGGAGGGGGCTCTGGAACAAGTTTAACCGCTGGGGCTGGCGGAGTTGCAGGGTCCAGGCCTTCAGGTCTTACCAATTGGAGTGCCGCTAATGGAAGCCCCGGCACTGCCGGCTCTCGAAATTCTGATAAACAGAGCAGAGGTGGAAATTCCGCAACAATTATCATAGGTTCTGCAAGTATTGGCAATGGGCAGGGAGCGGTACGGAATATAGAACGAACGTCTATCTCTACGGCAGCAGGCAGTGGCGGAGGAGGAGCAGGTAATTATGGCGATGTCCACTTTAACGGCTCACGAGGAGGTGACGGTCATGTAATTATTGTAGTCACTTACCAAGATTAAATAGATTTTTGATTGATGAAAATGTTTACAAATGGTTTTTAGCAAAAATTGACGGTGTGGAAAATTTAAGTGAAATCAGACTTGATGAACTATTGAAGGTTCTTAATATATACGAAGATTGGGGACGTTCAGCTATCTTTAGGCCTAATGAAACCTATAAAATATTAGATGTATCAAACAATTATGGGCATGAATATGGAAGAATAAAAAATTGTCATGTCCAAAAGATAGGTGATATATTATCTAAGGCCGATGTATTTTCAATTTATAATTTAGAATTACAGGTATATGCATACATATTTGATACTCAAGAATCTAATGTTGGTAGGGGAATGGTTGTTTCAATAGGAAATAGTAATAATTACGGTATTACAAATTAATAAAGAATTAGTACGCAATATGTTGCTTGCCCAAATTGTATAAATGTGATATACTACATTTGCAATATGATTTTCAAACTTGTACAATAACTTATATTTGAGGAGGCATAAAAATGTTGCGACAGTTGACACTTAATGTAGAAGAGAATATTTACAATACCCTTTTGCCTATGGTTGAAAAACAAACCATAGGGAATTTGCTAGCCGAGTTTATTCAGACCAGATTTTCTCACCGTACTTATACCCAAACAGAATTAGAAGCAGGCTATAAAGCAATGGCAAACGATGAAGAATATGAAAAAGAAGCCATGGAATGGTGTAATGGGCTTGTGAGTGGGGTTGACGATGAAACGAGGTGAAATTTGGTGGGTAAATTTTGATCCATCTTTAGGGAGTGAAACCCAAAAAATAAGACCTGCAGTCATTATAAGTAATAATGCTTCCAATTCAGCTCTTTCACGAGTTGTAGTTGTCCCATTTACCAGTAATATATCAAGAGTTTATCCATGTAATGTTTTGGTTGATGTGGGCGGAACTACTGGTAAACTTATGGCTGATCAAATAATAACTGCCGACAAAGGTCGCCTAAAGAAGTGTCTTGGCGTTTTGAATTCAGACGATATGGCAAAAGTTGAAGATACAGTTAGAATGCACTTAGAACTATAAAAAAATAAATGCAGGAATTATTAAGGCTGTTTCAGATATGGTGTTATTTTAACTCTTATTTCTTGGATACCGATAAATTCACCCCTCAAAGATCGACTTCTTAATTCGCCGTAGCAAGCTTATTTTTGCAAGAGGGATTAGCGATCGGCATAAATTTAGGAAATACTCTTGATGCCTATGAATGCGGTAAGGTAAGTTAGCCTTAGTGTCAGTCACCCCTTAACAAACTGCCAAAACTTCCAAACAAACCACCAAAGATTTTTCCTCAAACGATAAAGCAAAATGGCACTTCCGCGCCATATATAGGTATCCAGTTTTTATGCTGGACAGGAGGAATATGGTTATGAAAAACTTGATTAACAGTTTCCGCCAGGCGCGGGAACTAAAAAGGCTAGCTAGGGAAAAGAAGAACAAAACCTTTAGCCTTACGGACGACATTGTCTTTAAGATAATGTTCTCATCTAATGACGAGGATTCCAGAGAAGCTCTGCGAAGCC
>Ga0099364_10002821_pt1 | contig 27496 bp, 24 predicted proteins | sample TergutTh196P3_FD_73070 | JGI IMG/M metagenome (GOLD analysis project Ga0099364, IMG submission 73070) | Microcerotermes parvus P3 segment gut microbial communities from Pointe-Noire, Republic of the Congo - Th196 P3 | ecosystem: Host-associated > Arthropoda: Insects > Digestive system > Gut ... | reverse complement strand
TTCTCTTCCAACCTCCATCTGATAATTCGTCCGCAACAGCACCGAGGACAAAGCAAATGATAACGGGCAGATAAAAAAGCAAGGCGGGTAACATCCGGCTCCACCAGACTTTGCCTTCGTGAATACCGAGTCGGCTTAAAAAGCGGTAAGAGTCGTTCTTCTGGTCGTGTCCGAAGATGTTTCCCCAGAAGAGGACCATCATTCCTACAAGTACGATGGCACTGAACACCCCCACTGTATTCATAAAATCACCCTTGGCTTGATTGCCGGGTAAAAAAGCAACGTAGAGACAACCGAGCGAAAAGACGACGAAGGCGGCGATGCCCAGCGGATAGAGAATCGACGTATGCCGAATGTGCTGATGCACGAGAGCTAGGAACGGATGTTGTATTTTCTGCGGATAGCGGAGGTTAACAAAAGCCGGAATGAAACGCAGTGTAATGACGGAGAACCCGGAGTACCGGCTAAAAAATCCGTCATTGCGCTGCGCTCCATTCCGGCTTTTGTAAACTGCCGCATCAAACTCAAACCACCGCAACGCTCCCCAGAGTGCAAAGCAAGCGATCACGGCAATAAATACCAAGCGGTGAGGAACAACAGCAAGATAAAAACTGACTGGGTCATTATTAAATGGAGCGAACATATTGGCAATCAACCAAGCCGTAAGCGAAGCACAAACAAAGCCGGCAAGCATCGCATGCACCTGACTGCGGCACCGGGTTGACCAAAAGAGTCCCCAGATGAACATTTCGAGAACACTAACACCGAAGGCGGCGGCGATATTACCGTCTAAAATACCGCCCGACCACACGGCGGCAAGTAAGGAATTGCAGAGCAAAACCAATACGGTGCCGCAGAGCACCCAGCCGATTTTTCCCAGTGCGAGCGTGGTCGTCGAAATCGGCAACTTACGCAGAAAGGTGTAGGTGTTGTCGGCATGTTCCGTCGAATACGCCAATGCCGCCGCCGCTCCGGCGTAGAGAGCAGTGATGACGAGAGCAATAAACAGAAACATTTCGGGCGCAACGGTTTGGTGGAACCATCGGCTCGATTCGTAGGTCGCAACCTGAAAGAGCAGACAAAGGATAACCATTGCCAGTGCGAACGCACCATGCTGGCGGAATTCTTTATGGAATAGGGTGATGATAGGTTTCATGGTTAGTTAATGGGGTTAGTGCTATAAGGTAGGTTGCCGACCGCCGGGCGGCAACGTGCGGTACTCCGCACTTGGGGGCGGGCACGTTATGCTCAATGTTTCCCCCGCCGTCTGTCGGCTATCGCCGACGTAGCCGCCCGGCGGTCGGCTACCTACCTTTGAGGAAATATCTACAACACACAATACCGCTCCTACTGCCAATACAATTCCGAACACAGGAACCAGCGGGATAATCCGGCTGCGCCACGTGAACATCTCCCGAAGCCAATACGCTGCCCTCATCCGGGAGGCAATCAGCAAAGCAATGCAAATCGGGAGCGTCGTCCACAGAGGAGAAGCCTCGTAGCGCAGGAGCCAGTTGAGTGCCCACAAAGCAAGAGCAAACGTACCGCCCCAAGTGAGCACCACCGCCAACGCCTGACTGCGGAATGAGATGGAGGCAAGGGAACCGATTGCCAATGGAGCAAGCCAGGCAACGAGTCCCATAGATCCTACGAGCCATAATTCTTCCGGGTCTATCGGAGAGTTACGACTCAACAGTTCCACGAGGAAATACCCGACAAAACAGAGTCCGCCGAAAACGTACAAGGGAAGAGGAGGCAACATCCGGCTCCACCAAACGGTACCGGGAGGGACTCCCAGCCGGGTTAAAAATTTGTAGGAATCATTCCGCTGATCATGTCCAAAAATCGTTCCCCAAAAGAGAAACGTTCCAAAAATACAGGCAAGGTATCCGCTAGGGAACCAAAATGTTCCATCCAAGAGTTTCCATCGTGCTGCCTCGGACAAAAAGCAAAGACAGACACAGCCGAGAGACCAAACGATAAAACAGAGGATGCCGAAATGATAAGTCAATGATGCATGCCGAATATGCTGATGAACAAGTGCAAAGAAGGGGGATTGCACCCTTTTCGGATAGCGAAACAATACGATATGGTGATCGAGGAAGAGCCGGGCAAAGAGGGAACGCCGGGTATCATAATGGAACCAACGATAGACTCCCCAAAGGGCAAAGAATCCCACGAGGACAATCTGCACCAAACTGAAATAAAGTAAGAAATTGCGAGGTGGTCCATTCCATTCAAGCCACCGCCGCATGACGACTTCCACAATGAGGACGCATGCGAAAAGCAGAATAAGAGGGCTTGCATAACTGGCAAGAACAGCATTCATCGGGCGGTGACATCTGGTTGACCAAAAGAGTCCCCAGAGAAAGACTTGGGCAAGAACGATCCCGCAAACAAGCCACATGCCGCCGTTGAATATATTCTTTTGAATCAATTCAACGAACGCGGCGGCTTGTCCCAGCATGACAATCAAAAGCACGCTAACCGTAAAATTGCCGATGAGCACCATCAGGGTTCCGCAGACAGCCCAGCCGATTTTTCCGACGGCAAGCATAGTCAAAGAGACCGGCAGACTTCGCAGAAAGGTAAACGTTTTATTGGCATGCTCAGTCGAATAGGTCAGTCCCGCCGCCACTCCGGCATAGATTACGGTCAACCAGAAAGCGGAACCGAGGAAAAGTGCGTTGTCAATCTGCTGACCGAAATGGTAATACCAAGTAGCCGCGATGCATGTAACCTGAAAGAGGAAGCACACAGCAACGATGCCCAGAACGAGCGTCCAGTGCTGACGGAATTCTTTGTGGAATAGGGTTAGTGTAGGTTTCATGGTTGGTTTATGGGTTAGTGTTATAAGGTAGGTTGCCGACCGCCGGACGGCAACGTGCGGTACACCGCACTTGGGGGGCGAACACGTATGCCTGACGTTTCCCGCCCTCCTGTCGCCTATTGGCGACGATGCCGCCCGGCGGTCGGCATCCTACCTTCGCAAAATTTCCTCCAATTCCTCCTTCAACAATCCGCTCCTCGCGGCATCTTGCAGGAACGTTTTGAATTGCTGCTGAAAAAATTCTTTCCGTTGTTTCTGACATTCAGTTTGGGCATGTTCGGTAACGACAAGTCCGATTCCTCGTCGGGGCACAAGGATTCCTTCGTCTTGGAGCAGCCGATACGCCCGGACGACAGTATTCGGATTGATGGCAAGTTGCCGGGAGAGGTCGCGGACGGAGGGAATCATTTCTTCGGTGCGGACGGTACCGGCGGCAACGGCAAATTTGATTTGCATAGCAACCTGCTCAAAAATGGGCTGCGGCAGACTGGGGTCGATTTCTATAAACACGATTTCTCCTCTTTCGATAATACATTCTTACTGTTCTAGTACAATCATACACCAAGACGGGAAAAGTGTCAAGAGGGTGTCCAATTCCTTACACGGCATGAAATCGTGCTCTGCGTTCTTTGCGGTTAAAAAAAAGAGAATTTAACCGCAAAGACGCAGAGAACTGCAAAGTTCGCAAAGTACAATTTCATGCCGCTATAACACAGGCTACCTATTAAGCACCCGCTGGGCGCGTTCCTTGACGGCATCGTTGCCGCTCGCTTCGAGTACCTTTTGCATCGCGGCGGTTATTCTCTCATTTCTGCCTTGCAGCCTTTCGGCAATGCCGACGGCGGTCTCCGCCGCCCGCTCCTTGAGTGTTTCATGGGCAAGAAATGTTACCGTTTTGTCCAACGAATCAAGCGAAACAACACGGGCAAAAACATCGAAAACCAACGCCCTTTCCTCGTCTCTCTCCGCAAGGTCGAACACCTCCTGACTCATCGACAACCGCCGATTGTCCGGCATGTTAAACTGCCGGGCAAGACGAAGGTAACTCCGCAGCCCGCGAACCTTGTACTCTTCGGACTCCTTTGCCAACCGCAAGCAGGCGGCGGCAAGTCTGTCTAAATCTGCGGGGGAACGCCATTCTCCCAGTATCCGCGTCGCCGCGTTCCGCATCTCGGCATCCTCTCCCCAGGCGTAACTTTCCACGATTTCCAATGCCTTCGCACCGGCAATTTCTTTGAGCAAATCAAGCAGGTGTGCTTTCAGTGCCGGCGACGCACCTTCCAATGCTTTGGCAACTTCCGTTGCGGCAGGGTCTTGCGAGAAACGGGTGCATGCTGACTTCAAGACGGCGAGGACTTTTTGGATGTCCGCTTCCGATGATGCTTGCTTCAGAAGTTCGAGTAATACGGGCAAATCGGCAATGTCCGATATTTCCCCCAGTGCCGGTGCCGCCGCTTCAGCAACCGCCCCTTCGGAACTTTGCAATAATGTCAACAGTGCCGGTGCCGCCGCGAAGTACCGCCGCTCCGCCACAAGTTTGATGGCAATGATCTGCACTGCCGGTGTCTCCGACTCAATCAGGGCAGCGATGGCGGCATCGACATCCGCTCCCGGCACGTTGGAAAGCGTCCGCATCGCCGCGTCGGCAACCGGTTTTTCTTCTGATTGTGCCGCCTCGATGAGAATCGGCACCACCGACGCATTGCCGATGTTGCGGAGGGCATCAATCGCCGCCACTCGAACAGGAACGGCAACCGACATATCTATTTCCGGTGGCGGTTCAACACCCGGCGGAGCGAATGATTCGCCGCTGGCGATTTGTGTCATCAGGGGAAGGGCAGCCGTTTTCGATTCTTGATCCTGCCGGTCACCAAGAGCACGGATGATTTGGGCTCGCCGTAGAGGTTCCGTCTGCATTATGAATTGCACGATCAGTATCCTCGCCACATTTGCGTTTCCTCCTTCGGGCAGTTCCCGACCGAGTTTAAGTCCAATCTCGAATTGCCGACGGGGTAAATCGGGGGTGAGTTGCTGGAAAAAATTAGTCACCCCCGCTATACCGCGAGCCAAAATGCCGCGATAGATGGCTGCCATCCGTTGATATTCCTTCGCGTTGGCAGTCGAGAGAGCATCGTAAATTCTTACGGCGGTAGCGGTGTCCCCTTTTTGTTCAAACTGTTCGGCAAAGAGGAAACCGGAATCAATGAAAAGCGGGTCAATGGTTCCGCTGGCAAAAAATTCGATGCCGCTGTTTCCGGCAGTGAGCGCATAAGCGTAACCGGCGGCTCGGCGGACATCCATCTCTTCGTGAGTTAAAAAGGGTTTGACTGCTTCAGCCGAATTGGCATTACCCCGAACGCCAAGCGTGGTCAAGACACCGGCGAGTGCGGCGGGTCTCTCGATGGTTGAGAGTGCTTCGCAAAGAGCGGCATCGACTTCACCGCCCGGAATCGTTTCCAGAGCGTATCGGGCATAGAAGCCGTCTTGCTCGTTATCAAGCCGGGGAACGAGGATGGGAACCGCCGCTGCGGTGCCGTAGAGTCCGAGCCGTTTAGCCGCGAGCATTTTGAGGTACAGGACTGCTTCGTCTGTTTCGGGACGTTGCCAGATTTCCAGCGGAACGGTTTCGTCGAAAGTGGATTGCAGGATTCGTGCAATTTCACCCCGGTTTCCAAGCAGGTCTTCGGCAGGAACCCGATGCCAATCAGGGTCTTGGGCAAGCACCAACGCCGCCGACAGGAATAGGAATGTTAAGGAAAGGATGAGTTGTTTCATGGTATAGGAGTTAGGAGTTAGAAGTCAGGAGTTAGGAGTTAGGAGTTAGGAGTCAGCAGGGGGAGTTTAGGAATTAGGAGTAGGAGACATTCTAACTCCTAACTTCTAACTCCTTCCCTCAACACCGCCACGGCGAGCGCATTGCTCGGCTGCGTAGGCGGTTGGCGGCATCGACTTCGGAGCCGGTGCCGGTGAATTCTTCTTTTTCGGGATCGAATTTTAATACGATACTCTCTTCGGTTGCCGATTTTCTTGCCGGGCTCAAGTCCCAAACGATTTTGGCACAGTGTGAGGCGATGTGGGCATTGGCGGCGACATTGGCATTGCAGGAAGGCAACTTCCGCGACTTAACACAGTCGAGGAATTCCCGAACGTGATTAGCGGTCTCGTCCGTTCGCTGGGCAAATCTCAATTCTTTGCGGAGAGCATCCGAAGAGACTTCTACGCGTCCGCTGTCTCCCGTTTCAACCCAGCCTTCCTCTCCGACAAATTGGGCGGAGCAGGAACCGAGAGCCCAGCCGTCGTTGCGGCAGACGAGTTTCACGCCGTTGGCATAGCGTCCTTCAACTCTGGCGGTTTTGTTGCCTTCGTTATCATAGGTTGCCCAGTATTCAATCGGCACAGTATCATCCGACTGATTTCCCCACTGACAAGAGTCGACGGTGTGCGTTCCCCATTCGAGAATTCCGCCGCCGTGAAAGTCATAATGTCCCCGCCAGCCGCCGCCGACGTAGGCGGAATTGTAAGGTCGCCAGGGACAAGGACCGAGCCAGAGATCCCAGTCGATCTCCTCTTTGGAAGGTTCCGGTTGAGCGGGAAGCCAATCGTGAGTCGTTCCCGGACTTAATGTGTTCGCATGCACTTCGGTAATTTTGCCGAGTTTTCCTTCGTGAGCAAGTTTCGCGGCAAGTTGAAAATGCACGGCATTCCGGCGTTGCGTTCCCGCCTGAAAGATGCGTCCATAACGGTTGACCGCGACTTCGACTGCCCGGCTTTCCTGAATGGTCAGCGAAAGGGGCTTTTCACAATAGATGTCTTTTCCCGCCTTGGCAGCGACAATGGATGCCATCGTGTGCCAACGGTCTCCGGTAGCGATGAACACGGCATCCATCTGCGGATTGGCTTCGTAGAACTCAAACATATCGCGGAACATCGTGCAATCGCTGCTGCCGTATCGTTCGTCCACCCGGCGTTTAATCGCCTCGCGTTGGCTTCTCCGAATATCGCAGATGGAAAGGAACCGGACTTCCGGCTGATTAAGGAACGAATTAAGAACACCGCCGCCGCGTGAACCGATGCCGAGGGCACCGAGAATAATTTGTTCGCTGGGGGGCACCGCACCATTCATGCCGAGCAATTTCCCCGGCACATAAAAGGGAACAGCAACCGCCGCCGCGGACAGAGCGGCAGTTTTTAAGAACTGCCGCCGATGAGGTTTTTCTGTTGTCATAGTCTCTCCACAAGTGTTTTCTCCACAGGGTTATTGACCGCCGGGTTTAGCCTAATGTAGCAGAATCTTTTGCGATTGCAAGATGATGAGCAGTGTCTGAACGGGAACAAATGATTGTTTTTCTCTGTGCCCTTGGCGGTTAAAAAAATTACCGCAAAGTGCGCAAAGAAAAAAGGATAATTTGCCCCTGTTTATGATACAATGCTCCTATGCGAACAGAACAGGACACAATGGGAACGGTACAGGTTCCTGAAAACGCTTATTACGGTGCGCAAACGCAGCGGGCGGTCGAAAATTTTCCCATTTCGGGAAAGACGATGCCGCCGGAGTTGATCCACGCTCTCGGTCTCGTCAAATGGGCATGTGCAAAAGCGAATGCCGAACTCGGACTGCTCCAATCGGGACGCTCGCCGCTCAACGAGGAGCAGATAACCTCTCTTCTGACGGCATGTCTTGAAGTTGCCGAGGGCAAGTTTGACGCTCACTTTCCGGTCGATGTCTATCAAACCGGCAGCGGAACGTCGACGAACATGAACGCCAATGAGGTGATTGCGCGGCGGGCGAATGAGATTGCTGAATTGAGGCGGCAGGAGGCAGGAAGCAGGCGGCAGCAGAAAGAAGCCAGCAGCGCAGCCGCCGCCTTTGCTGCCTCCTGCCGCCTGCCTCCTGCCGCCTCAATTCACCCCAACGACCACGTCAACCTAGGGCAAAGCAGCAACGATATTTTCCCAACGGCTATGATCGTTGCATTGGCACAAGAAGTAGATCATTTGCTCGATGCTATTGGTGAAGCCTGTTCGGTGTTAGATAACAAATGCATTGAATGGGAACACATCTTGAAAATCGGCAGAACACATCTCGCAGATGCAACACCAATGACCCTTGGGCAGGAATTCGAAGGTTTTTGGGATCAGATGATTGATGCGTTCACTATGGTTAACCAATCGTGTGGTTATTTGAACATCTTGCCTGTCGGCGGCACTGCTATTGGCACTGGCATCAACACGCATCCTGATTTTAGAATAAAAGTTATTGATTTTCTCAATGAAACACTTGACCTTCAAGAAGAGGAAAACCCGCGTGAGATGCGACCTTTTTGGGATGGTTCCAGCCGATTTAATACAAATGCTCAACGTAACGACATCGTAACCGCTCACTCGCTCATCAAATCCGCCGCCGTTTGCATTTTTAATGTTGCGAACAACATCCGTTGGCTGGGCAGCGGACCTCGGGCGGGGTTTTACGAGGTCATCATTCCCGATTTGCAGCCGGGCAGTTCGATCATGCCGGGCAAGGTGAATCCGGTGCTCTGCGAAGCCCTGATGCAAGCCTGCGCCCGAGTGATCGGCAACGACCAAACGATGACCTTCTGCGGAGCGGCAGGTGGACAGTTTCAACTCAATGTCATGATGCCCGTCATGGCTGATACCGCCATCGAAAGCGTCAAAATCTTGTCCGGCGCTCTCGAAGTCTTTACCGAAAAGTGTCTCAAAGGGCTTATTGCCAACGAGGAAAAGTGCCGCGAAGGTGTCGAAAAGAGTTTGTCGATGGCGACGGCACTCAATCCTTACATTGGTTACGAACGAGCGGCGGAAGTTGCCAAGGAAGCATTCAAGACCAGCAAAACGGTACGCGAAGTTTGTCTCGAATGGAACGTCCTGCCGCCGGAGCAACTCGCAGAGGTTCTTGATCCGATGAGGATGACCCGCCCACAGCAGTAAGCCGGTGATTTTTTTACCGCAGAGGCGCAGAGAAACGCAAGGTTTGCGAAGGATATAGACAACTGCCCGCAAAAGGCACACTTGTTTTTTCTTATCGAAGGCGATACAATGGGCTTTTAATCATTATTTCAATGTTGCTGATTTTTCGGAAACGACTCAATGAACAGATCAGATAAAGACACATTAAAAGAATCCCTTGCCGTTTGCGATGAGCCAGCAGTGATGGCGGCGATTGACCGGTTGTACAGTGCAGGCACTACTGCCGACGAGATAGTGGTACTTTGCAACGAAGGGATGGGACTACTCGGAGAGCGGTTTGACCAAGGCGAAGCATTCATTCCTGATTTGATGGTCGGCGGGATGATCATGAAAAAAGTGATGGACAAACTCGCCCCGGAACTCTCGTCTGAGCCAACCGGCAAGCAAGAGAAAACCTTTGTCATCGGCACGGTGCAGCACGATGTGCATGACATCGGCAAGGACATCGCGGCAATGATGCTGCGCGGCAACGGCTTCAACGTTGTGGACTTGGGTGTGAATGTGGCACCGGAGCAGTTCGTGGAAGCCATTCGGAAATATCAGCCCGAATTCCTGGGAATGAGTCTTTTGCTCACAACGTGCTACCGCTCCGTCACGGCAACGATGCAGGCGATTGATGATGCCGGTTTGCGGAGTACCGTAAAAATTTGCGTGGGCGGGGCGGCTGCCAGTGCCCTGGTTGCGGAACGCTGCGGACTGGATTACTATGCCGAAACCGCCATCGACGGTGTCAACTGGGCAAAGAGTTTTTGAGAGACATGGCAAACGGCATAAAGTTGTCCTTTGCGTTCTCTGCGGGGACTTTGCGAACCTTGCGGTTAAATTCACTTTTTGTAACCGCCCTTGCAATTTTTTGCCGATATTGTTATCGTTATGGGAGCGGCAAACGTTTCTCTTTTGGCGAAAGCACTGCGAAAGACGCTATGGCAGGTGAAATTCTCACACAAGACGAAGTTGAAAAAATTCTGAGCATGATGTCCACAGACACTCCCAAACCCGCCGCGCTCGGCGGGGGGGGTGGTTTTGGTCCGGGACAAGTCATTACCGACCGGGGACCTATCAAGCCTTCCCCCCCTTCCTGGGCTCCGGGGGGCAGTAAGGTCGTTTCTTACGATTTTAAGACTCCTGACCGCGTCGGAAAGGAGCAAATGAAGACGCTCCAAACGATGCACGAAGGATTCGGGCGAAAATTCGCCGCCGGTCTCTCTGCATTGCTTCAGGCTGTGGTGGAGGTCAAACTGACGAGTGTGGACCAATTGGCATACAGCGAATTCATTTTCGGTCTGGACAACCCGACCTGCTTCAATCTTCTCCGTGCGGAGCCGCTCGAAGGAAATTTGATATTAGATATCAATCCTTCCATTTTACACCCGATGATCGACCGCCTCTTGGGCGGAGGGCGGGAACCTTCGATGACCACCCGCCGCCCGCTTACAGAAATCGAGCAACGGCTTGCCCTTCGGGTGGCAAAAATGTTCCTCCAAGAACTCAAACGCGTTTGGGAAAACGTGGTTGACCTCGAATTTGAAATCGTCCAAACGGAGAGCAATCCCCAGTTGATTCAAGTGGTTCCGCCGAGCGAAGTCGTTATTGTGCTCTGTTTTGAGGTTGCTCTGACTGATGTTCGCGGCACAATCACGCTCTGCATTCCTTTCCAATCATTTGAGCGGATTGCCGGAAAACTCTCCACCGCCTGGACGGGATACACCGGCAGAAAACAGGCGACTCCCCAAACGATCACCAGAATCAGCAAAGACATTCGGAAAATGCCGGTCTTGTTAAAGGTCAAACTGGCAGAATCGAAAATGAAAATGTACGAGTTTCTCAACCTCCGCGTGGGAGACGTTATCTGCACACAAAAAAATGCGTCCTCACCGCTCCTGGTCAGCATTGAAGGTATCCCCAAATACTGGGGATCGCCGGGACGCTTCAGGGGCTTCACCTCCATCCACATTCAGGAACACATCGAAGACCCGACGAACATCCGTGCCGCCGAGTGAGGGGGTGCTTGGGGCACTTTCACAAACAAAACAGCCTCACTATACTGTAGACGGCATGAAATTGCACTTTGCGAACCTTGCACTTCTCTGCGTCTTTGCGGTTAAATTCTCTTTTTTTTAACCGCAAAGTTCGCAAGGGAATGCGCAAAGGACGCAAAGAAAACGTCCAATTTCTCCCCGTTTACAGTATAGGTTTCCCGACAAACACAATTGCCAAAATTAAAACCACAAAACAACGTAAACGCTTGTGTTTCTAGGCTCAAAAATAATTGAGACCGCTGGGACTCGAACCCAGGACCTACGGATTAAAAGAGCGTTTTGTCCATTTTTATTGTAGCGATTATTGAAACCTTTTTTGTTAGGGTTTTCAGTAAAAGAGCCTTATTTTGTAGGCTCAAACGATACTGTCATTATATCCTATTTTGTATCATTGTAAATAGGGGGTAACATCGTTTTTGCGTTCCAAACATCGTAAAACATCGTAAATCCTACCCCCCTAAAATCGGCGAAAATCAGTAAAATCAGGGGATAACTCCATTTTACCCCACAATCCCCACAGAACCCCCTACGTTACCGGAAAGAGGGAGCGGGGGATTTTACCCGCTCCCCGACACCCCCTCTGTAATCGCTCTGTACCCCCTTGCGGGAAATACCCCTTTCCCGACCCGATACAACGGTAAAACCGGCGGCAGAGTCCATCGGGTTATTTTTCCAAGATTTTGACGATTTCCGCCGTGATTGTCCGCATTTTTTCGGATTCCAATCGGCACGCAGAGTAGAGTACCAACTGCCAGGCAGCGGTAAAAATCTTGTTCGGGCGGACGAAACTTTTTGCCGGCAATGTTCCTGATTCAAAGTCCACCGTGTCAATCGGCACGGCGTAATTGTCATTTCGGGCAACGCTTGTGATTTGGCACAAAATCATATCTTCACCGGCAAGGTCGGCAATGACAAGTGCCGGTCTCCGCTTGCTTCCCGATAAATTGGAAAATGGAAACGGAATGGGCACAATGTCCCCTTTCACAAAGTTGCCCACGCATTGTCTTCCGCTTCGGTGTCCCAATCCTTCGACAATGCCGATTCCGATAAAAGCATCGTTTCCGGTGTCGCCGGTTTTTGCTTCGTTTTCAGGGTTTCAATGAAGTAAAGCACCTCTGGGCAATAGTCGGTGGGCAACATGCTCACTTCTTGCAATAATGTTTCTCTGACATTCACAGTTGCCATTCTTCAAGTATAACGGACTTCCGAGTGAAAAGAAAGGCGGTGAATGCCCTAACAACTTTTGGGGTCATCAATTTTTTTCAGTAAAACATATTGCAAAAATTGACAGCCCTTACTTGAAAGGCGTTGCGGCTGGTCAAGAATGGAAAAAGATTCTAATGGGTCATGGGAATAGTTTTCTAGCAACTGACATGCTTGGAGTAATGTCGCGTTATAAATCAATAGTGCTAAAATGTCGTCCTGTTTAGTAAGAACACTAGGAATGCCATTTTTAAGTTGCTTCCAAAAAATGATGAATAAATCTAAAAGTGTAATGGCATCGGGAATCTGACTTGCATTAGAATAAGAATACTTCTTAAAGAAGTATTTTTTAGCGTAGGACAGAAATGCTTTTTTATTTTTAATGTGTGAAATGTCAACTTGTTCGTCATTTAACAAGATGATTAGCGATTCGTATTCCTTATGTTTCGGTTCGACAACTTTAATTTTGCTTAATTCCTTGTCAAGTAAACCTTTCTCTTTCCTTACAATTTTTAGTTCCTCCAAAAGAGGAGAAAAATCATTGTTAGCCGTGGGACGTACCCATCCTATAATTTCTTTGTTCTTCTCGAAGAGTTTCAATGATTTATGAATTGTCAACTCTATTTCTGTAAGAGAATTAAACTCTGTAACCATTTTCGTCAAAACTTTGGCTCGAAATTCTTTTAATTTTTTCGAGTCGTCAGATTCGATGACTTTTGTTCCTTCGTCCCTGACCTTTGTGTTCAGTGCCGCCTCGGAAATAACAATTGCAAAAAAAGGTTTTTCTTTTTCAATGGCATAATCATACTCCAGTTCGACATAACTCTTTTGAGATTTCTCTTCAATCGAACCGTATCTGCCTCCAAGAATGAGCAAAAACACATCGGACTCGTCAATCCAATTTGTGATTGTGTCCCACTGGGACTGGTCGTTTGCTGCGAACAACTCCATTCCGGCGGGAATATGTCCAGCGTCGAGAATTGCTTTGACAGCGGCCTGACGTTCTTCAGGCATATCCAAATAAGTGGAAGAGACAAATACTTGGAATTTTTTTGGCTGAGACTGCATTGCTAAAAATAAAATTGACCGACGAAACTATGTTGGCACTTCAACCATCCTGTTGAAAAGTACAGACATTATACTTTTTCTGTTGCAAAAGGCAAGGGACATTCTTGCGGCAAGCGTCGGTACAAACATACCATTTATCCCATACCAAAATCACTACGCCACTCTACGGCAACCGAGACAGGACGCACAAAAAACATCGTTGCGATTTTCACTTCTTTTCGGTCAAAAACGGGCTATTTTTGCCGCCTGATTTGCACAACGAACGATAGAAATCTTCACAAAAATTCTCAATGTATACTGCACCACGTCACAAATTGAACGTTTTGGGATTGCCAAAACACCGTCCCCTCTCCCTCTGGGAGAGGGTCAGGGTGAGGGGACGGAAAAACGGACAATGATGCCGTGTTGCAGTATAATCCCGTCATACAAGTTGTTCGAGCCATTCGTTTGGAATAGCATCGACACCGTAAAACATTCCTGCAAGCCCACCAGCAATGGCGGCGACTGTATCCGTGTCGTCGCCCAAGTTCACGGCTTTCAATACGCAATCCTTATAGTTATCCGTATTCAGCAAGCACCAGAGAGCCGCCTCCAATGTATCGACAACGTATCCGTTACTTTTGATTTTCTCTTCCGGCAATTTGGAAAAGTTTTTTTTGGAAAAGTCGTTTGTAATGTTTCAAGTCATCAGTGTATCCATTTCCATAATACTCTTTTGCTGTTTTCAAGCCAGAGTATATCGCATTATTCAAGTCCGTTTCATCGAATAGATTTTTGGCAATAGATACACAGCCCCGGCGAGTGAAATTTTCATGCCTGACGAAGTTTGTCTAAATTACCTATTTGCACTTCGTTCCGAAACGACAGGAACCAACGAAACATCCTAGTTTAACTAAACTCCGCATTTTAGAGAAAAATTTCCCCGCTGGGGCTGTAAATACAGTCCGCAAGCAATCTGACCTCTTTTGTGGGCGTGCGTCAGCGAGGAAACGTTATGAATGATGCCAAAAAAAATCACGAAGGGATTCCGGCTGTGTTTTGTGAAGATAAAATGCCATCGGAAGTATCCGCATTAGAGAACCATTGCCGTTGTCATCTTCCGAAGTGCCACCGCATTCAAGCGGGGCTGTGCCGTTTCTAAAACGTGCAGTGCGTACCGTGTCGCACCTCCAATATCAAAAACTTCATCGTGAGCCGTATATTTCCTTTTGCCCCTCCACAAAAGAAGACGTTGCATAATGTCGGTGTAGTCGAGTCCGTATATCAAACTGTCCAGCAAGCAAAGCGTCAAACTTGTATCGTCCGACCAAGTGCCGGGCGGTTGGTTCCACATACCATATCCCCGTATACCGGTAACAGGATTTTTGCGGAGCGTTTCCCAGTCTTGAAATTCCACCGGCACACCTAACGCATCAGCAACGGCTAATCCGAGTGTTCCGCCGAGAATTTGATTTTTCAATTTTGTGTTTTTCATTTTGTTTCACTTCACCCACGTTCCACCAGCAAAGTTCACGACATCGCCTCTTTGTGTGCCGGAAAGGGTGTATTGTTTTTTTGGGTTTCGCTTCAATCCTGTTGCAAAGTGTTGGAGTTCTTTTCCCTGATTCCTCTGCATCCATTCGTTCAACTTTGTCTACTTCGCCGCCCACGTGCCTTCCGAGTGCGGGAGTTGCAACATAATGTCAGGGCTAAAATCAAGCGTTGCATCAATGAACTGGCGTTTGATTTTTCCGGCGGCGGTGTGTTCTTTGCGCTTGGCATTTCGGCGGTCATCATCGAAAGAGCTAAAATGGTGCTGGTGTCGGGGATTAAAAATCGAGAGGTCGTGGCATCCGAACACTGCGATTTTTTTGCCGTCAATTTTTTCTTTGATAAAATGCGTGTCAATCGGCATTTTAATCAGACAGTCCCTTTCCTTCGGCTGCGGATAGGTTTTGCCCGTCCAGTGCAACGGCTTTTCCGATTGTAAATCATAGACCAGTACGAATTGAATACGAATGTCCTCTTTGTGTATAACGATGCCGTCGATGCCGATTACAAGATAATAAGCCACTGATTTTAATTCCTTCAAGATTTCATCATCAAACGAATGGTAAAACTCTGATAATGCTTGTTCTTTCAAGACTTCGATTTTTGCATTCCATTTTGTTTTGTCCGATTTTTCTTGCGGTTTGGAGAGCGGCGTATCGGTCAGGTCGTTACTTGTAAATGTCAGAAAACCGGCGGGTAGTAGTAAGAATTGGTGTCGCTCGCCTTCGGATAAGATTTTTTTCGACTCGGCGATGAAGTCGGCGAAAAGTTGCGTTCTGTCTTGGTCGGATTCTGTTACGATAATTCGTGCAATAGTAGCCATAATTTTGTAGGAAGGTCAGAGTGTTATTTTCGCTAAAAGCCCTTGTTTTTAGGCTCAAACGATACTATTATTGTATATCATTTTGTGCAAAAATCAAGTGGGTACACCCCTGATTTACACCCCCTCAAAAAAACCTAAAAATCGCTCTACGTGGGTACAAGAGGGGGAGCGGATACAATCTACCCTACTCCCTAAAATACCTATAAAATCGCTCTGTATCCTCCATCGGAAGAGGATACTTCCCGCACATCCGTTCATCGTATTTCCCTTCCTAATTTCCCTCCGGCTGCTCGAAGGATTTCTAAAAGTTCTTTGCTGTTAGACTGTGTTGTAGCATAGTCCGTAGGTGTATGTCTGCTAGCGTCCATTGCGCTAGGGTCAGCACCATTTTTAAGCAAGCACTTAACCACTTCTATACTCCTGTTATAACGAACAGCAAGATGCAAAGGCGTTTGACGATTTCCTTCTCTCCTCACATCGACATTAAAGCCTGCGTCAATAAAAAATTGTATCACATCTACATTTTTATTTACTTCTGCGGCAATGTGCAATGCGGTTCGCCTATCATCTATTGGCGTATTTATTCCGTCAACAAGAAAGCGTTTGACATCGTCCACTGTGCCTCTTGCTGCGGCTTGAATTAGATTTGACGGTCTAAAAGGCACCGGCTCCGGCTCGACTTCTACAACTGCTTGTACCACTGGAACAATTTCCCGCTCTACTGCTTTTGGAGGCGGTTGTGCTGGCGGTGGCTGTTCCGCTACCAAAAATGTTTCCGCTTGTCCAGAAGACACAGGCGTAAACAGCCAAGAGACTGCAAAACACAGTCCAACAATCGCCATCAATCCGATAGAGGATATAATGCCATAAAAACTTACAGTCGTGATGTCAAAGTGATTTTTCATTGTATAGTTCCTTTTACAAAAATTGTCCGTACTCTATTTACCTGTCGTTGCCTGTGCCGCCTGTTTCAAGTTTTTCCAGTAATTTTTTGAGAACGGCTTGTTTGACAGGACTCGATGCTTTTTTGGCAAGTTCTTTGAGTCGGTCTATGTTCTCTGTTTCAAACGGAATGGCTTTTAGTTGCTTTTTGATATTTGCAGGTAGCATTGAGTTGATGTTCGCTTCCCATCCCTTCTCTACGAAGGATTCTATGAATTTCTCGTTAGGCTTTTTGTTGTCGCCATTTTCGTTTGTGGTCTTTGGCAGTTTTGGCTTTGTAGTCAGCGTGCCTTCGCGGACATAATCAAAAAGCAAAATGTCATTTTCAAACCATTCATATTCGATGAGCGTGATGCAACCTTTTTTCTCATCTTTGGCTTTTTCAATCTGTGCTTTTCTGAAATTCTTGGCGATAATAATTATGTCGGCGGCTTTCGAGTCAATTTGTTTATGGTCAGGTAACTCCCGACATACATCCTTCGCCTTCACAAAAACATTCCCAAAAGTTTCCAGAAGAATGTCCCGATAATTTGTCGCTTGGTGGATAACGTGTTCATCATAGCCAATTTTCAATTCAATGATAATAAACTTTTCTGTTTTAGGATTATAGGCAAAAATATCAATGAACTTTTTCTTGCCGTCCTCTTTGAGGCAAAATTGCGGCGATATGAAAATGTATTTTGGAAATAGTGTTTTCCTGTTGTCCCAGATAAACTGATTCAGTTTATCTTCCGATTCATTATTGACGGTCTCCAAAACTTTATTTTCTTGGCAAAAAAATAATCTTTGCATTTTAGGTTCTCCTGTTGGTAGTGTATTCTCTTTTACAAATCCGTCAAATTAGGGCTGTCAGGTTTTGTTAGGTCTGATTATTTTTCTGAAAAATTGCTAATCCGCCTATCGAATCGCACCGATTACATAATACGGTCAAGATAACAATGCTGTTAACCATTCAAAGATTTCCGCTCCAATCGGCGGTCAAAAAGAAAGGGCATTGGTCTCTGCTGCCGACACCCGGTATCATTGCAAGTAACCGTTAGAAAACAACGTGAGCCAACGCCCGCCAACGGCGGACGCAAAATTCATTCGTTTTTCTAACAGTCAATCCACGTAGTCCAGCGACCAATACAGAGTATCAGCGGCGGGTCAAAACGCTAGTCCTAAAATAATCTTGCAATGATTTAGGTGTCGGACTATGACTTTTCGTCTATGATTTTTTAATCAGGTATGCGATTGGGCTCCGATTTTTGGAAGGTTTGAAAACTTCGTCTTCAAGTATAACCGCCATTGATTCCAATTTCAAGTCCCCCCCATCTGGGTAGTCAGTCGAAAAATCGGCGGTAAAAACAGGTCGCCGGTTCAGGTTGTCGGGTTCAGGGTGCATCCGGTATCCTCCGCAGCCCTTACAACCGCTCCACGCAACACCGCGTTGAGCCTGAGAGGTAGGGAGCGGGATTTTATCCACTCCCCTATTCCCGAACGCTTTACATAACGCTACCGTATGGAGTAAATGTCCTCCATTGGAAAGTCCATATTGCACCGGCAGTTCAATTCCTCATCATCGACCATCGCATCAAGTTTTCTGGTTAAGGCTTTGAGTCCATTCGTCCGTCGGTACTTCCAATAGTAACCGCCGTCGTGCCCTTCAAGTAATTGTCGAGCCGTGGCTTCTCCGCCGAGGTCTTTGATTGTCCCCTTGATTATCCGCCGCAAGGTTGCTTCTTTGCTTCCTGCTTTTATGAGTCTTCGCATAAATCATCACCCCCTCTCTGCTGTAAAAAAGTTAATACACCGTCCAGTCAATCGCAATGATTTACTAAAAAACGTGGTGTATGAATGACCTGTCTAATTCGATACTACGAGTTGTCGAGACAAGGCTTGCCATTTTTTCGTCGTTTCTGTTTGGGCTTCTTCCCATACGTCTTTTCAATAAACTCTTTCCACAATTCTGGCTTGGACTTCCTAAACCATTTACCAATCTGATAAAACTTTCTCAAGCCGATGCCTTTTTCAAATAGTAGCACTCGCTTCACGCCCATTTCCTTTCCTGTGCGTGTTCGCTTCGTAAAGTAATCGAAGTATGTTTCTGGATTTGGCAATTTTCGACACCGTATAACAAAGTCTTCGTCTTTGAGAAGTCCAGCACGTTCACAGGCGGTTTCGAGCAATTCCTTCAATTCCTCTTTACTTCGCAGGTCGCCGGTCAGGATATGAAAATGCACCGTATTGTTTGGTTCCCCATTCGCGTCTCTTGTTAATTCGATGTTTGCAACGGCAGTAATTCCGTGTTCTTTCAAGTAGCGAAATATCTTTGTTCGGAATTTTCTTATTGCCGATGGCAGATACACTTTCAACAGATGTAATGTCATTTCCTTCGTTGGCAGTCGATTATTCGTTTCAAGTATCGCCGCTTCCTTATCAGCGGCGTTCTTAAATGATTCATAATTCGTGTAGCAACGATGTTTCTGCCCATTAGGCGGAGTGTATGGGCTGTTTTCATCGGGTATTTCTTGGTAGAGTTTTGGGTACAGTTGTTGTATTCGGGTTACGTTTAAGAGCGGTCGCTCCCCTGTACATACGTTATTATTGTAAAATCCCCCTGCCCAAAATCTTTTCCTGTACACTTCTCTTTGGGCGATAATTGCCTTTGTTATTCGTAACGGCTTGTATCTTACTTGGGGCATAGCAGGGGTATGGTTGCGTATTAGGCAACCAAATTAGGGGTTGATGTTTTTTGTTCCTTCCGGTTCGTTACTCTTGTTCCTTCTTTGGGGCTTTGATACCGAAGCGTTCGAGTTGCTGCATTGCTTTGGCGTGCCTCGCCTTTCTTGATTTCTCCGATTCGATTTCCAGTGTCGGGGGCGTTTGGGGCGTGCTGTTGGCACTTTGTAAAAACATTCTCACCGATTCGGCATCCCATCGAAGGCTTCGTTTCGCTCCCGTTGGGATGGGCAAAGGCAGTCCACCTCGTCCGGCTCTTGCTTCACGAAGTCGGCGGTAAATGCTACTCCTCGCCAGTTTGAATATCTGGCAAATTTCGTCTGTCGAGTACAGTTCAGGCTCGTTCATAACATTTCTCCTCTTTTCTTTCTGTTCGCAAAAAATCGTCAGTGTTTGCAGTCTTTTGAAGATTCCATTGCTTTATTATGGGTAGGCTTTCACCATTGAGAGCCTAGCAATACTGTCTTAACTGGCTTTGATTTTGATGCAAAATTGTCAAATTTTTTCTGCATATATTTTTGCGTCTCCCAGTATGCTTTTTGGCTCAAAAGTGCTAACAAGGAGCACAAAGGGAAATATCGCCCCATTATATCGCCGGTCTCGCAGTCGCCGAAAAAATGCGATTTGTGCAAAAGTTTTTCAATTTTTTTGTCAAGATTGTGCTAATTTGTGCTAATTTTTTTGAGAATAAGCAGTTTGAAAAACAAAAAGAAAAAACAGTGAGCGAAATTCGTCGCTGCTTTACAAAAATGCAGTATAATGGAGTCCTTTTTTGTCGTCCGTTGCTTTTGGACACAAAAAATGCCGCCCGAAGGCGGCTATACTCTCCAATGTGCAATCTGTATCATTTTGCAACATCGTCTTCGGTCGATTCAAACGGATTCACTCGACTGCGTGCCATTGCTTCGGCGATGGCTAACTGCCCGTGTGCGTACCGCTTGGTCATATTCGCCGTCTTGTGTCCCAAAAGGGCTTGCGCCTTGTCCAACCCTAACGCTTTTTCGGTAGCAGTTCCGGCGGCGTGGCGTAACTGGTAGGGTGTCCAGTGTGGGATTTTCTCGCCGTCCGGCAATGTTTGATTTCCCTTGCGGATGGCGTATTCTACCGCCTTCCGGTAGGAGTTCTTATCGTAAAATTCTCCTACGATGCTGGCGGGTTTTTTGGCTCTCTGCCGGTTCCGTTGCTCCTGCGACGGCGATATTTTCGTCCTTCGCTCCGCACGCTGGCGTTCCCTCTTCTCCTGCACCGCTCGATGTGGCGAAAACACCGACCGTTCCGCCGTCTTACCTTCAAGATACGGGGCTATCAGGGCTTGCTCCGGCTTGCCCAATGGTATCGGTTTCTCACCGATAAACCGCTCTGTTTTGTGGCTTTTCGGAGTGTAATACCAAAGTTCTGCGTCCAGCGTTTGGTTGATGTTCCCGACTGTCATTCGGTACACTTCGCTTGGTCGCATTCCGGTCAATCGTTGCAGTTTCACCATAGCGGCAACTGTCAGGGACATAAACGGCAATGTCCGTTTCACCACTTCGTCGGGAACTTCCTGACGGGGCGGGTTATCGAAGGTGTCCTGCTCTCCCCGTTGTAGGTTTTTCACTTCCCGCAGGGCGGCAACGATGCTCGGTTGCACGTGTTCCTCTTCCACACCCCACGCAAAGATGCGGATTATCCTGCCGATGTGCTTGTTAATTTGCGGACGGCAGAGCGTACCGGCTTTGACCATCTGACTACGGCAAACCTTCAACTTTTTCGGTGAAAACTCGTTCACGGCAAGCGTTCCGTAGATTTCAACGATAAAACCGAGGGCTCTTTTGAAGTGCGAAAACTCCGTTTTGTCCAACCGGCTCTCAACGTAGGTCAGAAAACCGGCGACGAGTTCTGATACCAGCACGTCTCCGGTTTTGTTACCTAACGGGAGCAGGGTCGGATTTTCCAGCAGAGCAGCGATAAACCGCTTGTACTTCCTTTCGGCTTCGGGCGTGTCCCAAACACCGTGATAATGTCGTTTCCCATTGTGGCACGAGTACGCTTGATTGCGGTCTCGGCACATCTTGGGCAACCTGTTCTTCAGTTTCGGCATAAGTCATTTCTCCTTTCCAAACATCGTAAGTACGATGTTTGTCTAGTTTCAATAACCCATACAACTGAATGTCAAAAAGTGCTGCAAACACCTAATTTTATAGGGGCTTAACGCCATTGAGACCGCTGGGACTCGAACCCAGGACCTACGGATTAAAAGTCCGTTGCTCTACCAACTGAGCTACGATCTCATGCTCTTTCCTCGGTTCCACCCTTCTCTCGGCACGGAAAAGAGAGGTCATTCTACGGAAACGTGGACTTTTCGCAAGGGGGGCTTGCTGTATTCTCGCAAGATATCCAGTCCGTCAACACGTTTGCAATTGGGGCAGCCAAGGTAGGCAACCGACCGCCGGGCGGTTGCGTCGGCGATCGCCGACTGGCACTGAAAAACGCGGGGCATGGCGTGTTCGCCTTCCAAGTGCGGAGTACCGCACGTTGCCGCCCGGCGGTCGGCAACCTACCATTAGGCAAACGTGTCGACGGACTGTCAAGGTATCCAGTCCGTCAACACACATCCTTGCCTATTTCCTTTTTCATCGGTACAATAGAGAAGTTCCCCCTTATTCTACAAGACCGTTTATTCAGAAGCCATGCCGGACTCCATTCCCCGAACGATGTTCCAGAAAATCTGGGACTCCCACGTTGTTGCCTCCGTCGAAGAGGATGTCGATCTCCTTTATGTCGATTTGCACCTCTGCCATGAAGTTACGTCGCCGCAGGCATTTGAAGGACTTCGCCTTGCCAAACGCCGAGTCCGGCGACCGAATAAGACCTTTGCGGTGTTGGATCATTCTGTTCCTACTCATGACCGTAATCTTCCCGTTGCCGATCCCATCGCACGGACACAGATAGAAACCCTGCATAAAAATTGCCGGCAATTCGGTGTTAAATTGTATGACTTGAACGATCCTAATCAGGGTGTTGTGCATGTTTTCGCCCCCGACGTTGGACTTATTCATCCCGGTATGACGGTGGTCTGCGGCGACTCGCATACGGCGACGCATGGTGCCTTTGGTGCCGTCGCTTTCGGAATCGGAACGAGCGAAGTCGAACATGTTTTGGCAACACAAACGATTCGGCAAAGGAAGCCCAAGACGTTTCGCATCCATGGCGAGAATGCTCTGCCTGCCGGCTGTACGGCTAAGGATTTGATCTTGTCTATCATCGGTCAACTCTCCGTTTCCGGCGGTACGGGCTATGCTGTTGAGTTCACCGGGCAGCCCTTCGCGGAACTCTCTATGGAGGGACGGATGACCGTCTGCAATATGGCGATTGAGATGGGCGCACGCATCGGAATGATCGCCCCTGATGAAAAAACCGCCGCCTATATTCTGGGGCGGGACTACGCACCGGATCGGAACTTTTGGGATACTGCCGTTAAACTTTGGTCGGAAGTGCCGGGCGATCCCGATGCCGTCTTCGATAAAACGTGGACTTTCGATGCTTCCAAAGTCGAACCGATGGTGACTTGGGGAACCCATCCGGGACAGTCCGCTCCGATTGGCGGCAAGATTCCTGAACTCGACTCTTATACTGATCCGACCGAACGCAAAGCGGCGGAGGCGGCACTGAAATATATGGACTTGCGTCCCGGTATGCCGATCAAGGAGATTAAAATCCAACGGGTTTTCATCGGCTCTTGCACGAATGGCCGGATCGAAGACCTCCGGGCGGCGGCAGCCGTCGTGAAGGGAAAGCGGCTTGCCAGCGGCGTTCGCGGCATGGTCGTGCCGGGCAGCGGATTGGTCAAGCGGCAGGCAGAACTTGAAGGCTTGCATCAGATTTTCGTGTCGGCAGGTTTTGATTGGCGTGATCCCGGTTGTAGTATGTGCTTGGGAATGAATGCCGACCAACTCAAACCGGGGGAGCACTGTGCCTCCACGAGCAACCGTAACTTTGAAGGTCGGCAGGGAAAAGATGGTCGTACGCACCTGGTTTCTCCGGCAATGGCGGCGGCGGCAGGAATCGCCGGGCAATTTGTAGATATACTGTAAGCGACATGAAATTGCTCTTTGCGAACCTTGCGCTTCTTTGCGTTCTTTGCGGTTAAAAAAGAACCGTAAGGACACACGTACAACTTCAGCGTACAATTTCATTGCCGCCTTCGGCACACATTCCATGACATCCACTCGCATCGTTCAAATCGGTACAGTCAAAATCGGCGGCGGATTACCTGTCATTCTGCAAAGTATGACGGCAACGAAAACCACCGATGTCGAAAGAACCGCCGAAATGTGTCAACACCTTACGGCAGCGGGCGCGGGGGTCGTCCGCGTTGCCGTCGATACGCAGCGGGATGCCGAAGCCCTGCGGGAAATCAGAAGCCGCACCACCGCGAATCTTTCGGTGGACTTACAAGAAAACTACCGGCTGGCTGAAATCGTCGCCCCTTTCGTGGATAAAATCCGGTACAATCCCGGTCATCTTCACCATGCCGAGCCGGAAACGCCCTGGCAAACAAAGGTGCAGCGCATCGTGCAAACCGCACGGCAATATGACTGTGCACTGCGGATTGGAGTCAACTGCGGCAGCCTGGGGCAGACGGCAGACGGCAGACGGCAGACGGCAGACATTGAGGTTGCGCTCAACAGTGCCTTACAGCATGCCGGGTTTATCGACTCGCTCGGCTTTGACCGCTTCTGCGTTTCGATTAAGTCCTCCGATCCGCAGGCGGTGCTCTTTGCCAACCGGCAATTTGCGGCGAAACGTCCTGATGTTCCGATTCACCTGGGTTTAACCGAAGCGGGGCTGCCGCCGATGGGAATCGAAAAATCGCGTGCTGCTCTCGAACCATTGCTTGCTGAGGGCATCGGCGACACGCTCCGGGTTTCGCTGACGGTGCCGAATGACCGAAAGGCGGAAGAAATCGAGGCGGGACGTTTGATCCTGCAAAATGTCGCGGCAGGAAAAGTGCTGACCGATTGGCAGCCGGAAACCGTGAACATCATCAGTTGCCCCAGTTGTGCACGTGTGGAAAACGAGCAGTTTGTTTACCTCGCGGAACAGGTTCGGGATGCCGTGCAACGACTGCCGTCTGCCGCGCTGACAATTGCCGTCATGGGTTGCCGGGTAAATGGACCGGGCGAAACGGATCACGCCGACATAGGACTTTGGTGCGGTAAAAATGTGGTCAACCTGAAACGCGGTTCGACGCTTATCGGTTCATTCGGTTACGATGAAGTGATTGAAAAAATGATGGAACAGATTGAAGGGGCTGCACGGCACCGCGAATGATATGCGGTAGACGGCATGAAATTGTACTTTGCGAACTTTGCACTTCTCTGCGTCTTTGCGGTTAAATTCTCTTTTTTGTAACCGCAAAGGTCGCAAAGAAAAAGCCGATTCAGTTCACCGGCATCCCCCTTGACCGCACCACCCCCTTACTTCTCAATATTGATCACAATTGCCCCTTCGACAAAGGTGCTGCGTACCTTGTAACCCCGTTGACGGAGTTCTTCCAGCATTTCCGGTTTGTGTGTGAGTTTACCATTGCTGAGGAGCAAGGTTTGCGGAGTCGTCCATTCTAAGAGCCGTTCTGTTTGCATCGACCATCCGCCGTGATGAGGAATCATCACGATTGTTGTCGGTATGGGTTCACGCAGTAAAAATGGTGAGGGGTCCCGACCGTCCAGATCGCCCGGTAGGAGTATTCCCACGTTCCGATGTTCCACCCGCAAGACTAAACTGGTCGCATTGGTGTTGTGCGGCTCCGCAAAATGTTCCTTCGGCGGATGGAGAATGATCGAATCGGCAAGTCCCCATTCCGATAAATTATCCCCCTTGCCGATGATGCGTATCGGGATGTGCCGCTCCTCTAATTTTGCCCGGAGCAGCGACCAGGGTGTTTCCGCTTTGTTGTCGGGTTCCCCATTTTCGGGTTCCGAAAAATAGGGGGAAATCAGTACGACACCAATGGAAAACCGTTCCATTAGTAGCGGGATGCCGTTGAAGTGGTCGTTGTCGGGATGAGAAATCAGAATAGCATCAATGTGTGTTTTGCCCAATCGCCAAAGCGACCGGCTCATGGCTTCCGCGACATATTGGGGGGAGACAAGGTTGCCCGCATCGCAGAGGATTGTCCGTTTGTCCGGCGTTGTGATCAAGACGCTGTTGCCATGTCCAACCGACAGGACTGTCAGGGTGAGACGGTCATTTCTCTGGCGGTCAAAGTCCCGATAGTAGCCCGCTCCGATGCCGATGAGTATCCAAATGATAAGAGCGGAGAGGAGAATCCGTCGTCGGGGACGCGGTATCGGTAAAAAGGTAAAGAGGGCGAAGACGGTATAAAAACCGAGGTTCCACCAACCGGCGGGACCCGGTACCCAGTAGTGTCCGCCGAGCCGTTCAAACCAGGCGATCATTTCCAAGAGCAGCCAAAAAGACCAGTCGGCACCGATGCCGAAGATGCTGCCGATCACCGGAACTTGCCCAAGCATTGCCGTGATAAAGCCGCAAGACATTGCCGCCGTGAGCGGAATCCAAAGCAGCGGATTCACGAGAATTGCCACCGGCGTAAAGAGGTTAATCTGACTCAATAACAGCGGCATGGAGAAAAGCCAAATTGTTAAACTGATAAGAAAAACCTCTGTGGATAGGCGAATGAATTTGTTGACCCGCCGCAGCCATCGCCATGAGGTGGTTTCGACCCGTTCAATATCATTCAGGGTTCGTAAATCGTCATCGGCGGGAGTGGAGGGAGAGTATAATGCTTTCAACCGCCCATACCTCGGTATCCACAAAAAACTGCCGACGGCAATGAAGGAAAGTTGTGCGCCGAATTGAAAAAGTTCCGACGGTTTGATCAGCAGGATCACCAGTGCCGAAGCACAAAGAATGTTCTTTGCCGAAAGCGGACGGCTCACATAACATGCAACGGCGACGGAGCATGTCAATGCCGCTGCACGAATAGCAGGTGTACGGACATCGGTAAGCATCAGGTAAAACAGCACGAAGAAAATGATGGCAACGGCGGTCGTCCGGCGGGAACATTGCATTTGCCGCAGAAAAAAGGCGGCAATGCCGACAACCAACGTAATATGCAGTCCCGATATTGCCAAGAGGTGCATCGTGCCGGTGTCGAGCATATTTTGCCGGGTTTCGTCATCGACCGATTCCCGCACGCCGAAGATCATCGCCTCGGCAATGGGCAGTGTCCCGGCAGTGAGATGTTTTTCAAGATTGGCTAAACCGGTTCGGCGCACCGACTCCATTCCCCGGCTCAACGTCCGGTAATGGAATAAAGATTGAGGACTGCTTAACAGCGTAACCGCAGTATTGTCGGGACATCGAAGCAGCGCAAGCGTCCGCTGTCCGCGAAGGTAATCGTTGTAATCAAAATCACCGGGATTACTCGGCTTGGGCGGCTGCATCAGTTCACCGAAGAGTTGCAAGCGGTCGCCGATACGGAACTCCCGTGCATCGTCATAGACATAAACCAAGATATTCCCGCTGACGGGAATCCAATCACGACCATCCCGGAGTTGTTCGGCATTGAGAGTAAAGAGGGTGCGTTCGGATGCCTCAAAAATCTGTCCCGGCAGGGGCGGCGGTTTGGGAGAGTATCGCGGCATTTGAATCACTGTTCCTATGACCGCAGCGGGCTGTCCAAATGCAGACGCAGAAAACGTTCCCACTCCTTCGGAAAGGAGGTTGGAGTGAGGAGCATAACAACCAATATCATCAGCCGCATAACGATACCAATGATCATGATGCCAAAAACCAAAGAAGGCGGCACACGCAACGAGCGTTAAAGGAGACCAACGCCAAACAAACCAACCGGCAAGAGCCGCAAAACAGAGCAATATCCAAAAATAGACCGGCAATGCAAAGAAGCGATCCGTCAGAATACCGGCGATTGCCGCCACGAACAGCGGCGGCAACGGCTGATAGGGGAACTTCATGGACATGTAAAAATTGTAGTGAGAAAAGCGTCGGCGGTCAACCGCTGTCCGGCAACAGGCATGGAGTTGCTCTTTTGCGTTCTTTGCGGTTAGAAAAAATAGGATTTAACCGCAAAGACGCAAAGAAGCGCAAGGTACGCAACTCTGGTGCCGGGGCAATAGTATCTACACAAAAATCGCCCTGTAAGGGCGGAGCATTCTAGCCTAGGGCTTCAGCCCTAGGTGGTGGAATGCCTCACCAACAAACCGCCCTGTAAAGGCAGGGCAGTCCGTTGACAAGTTTTGATTTTTCGTCATTCCGGCGAAAGCCGGAATCCAGAAAAACAGGCTGCGAGTCCCTCGTCTGGATTCCGGCTTGCGCCGGAATGACGGAGTT
>Ga0099364_10002820_pt1 | contig 27509 bp, 18 predicted proteins | sample TergutTh196P3_FD_73070 | JGI IMG/M metagenome (GOLD analysis project Ga0099364, IMG submission 73070) | Microcerotermes parvus P3 segment gut microbial communities from Pointe-Noire, Republic of the Congo - Th196 P3 | ecosystem: Host-associated > Arthropoda: Insects > Digestive system > Gut ... | reverse complement strand
TTTGTTTTGGAAACCTTTTTTCCCTGGGCCCCCCGGGGGGGGGGGGGTAAAAGGGGGTTTTAAAACGGGGTTGGGGGTAAACCCCCTTTTTTCCCCCCCCCCCCCCCTATTTCACCTATGTTAACATGGCTGTTGTTTTGAACGTTTTTGTTCACGATTCTTCTCCGTAAAAGTGTATTTGAAATATACTGTCCCATTGTACTATGTTTTTGGAGCGATTGCAAGGTCAAAAAGAGCCGGAGTACCGGCTAACCGGAGTACCGGCTAAATTGTTTTCGCAATTTTTACGATTGCGGAACAGCGGGAGCGGGCTCTGTTTGTTTTGCGTTAACTTTTTCTCGCCGGCACGGTAGTATGGTCACACCGTTTTTTATTTGTTATAATGGTCAAGTGTCATGAGAGAGTTATCCCATCGAGTCCACGAAATACCGCTTCCGTCTCCTTCGCGGGAAAGACCTGTTTCCCTGTTGGCGCGTCTGGCTTTTATCTTTGGGTCTATTCTGACCGTTGCGGTCATGGTTGCGTTCACGCCGCAAATAGCAAAGCATATCGCTTACGCTTGGAACATCGGCGTTGAGCGGGCAAAACTCGATGTTGCAAGACAATTTCTTGCCGATAATCCCCTTTCCCTTTCAGAGCAGCGGATTGCACTGGTTGCCAAAGCCGTTTCTCCCAGTGCCGTCGGTATTCATGTCATTACAAGCCGATTTTACGAGGGAGCCGCCGGTCTCCGCAACGGACGCAGTATGCTCGCCGCCGATGTCGGCAGCGGTGTCATCGTCGATGCCCAAGAAGGGTACATATTGACTAACTTTCACGTTATTGAAAACGCCCATTTCATTTCGGTACGATTGAGCGATGGTCGAGAATTCGAAGCAGAAGTCATCGGGTATGACCGTTTCGCCGATCTTGCTGTGTTACGCATTGATGCTGAACATCTCGAAGCCCTGCCCTGGGGAGATAGTCGGCAAGTCGCCGTCGGTGAGCAAGTGGTGGCGGTCGGCAGCCCCTTTGGTTTGCACCAGACCGTTACGGCTGGAATTATCGGTGCAACGGAGAATTATTCCACGATGCTGGTCAGGGGCACACGGCGCGGTGGACAACCGACTCCGCAGGACTTTCTGCAAACCGATGCGGCAATCAATCCCGGCAACAGCGGCGGTCCGCTCGTGAACATGAACGGAAAACTGATCGGAATCTGCACCAAAATTATTACAATGGACGGCGGCGGCAACAGCGGCATCGGTTTTGCAATCCCCAGTTTTACGGCAGAACGCATCTACGAAGAAATTGTTTCACGCGGTGAAGTGAAACATGGCTGGATCGGAATAGATATGGACAGAGTTACCGCAATGGAAGCACGGCAAATGGAACAAAAAAAACCGATGGGAGTGGTAGTGCGAAGCCTTATGCGAGGAAACACTCCTGCGAGACAAGCCGGGTTGCAAAGCGGAGACGTTATCCTACGATGGGGAGAAACGGAGATAGTGGACCCGTTGCATCTTACACACTTGACGGTGCTTTCCAAGCCGGGTACAGTAGTAGCAATCGAGATTTTTCGCAAGGGAGAACTCATGACGTTGGAAATCACGATCGGTACTCGACCAACGGGTTGGTAACGTTTTTTCTTTGCGCTCTTCCTTGCGTACTTTGCGGTTAAAAAAAGGATTTAACCGCAAAGTACGCAAAGGGTGCGAAGAAAAAATGACCAATTTGACTCCGTGTAGGGCAGTCCGTCGACACGTTTGTCGATTTGGTAACATGTATGGCAGTTTATCGAGATGAAAACCTCATTTTCAACCTCATTTTTCTGACAAAATAACCTCAGTAGCCACTGCGCTTCCCGAAAGACTAACCTCATTTACCTCATTCGGGAAAAACGAGGTGGATGGTTCTGTTGACCGATGCTACTGAGGTAGTTTTGTTATTGTGAATGAGGTAAAAATGAGGTTTTTGACTCTCGATACGCTACAATGTTACGGTGCTGTGCAAACATGTCGACGGACTGCCGTGTAGGGTATATGCAACAGGTCGAATGCGCACGTCCGATCACTCTCCGTAACTTCCCGCTATGTCATCATCATACGCTTCGTTATCCTCGTTAGGCAACACATCGTTAAGAAACTGCATCGCATAGTCATGCTCCGCCTCCGTTATCGCCGGTGCCTCCGGTAAATCACTCAACAACGCATACTCACGACGAGCCGTCGGTGCCTGCATCGCCTCCAACGCCGCCGCCGCCTCATCCTTCAACCGCCACTGAGAATTCTGATACGCATTGAAACCCGTACCCGCCGGTATCAAATGACCTAATATGACATTCTCCTTCAAACCGATCAAATTGTCCGTCCGACTCGCCAACGCCGCCTCCGTAAGAACCTTCGTCGTCTCCTGAAAACTCGCCGCCGATATAAAACTCGAAGCCTGAACCGCCGCCTTCGTTATCCCCAATAACTGCGTCGAAGCATGAGCCAACTCCGTCTTCTTGCACGTCGCAGGCTTCCCACCCTCCGCCTCCGTCGCATCATTATACTGCTCAAACACCTCACGACGAATTATCGCATTGGCTTCCAAACCCGTATCGCCCGGTTCGACAACCTTCACACACGCCGCTATATCCGCATTCGCCTTGCGAAAGTGGAAACGATCCACCTGAAGCCCCTCTAACAACCTCGTGTCCCCCGCCGACTCAATGCGAACCTTGCGAAGCATCTGCGAAATGATGAGTTCAATGTGCTTGTCATTGATCTTCACCCGCTGACTCCGATAGACATCCTGCACCTCTTTCACCAGATAAACCTGCACCGCCTCTTCCCCGGAAATCCGAAGGATGTCGTGCGGGATCTGCGAACCATCGGTGAGCGGGTCGCCCGACTTCACTGCATCGCCCGATTGCACAAGAAGATGCTTTCCGTGCGAGATGTCATGAATACGTTCAGTGCCGATTTCTTCATTCTTGACAATGATCGTCCGCTTGCCATGCCGTTTGGGTCCGAGTTCGACTATGCCGTCAATTTCCGCAATCACCGCGGGGTCTTTCGGCTTTCGGGCTTCAAAGATTTCCGTTACCCGCGGCAGACCGCCGGTAATGTCCTGCGTTTTGCCGACACCACGCGGCGTTTTGGCAAGCAAATCACCCTTCTTAACCTTCGCTCCATTTTCGACTTCAATGATCGCACGACCCGGTATGTAATAGAAGTCGAGCGTGCTTTTTCCGTCGGCACTCACGATGTCGATCTGCGGAACCCTATCTCCTTTCAAATCCATCACGGTGCGGACATTCTTGCCCGTGTGCGGGTCTTTTTCTACCCGGACAGTTTCGCCATCCACAATCTCAACGAAGTTAATCGTTCCCGTCGCCTTCGCCAGAATCGGAACATTATGCGGGTCCCAGTTGCATATCATATCGCCGACTTTGATTTCTTCCCCTTCTTTGACGAGAATCGTCGCACCAATAGGAATCGGGTACCGTTCCCTTTCGCGTCCCCTTTGGTCAACGCTGGCGACCGCTCCGTTTCGGGACAGAGAAACACTTTGTCCCACTTCGTTTTCAATGACTTCGAGTTGCAGAAACTTGGCGAAGCCGGGATGTTTCGACTTCACTTCACGTTCTTCCATATCGCGCGAGGCAACGCCGCCGATGTGGAACGTCCGCATCGTCAACTGCGTACCCGGCTCGCCGATACTCTGCGCCGCAATGATTCCTACCGCAAGTCCCTGTTCGACCAATCGGCTCGTGGACAAGTCCATCCCGTAGCACTTCGCACAAATACCGAGTTCGGCTTCGCATGTCATCGGACTGCGAATCGGAATCTTCGGCAAATCGAGTTCCTCGATTTTAGCGGCGATTTCCCAAGTGATCAATTCATTTTCTCTAACGATCACTTCGTCGGTAATCGGATTGACAATGTTCGATCTCGAAACTCGTCCTCGGATCGATTCCGCCAAACTGACTTCGACTTTTTCGCCGCGATAGATAACCCCTTTGGTGATACCCTGCGTTGTTCCGCAGTCGTCCATTGTTACCACGACGTTTTGGGCAACGTCGGCGAGTTTTCGTGTCATATAGCCGGAGTCCGCCGTTTTCAATGCGGTGTCCGCCAATCCCTTCCGTGCGCCGTGAGTAGAACTGAAGTATTCCAACACGTTCAAGCCTTCGCGGAAGTTCGCCTTAATCGGCGTTTCGATAATTTTCCCGCTCGGCTTCGCCATCAAGCCCCGCATACCAGCGAGTTGGCGAATCTGTTCCTGACCGCCTCGCGCGCCGGAAATCGCCATCAGGTAAATCGGATTGACGTACCACTCTTGCCAGTTGCGCTCTTTCCGGGTATCCGTCTTGAGTGCCTCCATCATCTTCACCGTAATTTCTTCGCGGGCATGAGTCCACGTATCGAGAACCTTGTTGTACCGCTCCACGTCGGCGATGATACCGTCGTCGTAACGCTGCCGGACTTTCTCGACCTCTTTCTCCGCATTTTCAATCGTCTTCGCCTTGCCGATTGCCTCCGGTGTAACGAGGTCATCCGTCGCAAAGGATAGACCGCTTAATGTACTCGACTCGAAACCGCATCGCATCAGCCGGTCGAGAAGGTCAATCGTTCCCCGCCGTCCGATGTAAATGTGGCAATTACTGATGACTCTTTGCAATCCTGCCGAGTTGAGCGTTTCGTTGTAAAAGGGCATTCCTTCCGATAGAATGTCGTTGAAAATGATGCGTCCCGGCGTTGTCTCGAAAATCATACCGGCGGTGATTTTGCGGTCGGTTTCCAACCAGCGTCCCTTCGGCATGCGGACTTTAATCTTGGCGTGCAAGTTCACCTTTTCGTGGGCGTAGGCGAGCAGAACCTCTTCCCGACTCGCGAATATCATGCCTTCCCCTTTGACTTCGGGACGATCCATCGTGAGATAATAGCATCCCATGACGACATCCTGCGACGGCGAAATGATCGGCGAACCATTTGCCGGACTGAAAATGTTGTTCGTCGAAAGCATCAAGGTATGCGCCTCGACTTGCGCTTCCAGTGAAAGCGGAAGATGCACCGCCATCTGGTCGCCGTCGAAGTCCGCATTGAATCCCCGGCAGACGAGCGGGTGCAACTTGATCGCGTTGCCCTCGACCAAAACCGGCTCAAACGCTTGAATACCCATCCGGTGAAGCGTCGGGGCGCGGTTCAGAAGCACAGGGTGATTCTGAATCACTTCTTCCAAAATATCCCAAACTTCCTCGTCCCTGCGCTCAAGCATTTTCTTGGCACTTTTGATGGTGTCGGCATGCTGCAACTCTTTCAAGCGGCGAATGATAAAGGGTTGAAACAGTTCCAACGCAATTTTCTTCGGCAGACCGCACTGGTGCAGCCGGAGATGCGGACCGACCACAATCACGCTTCGGGCGGAGTAGTCCACTCGTTTTCCGAGCAGGTTTTCACGGAATCGTCCCTGCTTGCCTTTGATCATGTCGGTAATCGACTTGAGCGGTCGGTTACTCGAACCGAGTACGGGACGGCGGCATCGGTTATTGTCGAACAGAGCGTCGACCGATTGCTGTAACATCCGTTTTTCGTTGCGGATAATCACTTCCGGGGCGTTGAGGTCGACCAGTTTTTTGAGTCGGGAGTTCCGATTGATGATCCGGCGGTACAGGTCATTCAGGTCGCTGGTGGCGAAGGTACCGGATTCCAGCAGCACGAGCGGGCGCAAGTCCGGCGGAATGACCGGGATTACGTCTAGTACCATCCATTCCGGTTTGTTGTCGCTGTCCCGAAGGGATTCGACGAGTTTCAGTCGGTTGATGATGTCTTTTTTGCGTTGTTTCGACTTCGTTTCCAGAAGTTCTGCCCGAAGTTCTTCGGAAAGTTTTACGAGGTCAATGTTTTGGAGCAATTTTCGGATGGCTTCCGCTCCCATGTCGGCGTGAAATTTACCGGTGGTATCTTCTTCGCGGCATTTTCGATATTCTTCTTCGTTGAGTAGTTCTCCGACTTTGGTATTGGTATCGCCGGGGTCGACGACGGCATAATCTTGGAAGTAGATAACTTTTTCGAGGCTGCTCGCTTTCATGGCGAGTAGTGTTGCGAGTCTGCTTGAGGCGGCTTTGAAGAACCAGATATGTGCGACGGGGGCGGCGAGGTCGATGTGTCCCATTCTTTTTCGTCGGACTCTGCTGTGTGTAATTTTTACGCCGCATCGGTCGCAGGTCATGCCTTTGTATTTCATACCTCTGTATTTTCCGCAGGCGCATTCCCAGTCTTTTTCGGGACCGAAGATTTTTTCGCAGAAGAGTCCGTCTCTTTCGGGTCGATAGGTACGATAGTTAATGGTTTCAGGTTTTTTGACTTCTCCGTATGACCAGCCTCGGATATCGCTTGTTTTGGCTAGGCTGATTTTGACGGCGGAGTAGTCATTGATTCGGTCGTAAGTAAATTCGTTGCTCACAGAAAAACCCTATTAGAATGGATGAAGTTTATGGGGGAGTTCTTTGCAGAAAAGGCGCAGCGTTCCCCTCCCGTTTGGAAGGGCGAAAAGGCTACGCCCCCGCTGGGTTGCGCATTTTAACAGAAATGGAGATAAAAGCAAGCGGGGGATGTTCTCATACGTTTCAAGAACCGAAGTCTCCCTTGAATTTTTTGAGAATTGAGTCTAATCCCCTGCTCGGTGGAGTGGTACTTGTTCGGATTTTCAATCTGGGGGGCGATACCAAGTCCGATGGGAGTCAGTCCAACATAGAACTCGGCTACATGTACAGTCGTTCCGCTCCGTTCTCCGGTCGAAACCGGATTGGAAATGTTACAGCCCCGGCGGATAAAAAGTTCACAGAGCCTGGAGCGGGAGCACCGGTGCTGCCGCGCCGGGCTCTGTGAGATATTCACTCAGAGCCAGGAGCGGTTGCTCCGAGGAATCAAGCGTCAAAAACAGTTGTTCGATTCGTCCTTCATACTCACGCGGACGCAGCGTTAGTTGCCAAACGCCCGACTCCAAATGAATCGGCACCGGCAAACGTACCCAAGTCCAATTTTCCCTAACGCCCAAATGCCAATCGACATTCAATGAACGACGCATAAAAGAACCATCCGGCAACCGCTTCGCCGCCTCCACAAAAAATGAATCATGCTGCGCATCCATCGTTTGCACCCGACCCCAAAGATGATACTCCCCCGACTGCGTTATCTGTAACTGCCACGAAACATCGTGGTTGATAGTGATTGCTGCCGTCTGCCACGCATAACCAGTGTTCGCTTGCCAATACGTTCCCGACGGTTCAACAACAATCGGCACCGCCTCATCTCGCTGCTTCACAAACTTTGCGACCGTCGGCAATCTTTCCAAAATGGGACGACCTAAATCCTTGCCGTCCAACGTTAAAATGCCCAGCGGAGCAATGTTAGCCGCCTCGCTTGCGGAACGCACAGTACCCACCGCCACGACACCGTCCTGCCCCGCCACTTCAATGTCGATGGCGTTCTCTTTTACATCAAGCCGATTGACCTCCGCCTCAATGAACTGCCGTTGCCAAACCGTAAACTGTTCGTCGGTTTCCAGTTGCGAACCGATACGCACCCAAAATGCAGCGGCAGGTGCGGCGACACAGTCGCCGACTCTTTGGTGTTCGACCGTCAAACGATAGACTCCATGTTCGTTGCCGTCATCGACGAGAAAAACTTCCGCCGGTTGACCCTGTTGATCCCTCGACCAAACGACACGGATTCCAAAAGCACACGTCTTGTAACGGAAGATAATCGGTTGCTCGCCAACCTTTATCGTTTGATTCGGCAAAAGTGTCATCGCCTCGCGAGGCGAGGCGGCTAACAGGATTGCCTCCGGCTTACGCACAACGAAATGCGATTGTACGTTAACTACCATCGGATCGTCAAGCACTTCCGGCGGATAGAGAACGATGCCGAGTGCGTCGACCGTCCGCTGTGCGCCGTACCATAAGGCATCGAGATGCAACGCCTTCTGTTGCCCGCCGCTGCCCGTCGAGTATAACTTCGTACCGTAAGGGTCTTCACGACCATCGGCAATGAAATACGAACGCGCATTTAGCCGGTATTCCGGTGCCGCCGGAGTACCGGCTAAATAGTTTGCGATATCCACCGTCAGCACCATATTCTGTTGAGCATCGTATTTCGCTCCTGCCGTTCCTAACGCAATGTCTTCGAACATAAACATCGCTGCCCATTGCCCCGGATCACGTCCCCAGTTTCGAGTAACGAAACGCGGATACTGCTCGTTGAGTTTCACCATCTCCGGCGGCGGTTGATACAACGCCCTGAACGAATTCAACATCGCATGATACCGGACACGATTGTCAAACGGTGCCAAACCGGCAAAGGAAAAAAGACGATTCATATGATCATTCGTACCGAAAAGATAATCATACGTCCGGCTCTGCGCTCCCGCTAACCGCAAACTGGGACTGTACCAATGCAAGCACATGTCCGTCCAAAATAATTCAAGCAAGACGTGAATCATCTGTTTCGTTTCTTCATCTTCGACATGCCGAAGACCGAGTTGCAGCGAATCGACACTGATAGGATAGTAAGCAGGACTGTTGTATTCAAAGATTCCGTGATTCCAAATATGAGCAGCAATGTTTTGTAAGCGGAGTTTTCCTTCTTGCGTAACTTCCGGTCTGTCAAGGATTTGTCCCAAAAGAATTAGGTGGATGGAATTGTAGAAAGCGATGTTCGTGTAATCGGGACGGATACGCCGGTTCATGCAAACGTTGACGGAGCGTTCTAGCAAGCGGTGTAAAATGATTCTATCTTCTTCGGAGAGAGGTTGGGGCGTGTCGAGAAGGATGCTCAAGATTCTTGCGAGCGCGAATTCGGCGGCGTTGGCATCGGTAATGCCGGTACTGCTCCAGTACCAGCGGAAGTTGCCGAAGGTTCGGCTATCGGGATTCTTGTCCTGCATTTCTTCGGCAATGCGGAGTAGACGTGTTGCCAATGTCATTGCGGGACGTTGCGTTTCGGGTAAATCATCGTTGGCGGAAACGATGAGGGCGATGTTATTGAAGAGCGTGAAGATAGTAAAGTCTTCCGTCGGTTCTGCTTGTGAAAAACGCATCGTGAACCGTTCGACCGTCGGTAGAGTCCGTTGGTAGAACTCGGTCAGTCGATCCTCAGCCGAGGCGGTGATAGGGAACAGGAGAAGGAAGATAACAATTCGGAACGGCATGGCAGGAGCGGCATAGTAGATGGCTATTTTTTTCTTTCGTTTTCTTGCTCCTCTTGGCTTGCGGATTCAAGCCAAGCCAAGAGGAGCATTTCGATAAGTATCCGCACGACCACGATGATGGTGATACAGCCGAATGTAACGACAGCCAATCCGATAAAATGTTTGGAGAACGTTGCCATCATTTCTCCGGCATCGATGCCTTGTCTAATCGTTTCAAACCATATCCAAAAAACTCCCAGCAGGCACACAACGACAAGGACATAGTAGAGTGCTTTGAGACTATGGATGACGAGGTTGTTTCCTTCCATCGTATAGACTCGGCTGAATGAAATATCGAGTGCTTTCCAGATGGCACCGAATGCGCTTTCCCTTCGGGCGACGCGGACGGCGGACGTTGCGACGATGTCGTCGAAGGGGCTGGAATCTTCGCCGATGTCTCCGATGTCAGGAAATGCAAAGGGATCCGATTCTGGGGGAGCCGCCGGTTTTGCTGCTGTCGCGGGGGCTTGCATCGGTTGCGGAGGCGGGGGCGGCGGCGGTACGGAGGATTTGTTACCGAAAATGATTCCTTGTATTGAATCTGCAAAGATTTTTGTACCGTCAACTGTAACCAAGTCATCCGGCGTAACGGATCCTCTGCGTGCCAATTCAAACAATCGGCTTTTCGTTACCGAGACTCGTTGTCCATCGAGACGGATTTCGAACATGACTTCGGGTTCTTGTGCAGGTTTTTTCGACTGCATCACAATCGTTTTCATGTTTGCATCGACGGGGTGCGTACCGCTTTCTTCCGATTTCGACGAGACAGCCGAGGCGGGTGTCAATTCAAAAAAATTGTCTTGATTGGCTTCCTGTGTTGCGGTTCCTTCTTTGATGGACACAATAAACATGTGTGTACCTACCGCGAGTTTGTCCCCGTTTTTTAGGGGGAACAGAGATGTAACGCGGCTGCCGTTGACAAAAGTTCCGTTTTCTCCGCCTAAATCCTGTACCGCTGCTATACCGTCATTGATTTGGATGGTACAGTGATACCGGCTTACGCTGGGACTGCGCGAACGGAGATTACATCCCTCTGCCCGACCGATCATGAAGGAAGGAACATTAACAGGAATTGCCTGCCCATTACGATGTTCGTTCGCTACAATTAACAGAACCTGCATTGCTTCTCCCACGTTCCCCAAAAACACTCGAAGAATAGTGTACCATAAACAAGCGGTTATGCAAGCAATAGGAGTGTGTCAAAGTTTATGGACTGGAGTTCGTTGACAAGTTTGCCTCATGAGGTAGGTTGCCGACCTGTGTTGAACAAACTTGCACGCCTACTGTGCTTTACCGCAGGTGCCATAAAAAGTGTATAATAGACTGTCATGTTAAGCAAAGAAGAAGTTTTGTTCCGAATCCAGGAGAGCGGTTTGGTTGCCATCGTTCGTGCTGACAGTGCAGAGCAAGCAGAAAAAATAACAGAAGCGCTGGCGATGGGAGGCGTGGTTGCCATTGAAATTACCTTTACCGTGCCTAACGCTGTCGAAGTGATAAAAGCACTGGTTGCGAAATACCAATCGGATAAAATCATCATCGGGGCGGGAACGGTACTCGACTCCGAAACCGCTAGAATGGCAATCTTGGCGGGCGCACAATACATTGTTTCGCCGCACCTAAACGTAGAAGTCGTCAAACTTTGCAATCGATACCGGATTGCTTGTATGCCCGGTGCCATGACGCTGAAAGAAACCGTAGAAGCAATGGAAGCCGGTGCTGATGTAATCAAAATTTTTCCCGGCGAATTGTTCGGTCCTGCGATCATCAAGGCGATCAAAGGTCCCTTGCCTCATGCGGTCTTGATGCCGACGGGCGGTGTCAGTCTCGATAATGTTGCAGACTGGATTAAGGCAGGCAGCGTTGCCGTAGGAGTGGGAAGTACCCTTATCGCCGGAGCAAAAACGGGAGATTATGCAGCGATTACCAACGTTGCAAAGCAATTTATTGAGAAAATCAGAGGGGCGAAGTAATAACGAAGCACGGAGTGTATAAAAATTTTCTGCCTATTCACCTGCATGAACGATAACTTTCTCAACCAAATCATCCACGCCGACGCAATGGAAATCCTTCCACGTTTGGAAGCGGACTCGGTCGACGTGGTGCTGACCGATCCGCCGTACTTTCTCGATAAACTCGATAACCACTGGAACACTCAAAAAGTAGAAAATAAACGCAATCAACAAACAGTCAAGTCGCTGCCCGCCGGAATGAAATTCGACAGCGGACAAGGCAAAAAATTTTACGATTGGTACTACAAAGTTTCACGACACCTACTGCGGGTCTTGAAGCCGGGCGGATTCTTCTTCTCCTTTTCCAGTCCCAGACTCTATCACCGGATGGCGTGCGCCATAGACGATGCAGGTTTTGAACTTCGGGATATGTTCATATGGCTTTACACGCAAAACCAACCGAAGGCGATGGGCATCGAACACTTCATACGCCGAATGGATGCCGACGAAGAAACGAAAGAACAACTGCTCCGAAAATTGAGCGGTTGGAAAACGCCGCAGATTAAATCCTGCTTTGAACCGATTGCAATGGCACAAAAGCCGACCGCCGGTACTTACCTGAATAACATGGTGCAGTTTGAAGTCGGCTTACTCAACACGGATATTCGGATCGGCGATAATATGTATCCGGCAAATGTTTTTACGGTGGAAAACATCAACGAAATCATCGACAAGACGTTTTTGTTACCGAAGCCGGGCAAGGCGGAACGGGGCGAGCAGAACGACCACAAGACAGTCAAACCGCTTGCCGTCTGCGAGTATCTGCTCAAACTTTCTGCATTTTCGCCGGAGGCGGTGGTGCTTGATCCTTTCGTCGGCAGCGGTACGACGGCGGTGGCTGCACAGCAACTGGGCATCAATTACATCGGTATTGAACTGAACGAAAAATATGCCGAAATTGCAAGGGAGCGGCTAAAACAATCCTCGAAATAGTGAGGGAATCCAAGCGGGAGTGGTGGATGTTCTCGATTGCGTTCTGACCGGTGCCGGATATAACACGATACCTTCCTGTTTGCAGACGGTTTCGAGTGCCATCTTAAAGTAGGTGAATCGTCGGGCGCGGTCTTTTTCCATTGCTTTTTGATGGACTCCGTAGATGATTCGTGTTGGAAGCGTGCCGTCGTCTCGTTTTTGGATGACGTAATCGCAAAATTTTCTTTCTTCGATGGTTCGGGCGAACAGTGTCGTTTTTAGCACTTCGGCGGTAAAAATTTTGTCGATTTCGACGGCTGCCTGCTGTGCAGAGCAAGGAGCGGCAAAGACGAGCAAGAGCGTCAAATAAAGCAATCGGCGTAAAATCATTTCGTTTTTTTGTGGGAACGGCAAAGCCATCATCCTCAATATCGGCAAAATCGGCAAAAAAGTGTAGGAAAATCGAGAGTGTTGTGAGTCATCCCCCATTATCTTAAACTGCCATAATGTTACCGAATCGACAAACGCGTCGACGGTCTGCATCCTACGCAGGAAAGTCAAGGGGGATTCAAAAAGAATAATCCGGTTATCCAGTTGTCTCCGGTATTTTTTATGCTTAAAATTAGCGGGTATTCTTTCGCTCTGGCGATGAGTCGTTTGTATCGCCGCTCGCACGGCTTCGATAAAACTCAATCCCGTCGTCTTCATAAAGTTTCTCCTTTCGCTTGTAAGCAAGGGGATAAATCCCCTTGCTAATGGTGCAAGTTGCTTCGGCTCCGACAAAAAGTCTGTAACGTGTTTCGCCGATTTTCTCTTCAATCTTCGCCAGTACCGCCTCGCCCGGATCGCCGCTACGATGCGCCGAGTCCAGCCTTGCAAGACGCTCCGACTCTTCACGATGCCGTTCCAAGAGTGTCCGTGCCTTCTCCGCCATTTTCCTTAACTTCTTACCCGACGCAGTCTTGCCGTAAATCCGGTCGCCGTTGTCTTTGGTCATCGCAATTTCGTAACAATACGAGGGGAATAATTTCAATCTCGCCCCGTCGCCGTATCGGTCTATCTCCGCCTGCCACGTCACCGCATTGTAGAGAATCGCCGTGTCCCAGCCGTACTCGAGTTTAGAGTAGACTCCGCCCAACATGCCGACCAAGTGCTTGAAAAAGTTCTTACGGCGATCACGTCTCAATGCGTCACTTATGAATTCTCCCGGACTCGCCCAGGGGATTTCGTCCCAAGCCCCTCTTACGAAAAGATACGCCGCCCGATGTAGAATAAAACCGCAGGTTCGTAATGGTTCGAATGCACCTTGCTCCTCCGCTAGCAGGGTCGATCATAAGACACCTCCTTTCCCTGAAGAAAAGAAAAACCCCGTCCGGCGTTGTGGAACAAACGCCGTCGGGGAGCAATGCACGGGTGGTACGAGAAAACTGCTGCTTGACAAGCGGTAATCTCCCCATACATTTCGTACAGGCGTGAACAAGAGGGCTCACTCCCCCTGTACATTGCTCCCTCTGGGGCTCGAACCCAGGACCTACGGATTAAGAGTCCGTTGCTCTACCAACTGAGCTAAAAGAGCGACAACACCCAACACCACATTTTACAGTCTATCCGCAATTTGGGAAGGGCGGAGTACCATACAAAACACCGAAAACCAAACAACACCTCACTCGCCCACGAGCAGAAACCTTGCAACCGCATCAAAAACAGCAGGAGAAACAAGCATCTCATTGTGACCAACATTGAAGAGCATCCACTTTTCCGCCCCCTCCAGTTGCGTTCCCTCTGTGCTCACCACCCCATCATTGTCACCAGGAATCAAAAGACTATAGCCCATATTGTTTCCCCGTCCGCCAGCAACTATCATAAAAGGACAACAAGGAATCCCCAACGTCTTTTCCACCTCTTTCCAGTTGACACCAAGTTCATCACCGCTCTCCCCCATAAGAAACCGACGCACAGGATCGTTGCCTATCAATCGCGCCGCAACAATCGCCCCATTGTTCGGAGGTCCCAACATCACAAACCGACCAATACGCAAGTCAGGAGAAAACTGTTTCCGGTACTCCATTTTGTTTTCAGGAACCTGCCAGTCATCGTCCAACGGTCCACTCAAATAACGACGCACCACAATACCGCCGAGACTGTGTCCAATGAAATCAATCCGCTTAACAGTCGGCGGCAAATTCTTTACCACCCTATCAAGCATCCTCGCATGCTCAAGAATAGACTGCGATGTCGAAGGATAAGACATGCAAAAAACATGGTCATGCGTTTTCTTCGCCTCCAACCACTCTCCTAAATTTCGCGTCATCAAAACGTTAGAGCCAAAGCCATGCAGAATAATCACGACCGTTCCAGTCATGGGCAACATCCCCTCTTCGGCTTGAATTTCGTCGAGCCGGTTCTTACATTCATCGAAAGTTCCATACGCACGCTGAACAGCATTAGCATCCAAGAGACGATAGGAATCCGTTACCGCATTCTTCTGAATGTTCCAACCATTGCTGAACAGGACATCTCCCCAGAAGAGTACACCGCCGGTCGTTTTGATCGGAATCCACTCGTCCAATTTCCGTAACGAACCAATCTCTTGTCCCCGAAGAACCGAAGGGAAAAAAGTGAACGAAAGGATTAAAACGATTTTAAGGAAACGAGTCATAGTTTTACCTCCGTGATTCGTCGAACCGCTCTTTTGTGTTTGCGGTTCGTTGTGCTTCGGTCTATTGGACGGGGACGTAAATCTGGTCGAAGACTCCGCCGGGTTCAAAGTGTGTCTGCTGTGCCTCGCGCCAGCCGCCGAACACGTCGTCAATCGTGAACATTTCGACTTCGACAAAATTGTCCCTGTATTTTTGCAAGATTTCTTCGTCCCGCGGGCGATAGTAATGTTTTGCAACAATATCCTGCCCCTCTTTAGTGTACAAAAAGTTCAGGTACGCTTCCGCTATTTTACGTGTGCCGCGTTTGTCCACATGTTTGTCGAGTATCGCCACCGGCGGTTCGGCAAGGATGCTCACCGACGGCACCACGATTTCGTATCCGTCGCTGTCGAATTCGTTGATCGTTAGTTTGGCTTGGTTTTCCCAATCGAGCAACACATCGCCGTTGCCTTGTTGGACGAAGACCAGCGAGGCACCGCGTGCGCCTGCCGAAAAAATATTGACATTTTTGTACAGTGCCGTAATGAATTCTTTCGCTTTTTCTTGAGCAGCAGCAACGTCTGCGGCTGCGGCGGGATCGTGAAGTTTTTTCAAGTCGCCGAGTTCTCTTTTGAGAACATATCCCCAGCCTGCCAAGTACGCCCAGCGGGCAACGCCGGAAGTTTTTGGATCTGCAACGACGATTTCAACGTCCGGTCTGATAATATCTTCCCATTCTTTGATATTTTTGGGATTGCCTTTCCGAACGAGAAAAACGACGGTCGAAGAATAGGGAGTGCTATTGTATGGCAACCGTTCTTGCCAGTTCATCGGTAACAAGCCTGCTTGCTCGGCGATGTTGTCGATGTCGTAAGCGAGGGCGAGTGTAACGACATCGGCTTCGAGTCCGCCGATAACGTCTCGTGCCTGTTTGCTGCTGCCGCCGTGTGTTACTTCGATTCTTACGTTCTCTCCGGTCTCTTTTTTGTAGTGTTGGATGAATGCTTCGTTAAATTCTCTGTAAAATTCGCGGGTCGGATCGTAAGAGACGTTGCGTAACGTGATGCGGTCGCTGGACGATGGGCATCCCGCGGTGAGTGCGACGGCTGTCAAAAGCAGTGCTGTTAATGTTTTCTTCATGATTAATGGTTCCTGTATCAACCTGATAGGATTATTGCCGATGAAGGAGCGTTTGTCAACAGTCCGCGTCGTAGCGGCAGTAGGTCGACACGTTTGCCAAAACCGTAACATTGTAGCGTATCGAGAGTCAAAAACCTCATTTCTACCTCATTTACAATCAACAAAACAACCTCAGTAGCCGATGCGCCCTGAAAAACCAACCTCATTTACCTTATTTTGCAACACGTCAGAATGAGGTAATGAGGTTGAAAATGAGGTTGTCATTTCGATAAGTGACACTGTATCATGAAATTTGATATTTTTCTCACACGGAGGCACGGAGGCACAAAGAAACAAGGGACATGTCTCTTTCCTTTGTGCCTTTGTGCCTCTGTGTGAAAAAACAAAAAAAAACGACATAATACCTTGAAACAAAACATGTTACGTTTAATAGCGGTAACTTTGTTGCTATTTTCAAAAACGCTAACAGAGCCGGCTCTCCGTCAGCAGATCTTCTGACGCTTGTTGACGCAACATGTGATAGAGTCGTGAAAAAACAACGCCTCATGACAAAGCGCAGAACACTCACTCCGCAAGAACGTAACGAAATCTTGACTCTCTTGTCGGCAGGTTACTCTCGAACAACGGCAGTAAAATATATCCGCTGTACACTCGCCACTCTGCAACGTGAAATACAAGAAGATCCCGAATTCGCCAGACAGATCGCCAAAGCAGAAGAAGGTTCAGAAGTCTTTTATCTTTCCTGCATCCGCCGGGCTGCACTGAAAGAACAGTATTGGCGAGCAGCAGCATGGGTGCTAGAACGACGATTGCCAAACCGCTACGGTGTCAAAAAGCCCGAAAACCTGACCGCCGAACAGGTGCAAAAGTTCCTCGAAAAATGTATCCAAATCATCGCCGAAGAACTGCCGGATAACGAACAACGAACAAAAATCCTCCAGCGATTGACAGAAGAATTGGAGTAGTGCAAACACTGACAACTTGCCGAATGATGTAAAAAAGCGTAAAATAAACCTTGCGCCCTTTGCGTTCCTTGCGGTTAAATCTTTTCTACCGCAAGGGACGCAAAGAGCGCAAAGAAACAATCATCGTTTTGCCATGCACAATCCTATGAGACATCTTCTCTATTCCCCCCTCGCTCTTCTCCTCTTCCTTCCGCTCGTCAATGCCGAGCCGCTCACCCTCTCCCAAGACGGCAAAACCGACTACGTCATCATCCTGCCCGAAGAACCCACCGCAGTCGAAATCACAGCCGCAAAGGAACTCAAACTGCATCTCGATGAAGTTACCGGCGCAGATTTCGCCATTGCCAAAGAAAACGAAGCCGATGCCGCAAAGCCGCAAATCATTGTAGGAAGCGCGAAGCGAGTGAAGGAACTCTTGCCCGAACTCGATATTGCCAAGATTCCCTACGACGGCATTGTCATCAAGACCGTCGGAAACAATCTCATCCTCGTCGGTCATCCGCAACGAGGAACGCTCTACGCCGTCAATACATTTCTCGAAGATGCCGTCGGCGTGCGATGGTGGACTTCGACCGAATCCTTCATTCCGAAAAAACCGACTCTTACTATCCCGCCGCAAAATGTCGAATACGCACCGAAACTGATCTACCGCGAAGCCTATTATCTCGATGCCCTCGACGGCACCTTCGCAAGCCGAATGAAATGCAACGGCGCACTGCTCCGCATACCGGCAGAATACGGCGGACAACATCGGTTTCACCATTTCGTCCATTCCTTCTTTCCGCTGCTCCCGCCGGACAAATACTTCGCCGACCATCCCGAATGGTACAGCGAAATCAATGGGCAACGCAAACATGAACACGCCCAACTCTGCCTCACCAATGATGCAATGCGTGCCGAACTGACGAAAAACGCTCTCGAAGGTCTCCGCCGCAATCCCGATGCGACGTACATTTCCATCAGTCAAAACGACTGGTACGGTTTTTGTACCTGCGCAAAGTGCAAGGCAATCGACGACGAGGAAGAAAGCCATGCCGGTACGCTGCTGCGTTTTGTCAATCAGGTTGCCGAAGACATTGAAAAGGAGTTTCCCGACGTTTGGGTCGAAACGCTGGCGTATCAATATACCCGGAAGCCGCCGAAGTTCGTCAAGCCGAGAAAGAATGTCGTCATTCGGCTTTGTACGATTGAGTGTTGCTTTGTCCAAACGCTTGCCGAGGGGGAACATAACAAGCCGTTGCGTGAGGACATTCAGGGTTGGAGTAAAATTGCGGACAATCTTTTCATTTGGGACTACACGGTCAATTTTTCGGCGTATATGTTGCCTCATCCGAACCATCGGGTCTTGGCACCGAACATTCGGTTCTTTGTCGAACATAATGCCGTCGGACTTTTTGAGCAGGGGGACACGTATTGTTCCGCAGGCGATTTCGTCCGCTTGAAAAACTGGGTGATTTCTAAATTGATGTGGGATCCCTCGCTGGACGAAAACAAACTCTTCGATGAGTTTTTGATAGGGTATTATGGACCGTACGCACCGAATGTCAAAAAATATCTAAACATATTGCACGACAGGGCGGAAGAGTCCGGTGTCTATCTTCGCTGCTTTATGACATTAACCAATGATTGGTTGGATTTTGAGACGTGGAAGAAAGCCTTTTTTGCTTGGGCAATAAAGGAAGACGATTTTGAAGAGAGCGTTTTCTTCAAGCGATTGGAACGGGACTCTTTACCCATTGGGCTCGTTTTCTTGAAGGAGTTCTATTCCTTCCAGCGAAAATCGGATGAGTATTTACTGAGACGGTTTTTCGATGATCCGCAGAAATTTCTCGACGAGTTTTTCAGAATTTGCAAGGATCACAACGTTCGTGCTTACCGTGAGTACGACCGCCCGGAGCATTTTGCGGCGTTTGAGGCGGATATGCGTGCGCGGTTTGGTCCTCCTGCCGCTCCGCCAGAGTTCGTGAAGGACTTGCCGAAGACGAGTTGGTTCGAGATACAGAGTGCCGAGTTCACGACGCACAAGATCGGCGAATGGACGTTTTCGGTCGCCGATGAGCGGGCTTCTAATAAGCGAGCGGTCAAGATGCCCGGCGATCATTACGAATGGGCAACGAGTTACGCCTTCGATAACTCGCTGAATGATTTAACCCCCGCCGAGTCAACCTCCACCGAGTCGGCGGCTGTGCCGCCGGCGAGACCGGAGTACCGGCTAAAAGTTGCGGTGCGTTGCGAAGCGAAAGAGGGAGTCGAAGGCCGAGCGATGACGCTAGGCGTGTACGATCCCGACGCTAAGCGAGGTGTTGTCGATAAAACGCTTTCGGTATCGGACATAGGGGGAGCGGAATATACTTGGATCGACCTGGGCGTGGTTGCTTTGAAGCCGAAGCAGTATATTTGGTTTGCTCCTCCTCGTCGACCGGGCGAGGTCGAAGCGGTCTATATTGACCGCATTGTGATCGTGCGGGAGCGTTAGCCGTTCCGCCTGCGGAGCGCAAAGAACCCTATTTTTCCACGGTAAACGTTTCGCTGACTGCTCTGTCCGTGATCGCGACTTCAAACGGTGTCGTCGCGTGACTGAAATACTTCTGACTAATGAGAGCCCGGACTTCGGTTACAGGAGTACCGGTAAAATAAGGTAAATGAGGTTAATGTCTGTGGCGGCATTTTGCTACTGAGGTTATTTTGTCAGAAAAATGAGGTTAAAAATGAGGTTGTCTTTTCGAAGAGCCGTCATAATGTTACCGAATCGACAAACGTGTCGACGGACTATACTTTGTATATCGCTTCCGCTAAACTGTTCCGATTACGGTTCCTTTCCCAACTACGGTAACTGTACTACATTTCGCTTTTATAGGGCGGTAACGAAAGTTTCTTTTTTTTTCCGAAAACGATAGACGATACACAAGTCAGCGAGGCTTGCGCCGGTTCGGATTTTCGACCGATTGATGGATCAATAAGCGCAGTACAGGACGAAAGCAAACGCTCCATCGTGTCTGAATTGTTTAGAAGTCCACTAACTGGGAGAAAATGTTATGTTTCGTATTTTGACCGCCGCCGTTTTTGCCGCTCTACCGCTTTTTATTGCCGACGTTGCACTTTCGCAACATCCGCGAGACCCATTCCCCGACCGCACTTTCTCCGCTTGCAATCCGTGTGAGCCGATATTTTTCAACCCCTGCGAACCTGCATGCAAGAAGACTTCGCTGTTCGATCAGGTCTCTCTTTACGGCTGGATACAAGCCGGTATTTCGTTCAACGACCACGGCAGCACCAACCGTTACACAGATGCCAATCCCAATACTCCGTGCTGGCGGCAGTTAGACGCAAACTCCGGCAACTCGAATCTCTTCATGTCGAAATCGCCGAGCAACTTTACCGTTTATCAAGCCTGGCTCGGTGCGAAGAAAGACCTAGACACGAGACGCGGATTCGACTGGGGATTCCAAGTGGACACGCTGTACGGCACCGATGCCAACGCCACACAATCCTTCGGCGACCAACGATTCGACTACGACTGGGGAACCGGCGATTATCATTTTTCGTTTGTCCAGTTGTTCGCAGAGGCGGGCTATCGAAACCTGAAATTCCGCGTCGGTAAGTTCGGACCTGCAATGGTACACGAAGCCTTGCCCGCCCCGGCGACGTTCTTTCATAGTTTTTCGTACAGTTGCTACAATACGGTGCTGACGGCTTCCGGTGTAACGGCGGAATATAAAGTGAATGACCGACTGGCAATTACCGGTGGCTGGACGACAGGTATGCACAACAGTTTTTCGAATCGTTTTTCCGATAATGGTTTCGTTGGAAAAGTCGTGTTTGCCCCTGCGAGCAACGTGAACTTGGCGTACAACGTGTATTACGGAGAGAGTAACGGATTGAATAAAGTTGCCAACGCCGCTCAGTACGGACGGAATTACAACACGGCAACCCATGTGATTCATACATTGATCTGCACGGTCAATCTCGGCAAACGCTGGTTATACATGATTGAAGGCGGCTGGGCTAAAAACGATTATGAACAACTGGCTGCGCCCGATACGGTAACGCGTTCCTACGGCATTAACCAGCATTTGATTTATACGATTAACAAACGCTGGGCGGTCGGTGTTCGGGCGGAGTGGTCGTATGCCAAGGGAACGATATTTGACTTGCCGCATCTGACCGGTGTTAATGGACAGCCCGGCGGTAAAGGCGGCGACTTGTATTCGCTCACAGTTGGTACAAATTGGACACCGAATGCATGGCTTGTCGTGCGACCGGAAATACGATACGACTGGACGGACTACGCCAATGGTCACAAGCCTTTTGCCTATAATACGAAGTCGAACCAGTTGACAGCCGGCGGCTCCGTCGTCGTGAAGTTCTGATCCGCACCTACAGAGCCCGTATCGGGAGATACGGAACCGGTGCTACCGCACCGGGCTCTGTGCCCGTCAGCGATTCTCCTGACGCTTACTGACATACCGCACGCTACACTGCACCGCATGTCTTTGCGTTCAATCTTTCTGCAAGTCCTTGAGCGCGTCGCAAGCGACGCGGCTAACGTGTGCGGCACGGCTAACGGCGAACCTCTCCTCGATTGGGCGGCTCGGTTTCTGCCCAAACTTTTCAGCAAACCGCCTTCAACGATGCACCGCTGGCTTGCCGACAGACTCGACCTCTTTCACGACCAACGCGGCACAAAGTTGAACGTCCTCGCACCGCGCAACTCCGCCAAGTCCACCATTGCCGCCCTCGCCTATCCTCTGCACGAAATCCTTACACAGAGAGAACCTTACATCTGGATCGTCTCCGATACCATGTCGCAAGCACACACGCATCTCGATAACATCAAGAACGAACTGCTCACCAATCCCTTGCTTGCCGATGCTTATCCTAATGCGTGCGGCAAAGGGAACCTATGGACAATCGGTTCGATACGATTGCGCAACGGCGGAGTCATCGAAGCCTTCGGAACTGGACAAAAACTACGCGGCAGAAGACGTGGAGAGAATCGACCGACGCTCATCATCTGCGATGATTTGCAAAACGATCATCATACCGTTTCGGCATCGGCGCGGGAAAAGAGTCGGGATTGGTTTCACGCTGCTCTCTTGAAGGCGGGTTCGCAGCAAACGAATGTCATACATTTGGCGACGGCGTTGCATCGGGAAGCGATTGCAGTCGACCTTCTCCGCACGCCGGGCTGGATTTCGCAAACCTTCAAAGCGATTGAACAATTTCCGAAGAACATGTCTCTCTGGTCGGACTGGGAAGCGATCTATACCGATGTTGCGAATACGAATCACGTTGCCGATGCCGATGCGTTTTATGCGTTCCATCGTGATGCAATGGAGGAGGATGCTGTCGTGCTTTGGAAAGAGCAGGAGTCGTTGTACGATTTGATGAAGATGCGTGTCGAGAGCGGTTACGCTTCCTTCGAGCGGGAGAAACAGAATTCGCCTATCAATCCTGAACTGTGCGAGTTTCCCGAAAAGTATTTCGAGGAACACATTTGGTACACGGACGATGTTAGCCGTCCCGCCTGCGGGACGCATGGGGGAATCAACATCATCGCTTCCGCATTGGCACTCGATCCGAGCAAGGGGAAGGACTCATCGCTGGGGGATTACTCGGCATTCGTGTATGCCGCATTGGGAGAAGATGGAATCTTTTATGTGGATGCTCATTTGGAGCGTTTGCCGGTTTCCGATTTGGTCGCAAAAGGCGTGGAACTGTATCAAAAGTATCGACCGACGATTTTTGCGGTGGAGGCGAATCAGTTTCAGGAATTGTTGTGCGATGAGTTCGACCGGCAGTTAGCCGCTCCGCTTGCGGAGCGCAGCACGGCGGAACGCTCCGCAAGCGGAGCGGCTAACGTGTATCCCATTCGCAACACGTTGAACAAAAAGACGCGTATCCGTCGATTGGACTCTTATTTAGCGATGCGTCGGTTGCGGTTTTGTTCGTCGACTCCTTCGTGCCGCTTGTTAGTGGAGCAGTTGCGTTCCTTTCCGATAGGTTCGCACGATGACGGTCCCGATGCTCTCGAAATGGCACTGCGGATGGCGGAGACGCTGGTCGATTGAAAGCCGGAGACGCAGACAACGCAGTCCGCTATCATCATAAATTCACGATTCGGCAATTCCTTCCTGCTGCCGTGAGTTGTTCGAACACTTCCCGCTGTTCATTCTCATCTTGGCATGTTACGAGAATCTGATACACTTCGGGAATCTCAACTTCCGGCACATCCATAGAGCCGCAATCTTCAGATTGCGCATCTGTCAGATTGCGCAAAAACTCCTGCACGGCAACGTTTTCCGTTTCAATTTGTGCGAGCAGGTCATCGAGCATCGTTTGATCGGTGTCGGCAAGAGCGGCGAGCGGATCGAGTGTTGCCAAAAGTTTGTCCGCTTCGGCATCGTTCAGGTCGAGAACAAGCACCGGCACCTGTTGATTCGGCGTGGTTTCGGCGCGCATGTGTCCGTCGATGAGTTGGAGCGAACCGTCGGAGAGTTCCCTAACGAGCAACGCATCGGCGTAACCAACTTCGGCGAGAATACCTTTAAGAATGTTGCGCTGCCGATTATTGTGAACCCGCCAGTTTTTCGGATTAGGAAGGAGTAAGTTTGCCGGTACACGGCGGAAGTCTTTAATGCGATCACGAATTTTCATAATGTTAGCCGCCTCGCTTTACGAGGTGTAATTTCGTTTGCGTTTCAGCCGCAAAGCGCGGTGAGTCTATCACGCAACACGTCAGCAAGCGTCAGGAGAATCGCTGACATGTGTTCAACGGGTGTATCAACGTTCAGAACAACAGACGAAATGAAACGAAGTGTAGTAACGGAGCAGTAGGCGTGCAAAATTTTCTTTTGGCGACAAAGGTAGTCAACCGACCGCCGGGCGGTTGCGTCGGCGATAGCCGACAGAGAATAACCAAACGACTCTCGGTTCCAGTGCGGACTACCGCACGTTGCCGCCCGGCGGTCGGCAACCTACCTGCGTTGAACAAACTTGCACACCTACTGAATAACGGAGAATAACGCTTGACTTCTGCCGCTTATCAGTTACGATGGGACAGCAGTTTCTATTTCTCTAACGATAGTCTCCTTTGCTATGAGAATGTTGTTCACCGTTGCCTTGTTTTTCGTTGCTGTTTCTTCGATTTTTGCTGATGACTCGAAGCCGGCACTCAATATCCTGATTGTTACCGGCGGTCATGGATTTGACCAAGAGAACTTCTACAAGATGTTCGACGAAATGCCGGGTGTCCGCTATGACAAGGCGGAGTTGCCGAAGGAGATGGACTTGCTCGCGCCGGGATTGGAAAAAAAGTACGATCTGCTGTTCACCTATGACATGAACAATTTCCCTCAAGTAACGGCTGACCAGCGGGAACGCTTCGCCAAACTGATCGAGTCGGGAATGCCGCTGATCGTTATGCACCATAGCATTGGCGGGTACGACAACATCAAAACCGGCGAAAATACTTATTATAACTGGCCTCTGTATCGCCAAATGATCGGCGGACAGTATTTGCATAGGGCAATCGAAGTTGACGGAACAATACATCCGCCGTCGAGTTACAAATACAATCTCGATATCGCCGTTGAAATTGCGGACAGGGAGCATCCGATCACAAAGGGAGTCGAAAATTTCACCATCCGTGATGAAGGATACAAAGGGATGTACATTCGTGAAGGGGTTCACGTCCTCTTGAAGACGGATCATCCCGACGCAACCCCCGAGGTGGCTTGGACAACCCAGCACGGCAAAGGCACTGTGTTTGTTATTGCTCTAGGACACGACAAACAATCCTACGAAAACCCGAATCTCCGAAGGATTCTCTATCAGGGAATTCTGTGGTGCGTGGATGAAACACGGAAAAACAGGTAGCACTTATTCAAGAGAACCTCTAATAATACCCTTCGGAGCCGCTACCGGAAGGTTGCGGCTCTGATTCCGAAAACGTTCACCATTGACTCCTCCGCCAACACCGGCTACGTTAAATGTCGTTGTCAAACATTAGAGGAGTTTCCCATGTCCGTTCCATTCCTGCGTCTGTTCGTTTTTATCATCCTTCTCTCCACGTCTCTCTTCGCCGAAGAAATACAGTGGCGGCTCATTAACGGCACAGGAGAACGCATCCCGCCCGACATCCTGCAAGTTACAGGAGACGGAACAAGCACCGCCGTCTGGAGAAGCGAACCGGTTGCACTCCAACCGAGCGGATACTATCGGTTCAGCGTCTCCCATCGCGGTATTGACACAAACGGCGGATGTCTTCCCTGCGGCATCGAAGGATTCTCCCGCGATTACCGTGCCGTGTCGAATCAGTGGACGGATGAATCCTTCTATTTTCGCCCCATCGGTATCAATAATCCGCCTGCTCTTCTACGAGTAGGGCACTGGGAGTCAACAGGCACGTTCCAATTTCGCAATGCCAAACTCGAGCCCGTCGTGCCGATTTGGAGAGAATTCGAACTCCCCTTCGGCGTAATATGGCTAGGCGAAGGGGAAACCATCCGCAACGGCAAATTCAGTTTCCGCAGTAACTTCGGCGGGAAAGGGACGAATATGCAACTTGCGGTCGGCAGCGTCACGGCAACATTCAATTCTAACCGTTGGAACTTCGGTGGGAATTCGTTTTTAGAACATCGGTTCGTATTGGGAAACTTGCCTGCCCCATTTATTCGATTTACCGATGGCAAACTCATTATCAACGTCTGTTATCACACTCGAGGAGAAGGGGTAATCGAAGTCGCCAGCAACCACGATCCAATCGGTTGGACGGAAGTTGCACGCATCACCAAAGTCGGAACGCTGGAAATTATTTTGCCGGATAATTTTTTTCCCAGTGAGGATGTCTTTGTGAGAATTCGCGGACTTGCTAATTGCTACTTCCAAGTTGACCGAATCGACTTTGAAGCTTCGCTGCCGGAAACCTATAAAGATACGGATTTACACTCACTCAATTTGAGTGGGGAAACCCTGTTTGCTGTGATGGATAAAGACAATCCGCCGCACAGCCCGCCGCACGAATATCTATTCTTCTTAACGCAAAATAATGACATCAAAATTATCGAACTGTTGTACCCAACTCCTGAACCAGTCGTTACGCTCCGAAACGCAAAAGTGATCCCGCTTGAAAAGTCTCGGTCGCCCGGCGAGATTGAAACGACGTTTGAATTTGAAGGAGTAACCTACTCTCTCACGACGCAGACGCATCCAATGGAACGGAGCGACTACGGGTATTATCTATCAGGGGAAACAGTCCTAAACAAAAACCGGAATGGAGCGCAGCGCAATGACGGAGAGCAGCCGGTTGATTCCGTCACTACGCTACGCTCCGTTCCGGCTTCTGTTGATTTATGGTGGTGCGAAGCCGATTGGAAAGTCTCCCGCGACCGATTGCCGCCGGAGAAAATGCCCGAAACGACAAAGCCGATTGCTATCTCCGCCGCAAAGAACGATACCGAAGGTTTTCAATTCGTGCTCCGTCCCGATGCCGCCATCACAGGATTGACCGGCAGCGTGAGCGCACTGACGGGACCCGGCGGTGCAATCATACCGGCAGACAATATCGAAATGCTCTATGCCTATTATCACTTCGTTCATTCGGCAACCGATGCTGCCGGGTATGTCGGTTACGTGCCCGATGCGCTGCCGCCGCTGGATAAACCTCTTGATCTTGCCGCCGGAAAGAATCAACCGATTTGGATCAACGTCAAAGTTCCCTTCGATGCAACGGCGGGGGAATATCAAGGAACGTTTACCCTCGCCTCTGCCGATGAGCATATCGATATAACAATTCCTTACACGTTGCACGTTTGGAACTTCGCTCTGCCGGTGAAGAATAATTTTGAGACGGCATATGGTTACAATCCGAATCAGGCGGCGCGATACCACAATGCACGTACCGACGCAGACCGCCGCCGAGTGAACGAAATGTATCTGCAAAACTTCGCCGACCATCGGGTGAGCATTTACCGTCCTGCACCCTTCGATGAATTCAATGTCCGATGGTTGCCGAATGAGAATCCGCCGCGTTGCGAAATCGACTTTTCCCGTTACGAAGCCGAGATGGAACGTGTGTTGTCGAAGTATAACTTCACGAACTTTACCGTGCCGGGACATGGACTCGGCGGCGGAACATTTCATGCAAGAACGGAACCTTCGATTGCAGGTTTTGCGGCGGACACACCGGAGTACAAGACAATGATTGCCGACTATTTCGGCAAGTTGGAATCCTTCCTTGTCGAAAAGGGTTGGATCGACAAGGCGTACATCTATTGGTTTGACGAGCCGGGACATCACGATTACGAATTCGTCGCCGAAGGAACCGCCAAGATAGAGCAGTATGCTCCGAAGATACAACGGTTCATGACGCTCATGATGGACAACGATGGATTTATGAAAGCGTTGGATGCACGGAACACTTCGATCAATATCTGGTGTCCGGTATCGTATAGTTTTCGTGATGAGTTAGCACAGCAGCGCATTGCCAAAGGAGAACGTTTTTGGTGGTATGTTTGTACGGGACCGAAGGCACCTTATGCGACGTTGTTCACGGATCATCCGGCGACGTGTCTTCGTGTTTGGCACTGGCAGGCGTGGCAGCGGGATGTCGTCGGTGCGCTTGTTTG
>Ga0099364_10002819_pt1 | contig 27513 bp, 26 predicted proteins | sample TergutTh196P3_FD_73070 | JGI IMG/M metagenome (GOLD analysis project Ga0099364, IMG submission 73070) | Microcerotermes parvus P3 segment gut microbial communities from Pointe-Noire, Republic of the Congo - Th196 P3 | ecosystem: Host-associated > Arthropoda: Insects > Digestive system > Gut ... | reverse complement strand
AGCTCGCTGTTTATCCGATTTGGCAAGACTCCTGCGGTGCATATATAGTAAATAATATAATAAAAAATGAAAACGTGCGAAAACACGAGTAAACTAGAGAAAAATCTTCAAAAGAAGAGGTAGGAGTGAACTCCAATCAACAAAAAACATAAGATACGTTCATTTAAAACAGTATGTCAGAAACTATTCGGGGTTTTTTCAACAGCTTAGATTAAGATTAGTCAAAAGTGTATTAAAGGAGCTTGTTAACTGATTTAAGCCGATTCAAATCTGCCAGAAATTATATCCGTGCTAAAACAGATAGTCTCGGCACGGATATAATACTGCGATAGCGCTAAAATAAGTTTGCGCACTCATCTATCTTGCCAGAGATCCTCAGCAGGAAATATGGGTTGTAAACAGCGGGTCCAGCACGGATTTGCACTCCATTAGTTCGCCAAATGATAGTAGGTTAATGAGTTCATCAGGCATCACCCCTTCTTGGAGCCATATTAACAGATAACGTTTTTTCTCCAACCAGCTTGGAATCTCCCCGCCTGAAAATGAGAAACAGTAAAATTCAAACAGAACCGAGTTCGTCATTTCCTGATATAACAATGATCGTATTTGTTTTGCCTTTTTTCTATCTGTGAACCTTAGCATAGTGATGCCTTTACGAAGCTCCTCCTCGCTTCGCGAAAAAGTGATGGTAAAGGCTCCGTTCCCCGCATCGCCCAGTAACGACTTAAACATATAAGGATCACAAATCGGACTTGGCGGATCTCTATCGAAATCTGCGGCACTCTCAATATTACCGTAGCTAGTAAAATACAAACGTCTTTTGCTTGCATCAATTGTATTAACGTATCCTAAGAAATAAATATACTTGAAGAACAAGCAATCATCAATATCCCCGTAATACGAAGCTCGGTACATGTGGTTAAGGAGGTATTCCCGAAATGGGTTAATAAAGCGATGAGGCAGGCAATAATCAATAAGCCCCGGGTTTTGCCCAAACTCTGTTACGAACTCATGAAGATGGTCTATGCATTTTTCACGATTGCTTTCTTGAAGGATGCTGTGTACAAATATGTCAATAAGTTCCAAACTCCTCTGCGCAAGTTTTGCGCTAAAAGATGATGCTGAGTCAGTATAGGGGGGGGTTGCGTTAATTATAACGTTAGTCGTGTGTTCTATGCGCTTTTGAGATTCTGTCAATTCGTTGGTAGTGGAATGACGGTTGTTATTATCGTGCTTATCTGTATTGTTCATTTTATTTCCCTTTCGAAAGTTATTATTGATATTTGACCTGCTGACACAGTTCATCCGTATGACATAATGAGGGTGTTATTCGCACATTGCTATTTAATTAAGCGCTTTTGGCAACATTGCTGCTGGAATGCCGCTGCATCTGAGCGAAGCCCTCTAAGCGGACATAATAATCTTTAGGAGCAAGTTCGACTTTTCCGCCAAATAAAACATCTGCCGTAATGATTAGGCGTTTGGGTTCACCCTTTAAATCATATACTCTATGAAGCTCGTATGGTTTACCGCGTTGATAACAAGACCAAGCGAAATGAAGTTCATTGCTCGACATTATAAACGCCCTATCTAATGATGCGTTCTCAGTGCTTTTCACCTCAATGAAGAGTTCTTCTCCATCTAATGTGTAACTGATAATATCGTACTTGATAGAAAAATCATCCGATACGTCTTTAACTAAATTAGCATACATTGTATCTTTCAGCTTCAAACGCTCCATCTCTAAAACATACCTTTCGCCGGTATCGCCTACATGATGCCGGTATTCCTGCTGCTGGGCAAGCATATTGCGTGTTGATGCCTTGTTGGAGTTGAGATATAGTGCTGAGCTAGTTTGTTGTTTATTATCAAACATTTTAGTACCTCCATATTTTACTGTTTTTGTCTGGTTTTTCCTGTTTTAAGCCGGGGTATAAGTCGATTCGCTTTGCTCAAATCATAAACAATCACTCCAATGCTTTAGTTTCATTAAGAGTATGTCAGGTTTGGAGCAAACATATGCACGCCCCTACAAATAGTAGAGAAAGCACAAGCCAGCTTCTCGCTGGCTGCGGATCGTGGTGTATCTATATCATGCATAATATGCATTAAAGCTTATATTTGTGAAATATATAAAAGTCCCGCTTTTGAAAGCGGTACTCTTCTTAGAATAATATATGAGATAATATTCAAAAGCGGGAATATATTGCCAAAAGCGAGCATATTGCGATTAAAAGCGGGTATAAATTTCTAATGCTCTTATTTGCTGCAATTAGCTCTTGATTACTCGGAATTGCTAAAGCCGGAAAATAATGAGTAACAGCAAATATTGATATTCGGACATCAAAAATCAAAAGCGGGAAAATTGTTGAAATATAAGGTCTTTTTGCAAATTTATTGGCTGAAATTTCAACTTGGTCAAAAATGTATGCAAGTTGCATAAATTAAGCTATGGACGCATAATTATACATTTAGGAAGATAATTTGATAAAAAGCCGGAAGATTATATATTGTAATAATAACAGTTGCATCGTACTGCCTCATTCATTTCCGGTCAGCGACGACCAGCAAGCCCACTCCGAAGACATCTGCCGTTAACCTGTACCGCCAGCACTTTTTTGGCAGTCCATCTGCTCCGCTATATGATTGGGAAAAAACACAAGCTGCGATTTACAGTAGCACAGATGCACATAGCCCCGCTACTGTAAATGCTACTGTAAACGCTACTGCAAAATAGATACTTGACCTGATGAAGCGTGACAGAAACGCAACCCTCTCACAGCTTGTAGAAATAACATCGAAGTATCGAGTTACAATCGCAAGAAACATCAAGGCACTCCAGTAAGCAGGATTAATAGAGCGCGTTTACAAACAACAATACCAAAACGCATAATATATTTGCTTATGATGGAGTACACTTGAAAAACAAACCAAAATCTGAAGAAGAGCGAGAGGAGTTACACCCCATATCTACGATATAATACCTGAATCTTCCCTATTGTTCAGTTGTGTCTCGCCCATTATCTCAATTAGTTTCTCTCTGTCGCATTCACTTGGATTCGCTTTGCTAATGTATCTTAATAACTCCTTACGAAGTATGCGATGTCGTTTCATAAAATGATTAGCGTGCTCTTGTGGCTTTAACACATAGATACCAAGCGAAATAACCAGAGAGATAATTGAGTATAGAATTATATGAGCCGCTTGTCCTTTATGCCAGGGTTGTGCGCTTATTATTACGACTGTAGTTGTGCAGTATACCGGTACTAAGGTCATCCATACGTTTACAGTTTTCCAAGAAAAATGAGCGTGAATATTCACCGCATCTATCCTGATTGCATGTTTCTTCAGCCAGTCCTCATCTTCTTTATCTATCTCTAGATCATATGAGTTTGAAAAAGTAACAGCTAAAGACAATGCGAAAAACACAGTCGCCATTAATATGCTATCATAAGGCTGCCAAAGAGCAACGTACCTTTGTAGGAAAAATGCTCCTATGCAAATTGCAGCAAACGCTAACCATGTCGCTATTTTAATTACTGTTCTCATCACTTTATTCATAGTTTTCCACACCCTCTACCTTTCCTATACCACTCGCCATATGACCCCGCGTTTGGGATCGGTGATCAGAATGCCATTGCTATTGACCGTAAAATCTATGAGCATACTGTTCGGTAGAATAATATCCTCCGCTGCTTGGGTTATCTGTGTGATATCCAAATCGAATGTCGGGCTTGCTTCTCCCGTAATGGTGATGCATTCAGTGGCAACGCCGTTCATTATGCTGATTCGCCGCAGCACATTGAAGTCCCACACATACAAGAAGCCGTTAGCGTATTTAATGTTTTGCGGCATATAGAACAGCGGAGCCGCGCCGTCAATAAAGGCTTTTTCGTTTTCCACACCGGCGAAGTAAGATAGCGAACCATCGCGCCAAACTTGGATTGCTCCTGTTTCGGGATTGGCGAGATATACCGTGCCATGCTCGTCTATTGTCAGAGAGGACGTGCCTTCCGGCAGCTCGCAAATAGCATAGATGCTCTCCATGTCAGCAGGGTCAAGCGTTTTTAAGAAAATGCCGCCCACACCGGCGTTGCGGTCAATGAAGTATATAAGCCCGTCCGAGGAAAATACGAAGTCCTCAACCGCCGTATATACTGCGTCAGCTACATACAGTTCTGTCAAGCTGTTTCCCGTCAGCTTGAATATGCCGTAGTAATATCCATCGTCATCTTCCCAATCGTGTGTCAGTACATATACTTCGTTTTTATGAGTGCGAATAATATTCGGCGATAAGTAGAATGGCTCAATATGGATGGTCTCAACATAATTACCGCTTATCCTCCGCAGAAGCCCCGAATCAGTTATGTAGATTGTCCCACCGTCAGTAACGGCAATGCTCTCCGGCGACACAAACTCCGCATTTGAAAGCGTGCCATCTATGTGTTCGCGCTCAATAGTTCCCGCAAAGACGCTTGTCATGCGGCTTAATTGATAACGCTGAGATATGTCCACCATGCCATCCATAGGTTCAACGACGCGGACATTCAGTGTTATAGATTTGTTGCGATAATTACCCGTAAGCTCCGCTTCACCCAGATTCATGCCTGATATGCGGTTGCCGTCAATACGGACTATGTTGTCCTGTGAATACGACCACCGGATTTGCGCGTTATTAAGTATGCTGATACTGCCGTTTGGCATTGTCTTCTCGACGACCAGTTCGCTGGATTGTTGCAAGCTTACCGTTACAATCTCAGGATGGATGTCGAGCAATGCGGCGTTTTCATTTGTATATATGTTGTAACCGCTTATCAAACTGCTGCCTGAAGCGACGACGGTAAAGACGCATGATATCGATGCCAGTCTGCGTACGAACAGCGTCCGAGCCATTTTTATTTTTGAGCCTTTGACCTTTTGCAAATCTGCAAGAAGCTCGCTTGCGGTCTGATACCTTCCGTCAGGATTAATAGATAGGCACTTATAAATGATTTCGGATAACTCGTGAGATACCGTGTTTTTAAGGGTTTTCATGTTTTGTACTGTCGGGATATGCCCGACCGCAAGTTCAAACAGTATGGTGCCAAGGCTATAGATATCGGTGCGTTCATCGGGGTTCCAGTACATCCTGTCCGCCGGTACTTCTCCGAATCGGCTCTCCAACAGCGGCATATGCTTCTGTGCTATGCGGTGCTTTAGCTGTTCCGGCGCGGCATATTGATATGTCACACCTATCGCATCGGTATCGTCCTCACCAAAACGCTTTGATACACCGAAATCAATCAGCACAAGGCGGTTGTCGTGCGTAACCATGATATTTGATGGTTTCAAATCATAATGGTAGATTGGGTGCGGTTCCAGCTTATGCAGGTAGTTCAGAACTTGAGCAAGCTGCTGTGCCCATTCCATTATTACATATTGATTTATCTTCTGCCCGGACTCCAGAACCTTGTCCAGAGTTACACCCTCAATGAAGCTTTCCACAAGGTATACACCCTTATCGTCTCGGAAGATATCTATAATCTTTGGCAGGCTGATATGGTTGAGCAGCTTGAGTATATTCTCCTCGTTTGCCAGTTTGCCGGTTTTGTTGGAGATAAATTTTACAATCCACTGATTTCCCAACTTAACGCTGTCGGCTAAAAACACCCTACTCATGCCGCCGCCGTGTATTTCTTCTCTGATGATATAGCGCCCTTCCAGCGCAGTATCGTCAAAATCAATAAGATCAGCCTGCCTTCCGTGAAGAATCTCTGTGGCATCATTATCAAATATGACACCGGACAGCTTGCCTTTGGTAAGCAGTGATGTTTTGCCATCGGTCAACAACTCTGTGTCATCGCTGTTAGTTAACATCGCGCTTGGAGATTTTGTCAGCAGTGAGGTTGTAGTCAGCGCGTCAAAGAACTCTGTCTCCTGTCGCAATATATCGCGGTAAGCTTTTCCGCGCTTGTATGATATAAAAAGGTAAGCAACAGAAAACAAAGCAAGAAAAGCGCACGTCCCGCCAATCAAAAATAGAATTGTATCTGTATACACAAAATCACCGCCTCTAATTGTTCTTATTTTCGCTTGACATACCCTACTCTGTAGGGTATGATAGGTTTAGAAATGGGGTGTTCATTATGGAGATAAGGAGAACAGGAAATGAGCGAGTATTATGAGAGCCTGAAACGTGGCCTAGAAGAAGCTATTGAGTATTCTAAAGGTAAGTTGAAATGTCGGTCATTCAAGGTTGTATTTGAACCTGTACCGGAGTATAGCCCGCAGGACATCAAACGAATTCGTACAGAAGCGAAAATGACGCAGATAGGATTTGCTGGGTTTCTGGGAGTTACTGTCAAAGCTGTAGAGGCGTGGGAGTGCGGTCGGAACAAGCCGAGCGGACCGGCGCGCAGATTGATATCAATTGCGGCTGCCGACCCGCAGATGCCGGCTAAGTACTACCAAGTGACTGAAAGAGCCGGATATGTTCATGAGGGGTAGTATATATCAATAACTTGTTACTCCGCAGGGGTTGGGAATTATCAACCCCTGCGGTATGTTGCGTGGCAGACATCACCACATCTTCAAAAACATCCTATACAATATAATCGCCGCGTCGCCTCGAGTCATGGTGGCGCTGCCGTTGAATCTGCCGTCGGTGCGCCTTACTACTAGGTTTTCCCTTGTGGCTAGGGCGAAGTCATTTAGCCCCCAACTCGCTATCGCACTTGCATCGCTGTATACGCTCAGGACGTTTGCGGGGTTTGCGGGGTTTCTGTAGTTCATCTCGCTGCGCAGAGTTCTGGCACAGATGGCCACTATCTCGTCCTTGCGTATGGGTAGCAGGGGCGCGAACCTCGTCGTGCTGACCCCGTTGACTATGCCGTGCCGCTTTGCACTGCCGATCGCGCCGAAGTACCAGTCGCTCCTGCGCACGTCGCTGAACCCGCCGTCGGCGTTCGGGTCTACCTTTGACAGCGTGCGCATTATCAGCGCGGTTATCTCAGCGCGGTTTATTGCGTTGTCCGGGCTGAACCTTGTTGCGGAGGTGCCGTTGATTATGCCTTTCGACGCTAGGACGTTGATGGCTTCCTGCATTTCCCTTGATTTGCTTGTTATATCTGTGAAGTTCCTCTGGTTCTCCCTTACCGTATATGTGTCGCTTGCGTTTATCCTTGCTTCCAGCATATTCGTGACAGGGTTGTACTTGCCGCCTACGGCGACACCGGCTGAGTTGACAATCGCCTGAAATGTAGGCGAGCCGGATGCCGGTGGGAGGGATATTTTTACGTTTTCGGTTACCGGCTTATTGAATGTGACGGTGTATGTTTTTGCGCTGGACTGGGGTTGGAATGCGGAATGCGGAGACTGCGTCTGCAATGAGGAATTAGGAATGAGAAATGAGGAATTGAAATTTGATGATAGGGTTTCAATTGTGTTTTCTGTGATTGTTATTATTAGCGGGGTTGTTGCTGCGTTTTCTTCTATGGCTTCTGTCGGGATGGTTACGGCGTAGTTTGGGGTTTCCACTCTTATGTTGTCAGCGGTAGTGGCTGCGGCTGAGGGGTCTATTATTATTGTCAGGGGGGCAGTGTTGGTTGTTGTTAGCCTTGCGTCGGCTCTTACCTCGCGCTGGGTGGCTATGCCGTTTGCCGTTAGGGTTTGCTCGGCTGCTGCGCTGATTGTGTTTGCGGTGGTTTGCAGGGCTGCTAGGGTTGCTTGGTTTATTGTTATGTCGCTGCCTGTTACGGCTGTGGTTGATGCGCGGGCTACAGCTTCTTCGGCGAAGAGGGTGACAAGGTCTATGCCAGTAGCGGATTGTTTTTGTTCGTCGGTCATACCAGTTACAGTGCTTTGTATTGCGTTAATGGCTGAAGCTTGATTGGTGATGTTTGGTAGTAGTTGTAGTGGCAGGTTGACAGATAGACCGGGGTCAAAAGTATTATAAAGATAGCCATTGGCGTCGGGATAATTGCTTTCTCCAGTAACTGGGGGATAAATATGACCTGTGGATAAGTCTTTCACTATCATGGATATTCCAGTAAGTTCTGAGCCGAAATAGAACTCAACAGGTGAGTTATCTTCTAACGCGGTAATTACAAGCCTGTATCCTCCGTATATGTTAAAATCTCCGGAAGTAGAGGCCCCTGTACTATTTAGCCTTCCGTCAGCTAGGTATACCGCATATTCATAGCGGTTATTGTTCGTCGGTCGTATTGTAATGAGGCTGTTTGAGTTATTCGTAAACTCAAGGCTTCTTGTCCTTGTTGCTGTATAGTATGCGTTGGCTCTCATATTTAGCTCTCTTATAGTCATTGACGTGCCTTGTAATTCTGAGCCGAAATAGAACTCAACAGGTGAGTTATCTTCTAACGCGGTAATTACAAGCCTGTATCCTCCGTATATGTTAAAATCTCCGGAAGTAGAGGCCCCTGTACTATTTAGCCTTCCGTCAGCTAGGTATACCGCATATTCATAGCGGTTATTGTTCGTCGGTCGTATTGTAATGAGGCTATCTGAGTTATTTGAAAACTCAAGACTTCTTGTTCTTGTTGCTGTATAGTATACATTAGCGGCATTAGTAACGGGAATTATTGCTACCATCAAAATAGCTACTATAACTATGCTGATTATTCTTTTTATGTACATAAAAATATCCTCCATATTGAAATTTATCCTGACTTACATGAACTTTCCGCGCACAGATTGTGGTTAAGCAATATTTCTCTCATGGCTACTTTATTGTATGCCAGAAAAACTAGTTATTCTCTCACCATATACGGCTTCGGTGTTCCTGAATTAGTAATCGGACAATACTGTTCAAACAAAAACACACCGTTATCAAGTTTTCTATACCTTGTATAGTTGTAATATGTTGTCACTATTGGTGGATAATAGCTACTATATACTCTTGACGTCCCATTACTAACTAGTTTCTCGCTATCAGTCATAAAAGGTGACATTGAGGATGTATATTTTTCAGTTCCGACGAGCACCCAAGCCCTTTCAATAGTTGGTAAAGCACCAAACTCTTTTTCATATGCTTGTTGCGCTTCAATTAATAAGGCATCGTAATCATAGTCGGGAAACATGCTTTCATCGCCGTTGTATAACAGAGCAAAAACATTGCTAATGGCGTACTTATTGCCAAAATTCCTTGACCGCAAGAACAACTCCAAGGCCTTCTGCTCAAAAGAAAAATGAGTATCATTTCGCTCTGGTCCAACAAAAGCCTGCGAATAGATATATCCAAGATTATTAAGCGCGATTGCTCCCTTCCAATTTTCCCTTGTGGCAGCCAAATCATACCAGTAAATGCTTTTTGAGTAGTCACCAATAACAAAGTAGTGATCTCCAAGATACAACTGAGAATCAATATGCCCATATAACGCTTTTTGCTCTCTATTCACATTAAATGGATTGAGCCATGGGAATGATGCAAAAGCGAACGCTAAAAACGCTATGCATATGGGTAATATTTTGAATGCTATGTGATTAGTTATGTCTGATTTCATTCGCTTCTCTCCAGTTTATCCTACCCACTAAACAACCCTACCCTTGGTAACAATTACATTTTATCCGCTTATAACAAAAGCCTATCAGTTGCTTGTACGTCTAAATATTAATATACGCCGTCCCTTTGCTCAGATCTCCGGCATTCTGGGTATCGCTGCTGTACAATACATCCACAATCAGTGTCAGGCGGCCGCATTTTATCTTGTCGCCTGTGTTTATCACAGCAGGCTTGCTTAATGGTTCGCCGTTGAGCAGAGTAATATTCGACTTGCTGAGGTTTTCGACCATGGTGATATTATTGTAATAAATCCTGCACTGGTGGCGCGATACGCTGCGTTCATCAAGGCATATCCGGCAGTTTGGATCTCTGCCTATCAGTATCTCATTTGATATAGCCATGTCCCAAATTTGCTCTGCGTTGCCTGCATTCCTTAAGCAAATACATGGGGCGCTGTCAGATGAAGCACTGTTAGGGCTGTTTAGCAGCTCGGTTTGACTGCCCCCAGCAACCTTCTCCGGATTGCTAGCGTGACGGTTATTATCGGGCTTCTTCGTTTTACCGCTATGGATGATTGCTAACAGCATTATTACACCTATTAGCAGAAGCGCACATATACCGCCGATTACATACATAATGAGATCCATTTCCACGACCTCCATAGAATGAATGACGATGGACGGGGAACTATAAGCTGTATCTTACCGCGCCGACATATTATATGGTCAGCCGGCGCGGCAATGAATACACGCTTCCGAGCTTGGTTATCTGCTGCAACGCTTACCCGTTGAACGCACTCGCCAAGCCTGCATCCGTGTCGCGCATCGCTGCTGCTGCAGCATTGAGCATTTGCTCTATGCCCTCGATGATTTGCGGGAGGTCACGGCTCAGCATCGGGTACATTTCATGGAACTGGTTGACAAACGAGTTTTGTGCCGAACCTTCCCACCTTGAAGTTACTTCGTCGATTTTGCTTTTCAGCGATGATACTTCCTGAATGATAGCTTCGCGCCTATTGCCTAGGAACGTTGCGCCTTCATCCAGTTCCTGCGGGGTAATCAATATTCTCTGGTCTGACATCGGGGTATTCCTCCTTTTGATTATTTATTTTATATACACTAAAACTGTGCGCTTGCCACAGCATCAGCGGCGTTGAATACTTCCTCGTACTTCATAGAGGCGGCTGATAAGTTGTTGCTCATGTGCTCGAATACTTTCGAGTAGTCTTCAAGGTTTTTTATGAGGTCGGTTTCAAATCGTTCAAAAAACTTTTTGCCGGCATCGGTATCCCAGTCAATCCGTAATTGCTCAAACGATGCCTTGATGTTCGTGCGGAGCGCATTTAGTTCTTCGCATTTTTCTTTCAGCTCACGGCTTGAGGTTGCGAATGCTTCTTTATCCAGAATTAAATCCATATATAACTCCTTGTCACTTGCGTTATCTGCGCAATTCTTCAGGCAGCATTGTGTTTACCGTTTTCGATTCTTCCGCAGCTTCGTCATTTCTGCCAAGGGCTTCAAGGATTGCCACCCTTAATAATCGAGGTTCAGCTTGTTCGGGCTGAAGCGTTATGATATAGTCGATGAGTTCAAGCGCTTTGTCATGCTGCTCGATGTCGCGTAAACACATAACTCTCAGCAAGTATGCGTCAAGGTTACCCGGAGCAGCAAGCGATTGGTTACGGAACTCGTTGATTGCTTCGTTATACAAGGGCAACGCTTCTTCCATACGTCCGAGCATTTTCAGAGCCAGCGGTTCAAAGTAACGAGCGGTTTCCTTGTTGTAGCCATCATCTGCTTTTTCAAGCAACTGTCTAGCATAATCAAGCACATTGTCAAATTCTTCAGCCGCCAAGTGGCAATTTGCTAGTAGGAAGACAACCTCTGAATCAAATAAACCGGCATCCTCGGATAATGCCTTCGCTTTCTCTAAAGACGTAATCGCCGATTTTACGTCCTCTCTTGTGGCATGAATCTGCGCTCGTTCTATGTATATCTTCCTAAGAACGCCATCATCGGTCTCGTCCGCATTCTCAATTTCAGATAACAGCGCAAGGGCCATGTCAAACTCCTTTTTTTCTATATATAACGAGGCTTTGTCAAACGCAAAACCCGGGTCTTTTGGGAATAACACAACAGCCTGGTTGAGCAGTTCTTCGGCTTTGTCATACTGTTTTTGTTGCAGCAGCAGAGTGAATTTGAGGTGATACCCCTCAAAGATATCCGGGTTGGTCAGAATAGTCTCGTCGAGTGCTTGTAGCGCTTCGTGGACATGATTTAATTGAATTAATAGCCGCGCTTTGCGCACACGGATATCCGGGCGCAGGGCATCGCGCATAATTGCTTTGGAATAATTACGGATAGCCATTTCTATTTCGCCGTTTTCTTCGTGAAGCAGACCGATGCTATAATATAATTGCGCATCATCATAACCACTGGCAACGGCTTTGTTGTAATTCTCGAAACCTAGCGTGATTTCGCCTTGCAAAACTGCTAAATTTCCAAGGTGGAAATATGCCAAGCCCGAAGCCCGGTTGAGCTTTAATGCCTTTTCGAATTGCTCCTTTGCGTTATCGAGGCATTCAAGGTTGGCTAATGCGATACCCTTCGATAAGTAAACTTCGATTTCCATGGGGTCTTCCTGCTCGGCTTTGATGTAATACAATAGCGCTTCCTCATACTTTCCTTGCCCCGCTAATACCGACCCTTGCGTTAGATACTCGTTAACTTGCTGCTTGTCCATTGCTGGAAACCTCCTCACGCTATATTTGAATAGTGGATATTTGCACATGTCCTTGATTAACTCATATTGCCGGTGCAAGTTGGTGATAATTCGCGTTTCCTAACGATTGCCGGACAACATCAATAACGATTTTGGCTTCTTTTGGATTAGGAATGGTTTTCTGCCATTCAAAAACTGGTGCAATGGATGGCACTTTTTTTGCTCTGTCAATTAACGGATTAGTAATATTTTTCTCTACTAATTCTGTGATATGGTTTTCTGCTTTATTACTTATCCCTTTCTTGAAAGATTCCCATGCAATTGATACAACAGCATTTTTAATTGTGGTTTCAGTTATCCTTGATGTTGACCCGGTGACGAGTTTTGTCATTTGCCCTCTAAATGAGCCAAGCATACTGCCCCTACCTATGAGAACGCCTCCTTTAGCCCCGCTTCCCCTGAAAATCTTCGCAAGCCATGAATCAGCTGATGATGTGAGTTTCTGCGCAATGGGGGTTTTCGACACTAAGCCAAGTGTTTTTCCGATACACCACGAGACACCGGCGCTTATTCCTGCTTCAAGGGAAACCACTACAAACGAAGCCAATGTTCTATCTCTTTTTCCTGTTACAATTTCCAAAGCACCCGTAGTAAAGCTTGAAACTCCGCTCATTATTGCACCGCTTTTTGTCCAGTCACCCGAATATACTCCATACACCGTGCCTGCAGCCCCTCCGATTGCGGAACCGACATATGATTCCCAAGATGACATTTTTCCACCCATTATGTCGCTTACGCTTTGACTGACAAGTCCGATCAGTAAGCCGACACAGATTACTGCGATAAGACCGCCTGTAAGGACGGCAAGAACCGCAAGACCTATTGCCGCAAGCACAACTATCCAGCCACCGCTTGCTAGCCAATCTTTAATAGATGAACACAGCGTTGCTACCGCACCTAGAACCTTTTCACCGCCTTTAATAATCCACCCAAGAACAGGCACATTTTTCAAGTTGCCGCTAAGGAATGATATAACTCCGAGTTTCCTTTTTGAAGGCTTTAGATCAGGATTTTTCTTAAAAAAAGACCTTTGATTCGCTTCGATCATCTCTTTAACTTCGCCATCAACACGTTTGGCTGTATCAAGCAGCGTTTGTGTTCTTAAAGCTAGGTTTTGAGCATTGCATTCACGGATGCGAAGCTGGTTAATTTTCTGGTTTACATAATAATCAGCACTATTGAGCGCGGATGATGTACCGCCATCGACTGAATACATCTTCTGCTGCACTTTTTTACTTAAATCATCACAATATTGACCCAGTTTATTTGCGAGTTTGCTTGATTCGGATATAGCGCTTGTTAAATTGCTGTATTTTAATGTGAGCACCATCGTATGATAGCCCCTTTCTCCTATTTGTCACTCCTGCCGGATTCTGTCTTCGCTGCTTCTTCACGCTGCCGTTGCTCTTCTGCCGCAATCGCTGTTCTTGTTTCGTTGACATTGCGTTTTGCGGTGGCTAATGCATTCTCAGCTTCGCTAATTTTACTATCGGTGCTGTTAAGCTCTTTTTGCAACTCGCTGTCTGCGAATGTCAGATTATTATCAGAACCCACCGAACGCTCAGTTTTACCTGTGAGAATAGAAGCAACTTGAGCATTTTTTTCGATATACCCAATCCCGTCATTTAGTTTACCTTGTGATGTGTGGATTCTGTCATTCACATTGTCCGAATTGCTGCTCGCGGTTGCTGTAAGAGCTTTTTTAACATTTTCTACATCAGTCCGGCGTTTTTTTAGCTGCTTGATTTTCTCGCTCTGCTGATTTACCTGGCCATTCCAATAGTTTAGATTACTGCGCAGAGAGGTTAAGCTTGCCATATGACCACCCCCATTTAATCGGATTCGTAACGCGTTGCCAAATCCATGTCCGTGCATGAATACTCTTCTTGCGCGTTGATAAGCGCCAAACGAAGCTCGCCCATAATGTCGGTAATATCCTGTAGATTCCGCCGCACTTGTGTACAGTCTTTCTCAAAGGCATCGCGTCCCTTGCCTTTCCATTTTGCTGTTATTTCGTTCGTTGTGGCGTTGACCCCTTGGACGATGGTTTCAAACTGGTTCATTTGATTACCGTAGGAATTGATGATGTCCATAAAGACTTTTGTATCGAGTCTCCGAAAATACCCGGACATAGTTAGTTGCTCCTCTCGCATTTTACATACTTAACTTTTTCAATGCCGTTTTGCGGATTATATGAGTACCCGTCGCCTATAACAATCGGTTTCTTAAACGGCTTTAGATCGTTAATGGAAAACTTGCCGGAACTGAACAACCTTACATTCGCCATATCATCTAGCAGGAAGTATTGGGGGAGCTCACGGGCTATCTTCATAATATCCGGCGGCGCATATTCAGGGTTGTTTTCAATATCTGAAATAATAATGCATATCTTCAGTTGCTTAGCATCGGTTAGAAGCTTCTTAAACCGTTCGGCGCTCCCCTTTGAAACAGCGTTTGCAAGGTAAATCTGCGAGTTATGAATTACGAAGAGCAGTAAGGGGTTCTTCTCAAGATTCCCTCCCATACGCAGAGTCTCTAAACGAGCTGCGGCGGCATTGCTGAGTCTCTCGACGATATCCTCGAAATTAGAGCAGTCCACTGTATATTGCTGCATAATACCGCATGTCTCAAACTCCGCAAGCCTCCTGTCGTAGCCGTCAATGATGTACGCTTCACAGTCTAGGTCAAAAACACGCTGCTGCAGATAACTCAGTATCACCCTAAGAAGGTTGTTTTTTCCAAACCCTTCGCGCCCGTATATGCCTACTGCGCCAACATGGGCTAAATCAATTACGACAGGCTCAATCTCGCTGTATGTAAGACCTACGGGCACAACGTAGTCATCAAACCTAAACGAACCAGTCTTCCAGTAATCGTCTGTAAGAACCGGAGGAATCGACGGAACATTGCGGGCACGCTCAGTCCCGTACTGCTTCTTCATATCTGAAATAAACTCCTTAACTTGCTCAACACGCCGGCTTTCTGTTACGCCGTCAAACGGCAGGAACGACTGATACTCGTACACAGCTTTGTCAATTGAAGCTAACCCTCGCCCTTGGAGGTTTTTCGGTCTTAACTGGCATCTGTCAAACACATTGCTGTATTCGCTGCTTTCGGTGCAGTTCAATGCCAACCGGGTTGCAAAATTGCTCAAGTATTTATAGCTTAGCCCTGAAGTTTGCTTAGCTGTCGCGATAACCGTCACCCCAAGAGCAAGCCCTTCCCGGCATATATTCAGCATAGCATCCTCGTAATCCTGGAATTCTTCGCGGAACACGGATAGGTTATCCACCATTACTACTATTCGCGGCAGAAGCGGCAGGGACTCCTTATCCATTTCACAATATGCCTCAAAAGAGCTGATACCTAGCTGAGAGAACTTCTCTTTACGGCTGTCGATTTCCTCGCTTATCATCTTGAAGAAGTTTTTAAGCCTTTCCTCATCCGAGTCGGTCATGACCCCTCCGACATGATTCAAGTCCTCGAAGACTTTCATAACCTTTGATGCGAAGTCCAAGACATAAACCGAAGCCTGCTTCGGGGAGTAACGCTGCGACAACCCGCGTAGGATGGTTTGCAGAAGCATCGTTTTGCCCATCTGGGCAGAGCCAATAATTATCACATTGCCATCAGAAAGATTTAGTTCCACCTTTGGCTGTTGCTGATTGCTCGGATCGTCATAGACACCTATTTGAACGGTAGCGCCAAAAGAATCAGCGGTAATTGGCGTTACGTAAGCGATAACATCCGGCAAGGGCGGCAAGCAGATACTCGGCAGCCTTTTTATTTCTGATCGCTCACAATAAGTATTAATGTAATCTACCATAGCCTTCAGTTGCGTCAGTTTATTCCCATCGCTGGTTTTTTCCGCTTTGCGTTCGAATATCACCGTCCTTTTCCCTGTAAACGATACCTCCGAGATTGAAAACTCACGGGTATTGCCGCTTTTGTCGCTAATTGCTGACGCGCCGCTGTATGCGGACTGGAATAATGTAAAAAGCTCGTTGTTCCCGACCTGCAGGTACGCGCGCCCCGGTTCGCGTATTTCGGAAGCAAGAGGGGATTTAATGACTTCGTTGCTATCCTCTTTGGTGGCAACTTTTAAGCACAGTTTGAATCGGGAGTTGCTCCATATCTGTTCACTGACTTGCCCTGCGGGCTTTTGAGTGGCAAGTATAAGATGGATACCGAGGCTGCGACCCACACGGGCAGCGCTAATCAGCTCTTTCATAAAATCAGGCTGTTCCGCTTTTAGTTCGGCAAACTCGTCAACTATTATTATCAAATGTGGCAGAGGGATACTTACCACGCCGGAACAGTATTTCGCGATATAGTTATCAATATGATTGACCTCAAACTCCGCAAACAATCTCTTGCGTTTTTCTAATTCCGCGCGAATTGATAGCAGGGAGCGGTTAATCTCATGGCTGTCAATGTCGGTAATCTTTCCGATTAAATGAGGCAAATCCTCAAACTGGTTCGCCATGCCGCCGCCCTTAAAGTCGATAATGACGAACGCGACCTCATACGGATGGAAGTTCACGGCAGCCGAAAGAATGTACGATTGCATGACCTCGCTTTTTCCCGAACCCGTCGTTCCTGCAACCAACCCGTGCGGGCCATGTGTTTTCTCATGTAAATCAAGGCTGATTTGGCTACCTTTTGTATCAATGCCCAACGGAGCAGCAAGCGACCTTTGAACATCTGATTTTGCCCACCGGTCTATTAAGTTCAAATCTTCAGGGGAGATTATATTCAACAGTTCAAAGAGCGTGATGCTTGCGGTAAGGCGTGAAGATAACGCTATTTTTTCACAGAATACAGGAGCTAGGCGTTCGGCAACAAACCTTATGCTGTCATCCTTGACCTGTTCGCGGATGAAAGGGCGGGCGAATGATTTATCATTCCTCAACCTCAATGCGCCGCCTTTTGAGTTTAGCTCAACTATTTCTGCGCAGCATTGCGGAAGGTTTTCATAATGATTCTTGAAGAAAATGAAGCTCAGCCCCAAGGCTGCCGAGGCTTCTGCAAATTTGAACAGCGGGTGCGTTTTTATTCCGTATTCCTCCAGAACGAAGATGACTATATGCGGAAGCGGTGATGTACTGCTCTGTGCGGATAATCCCGCGCTTCTCGCAGTTAACAAAGCATATAGATATTCAAAGACATTGTCGCTGCTCTCGTCATCGCATACGATCCCTCGTATCCCTCCGCCTGATTCCTTGATATGCGGGATCCATTTCAGCCAGTTGTATTTATGCTGTTCATTTCGAGGCATCTGGACAATGGTATGCACTTCCTCATAATCGTGCAACACGGATAAATCAAGCAAAAGTATTTTGAAAAACTCATACTGCTCATCATATGTGCCCACAACACCTACCATGCCTGATTCACGCAGATTTAGCATGACAGGGGCGTTATCAACAAGGGCATATTCAGTGCTTAATTGTTCGGGAATCTGCGCAAGCTCGTTCTCAGTTTTTATATGCTCCTGTCGGTTGAATTCAGGTTTTCGCAATGCCGGAACCGCACCAAGCCCTGCTCTGACATGCAAAAAGTCGCTATCTTTCGGCGTGCGTTCAAATAACCGTCCGGAAAACGTCTTGACGAAGTCGCGTACTGTTTCCGCTTGCGGGTAAGCTTCCGTTAAGGCGGCAAGCTCACGCTCTTGCTCAAGTTCTATTTCGCGACGTTTCGCAGAGATATAGTCTGTATAATCGGAGCGCCATTCAGCTAAATCTTTTTTATATCGCCTCTTGCTTGAAATAATACTAAGAACTGATGTGAAAATGCCCACCGACATCATTGCGACGCTCATAAACAAGAAAGACGAGCTTCCCATATTCATATCGCCAATCAGCCCACTGCGAAATAAAACCATCACTGTTATCATCAACAAAGCCGGTAATAGCTGCAGTATCAAATTATCCCGCGGTTTTTCAGGCTTATTCGGAGGATTGAGTATTTCGATTGGCTTAGTGTCAAAAGCGTAAATCATGCGCGGACTTCTATTTAGTTTCGGATAACTAAATGCCGGCGTTTCGTCGCGCAGCGGCTGTGAGGATATACCGCTTATATGTAAATCCTCACGCATTTGAGTGTACAAAACTTGATTCTTAAAATAAAAGCTGTAGTCTGCTATACAGATAAAATCATAGTCACGAACTTCAGACGCAGTCAAAACCCGGAAGCCGTTAACTGTCGCGCTGTTTGGCGCATGCGTTGCATCGAGCGCAAAACTACCGTCCCGGCTGCGGGTGAGCGTGACATACTCCGAGCCGGCAAACCTGCTTCCGAGCTTGATTTGCGCGGATGGCGTGTTCCCGATAATCAAACGGTTCTGATTTCTTACATCGATGATTGTGTCAAAATCCGTTGTGCTAGCCGTAAAGTCGTAGGAAAACGCTATCGTAAACAGGCTTGCTTTATCATCGGCCTTGTTTATTGCGACTATGTCCCCGTGGTGGATTGATGTCTCTACGCACACCTTTACATCTCGTGAAGAGATAGATAGCCCAGCGCCACAGGAGATGCGCCAGTCATCGCCTTCCAAGCGTAATGTCAAGCTCACGGGCAGGTCGAAAAGTTCGCGTTTAAGCCTGACATCACAATCTTGCAGAGTGCCGATTTTAAGCAGTGGCATATCTCTTGAAACGCCAACTTCTTTGAAAATGTTTTTGTTCTGAACTGTCAGTATATAGCGCAACTCATCCATTGCGGCTACCTCGTAATATTGATCACGCTGCCATCGCGTATTCCATACTCCCGCAGCGTACGGTCCCCGCGAAGCAACGATATCGGCCGTTCGGCCTTTAGGTAATACTGCTGCATATCGTTATAATACCCGGGTAGATACATTTGAAACAATGCGGAACAAAGCTCGCTTGCCGAGATGTCCAGAGGTATTTCTAAGTCGTGGCTTTGTCCGGCTTTGATTAAGTTTATCGTGATAATTACTTTGCTTGAGGTCATTGTAATTCCCCTGTGCTATAAATGATTTGCCTGCGAAATGACAAGAAGACACCCATATACTGCCAACTTAACGTGATATAGTTATTTGGCTTTTGCGCAACTCGTGTTATTAGCGTTACTCATTATAATGCTATCGCCATGTTTTTGTCAATAACAACGTTACATAAAATAATGGTGATAGGCGGTGTTGGCATGAAAGATAAAAAAGCGCTGGATATCCAAGTCGGGTGTCAAATAAAAAAAGCCCGCGAAGCTGCGGGATATACCCAAGACAGATTCGCGGAGATAATTGGGATGGGGACAAAAAATGTCTCAGCAATCGAAAGGGGCGTGGTCGGCGTATCGCTGTCCTCTATTAAGAAAATCTGCGAAGCGCTGTGTATTTCAAGCGATACGCTGCTATTGAACAAGACATACGACGAAGAAGTTGAGCAAATTGATGTTTTTATGGAACGTTTGAAGCGTTTGCCTCGTAAGCAGTTTGAGTTGGTAATGGATATTAATAATAAGCTCTTTGAAGCATTTGCGTTGCAGGGGAAGACGTGATGGGTGACGATCAATCATATGCTGCAACAACGAGTTTACCGTGTCGCTATGTCGCTATCCAGCAAGTATCCAGCAGCATGTTAAATTCATTTTTGGGTTCTCAGTCGTATTAAGGCTTTGCAGACTAAAGGCTGTCTATCTAACCAAGAGGACGAACTCCCTTAGCAATAGGGGTTTCTTGCTCATCTATTAGCGTACTGTAACGTAGGAAATAGGTAAGACTCTCCGCAGATAACAGAAACTTATTGCCTACTCGAACAGCGTGAACCTTGCCGCTCTTTGCAATCCGGTAAAGGAATTGTTTTGACAACCTATACGCAACATGAGCTTCCTCAACCGTTAACATTGTCGGTACGTCAATCATGCGGTTCTCAATTTGCACGGCAGGCACGATGAGTCTTGATGGTGTGTGAGTGCTTTCTTGATTTCTTAGTCCGTCGTCACTAACCAATGTTTCTGTTTCTTCTTCTGCTTCGGATTTAAGTGGAACTATGACATACTTTGCAATCTGCTGAGCGACATTTTTTCGATTCATTTTAATCCCTTTCTTGTGTGATGCATAGGAAGTAGTTCAAATTTCGCGATTTGCCTTTTTTGTTTTGAACGGGTGTCTAACAACTGCCTTATATGCATCTATGTTTGATTTAGCTTACGCATATAAATAGTTTGTTAGAGTTGATTGCGAAAAAATCGCAGAAAACGTAATTTTAAGCAGTTTGGACACAAAATTAACACATTGTTCATATAATCAGTCGGCAAATAAATAGCGTTAAGCTGTAAGTATGTGTGTAGAGTGTTCTTAATTGTATTAATCATGGGAATATCCTGTATTTTATCAATACCATATCGGCAACAAAGGGCGTTTATTGCCGATATGGTATTGACATTTCGCATCTCTTTCCATATAATAAAAGCTAGGCGCAGTGTTTTGCGGCACAAAGCATCGCTGCGTTAGTTATTATCAAGAACTGAGATGATTGCGATATGTTTTCCGAGTATACTCAACCATTAGCTAAGCGTAACACTTTCAGTGCAAACGATTTCTATAAAGTATTCCGAGATAACGGCTTTGAAGTCGGAGATGAATCCTTGAGAAAGAAGCTCCATGAAATGTTGAATTTTGGCGCTATTGTTCGTGTTGGCCGTAATGCGTATTGCATTCCCGGACAGGATGTGCGCCGATACGAGCACATGTACTCAGATATCTCCAACGACGTGGCTAGAACCATTATGGGAAAGCACCCATGCATTGACTTCATATTATTTGAGCTTATCCAGCTTAACGAGTTTGTAAACCACCTGCTTGCACACAATATCATTTTCGTTTCTGTGGAAAGCGAAATTATGGATTTCGTTTTTAACACACTAAAGGAAGCCTACCTAGGGAAAGTTTTATTAAATCCATCGGTAGAGGTATTCCATCAGTATTGGGTTGATAACATGATTGTCATCATGAAGATGATTACGGAAACCCCAAGAGGGATAACTCAAAAATGGCACACGAGAATAGAAAACATCTTAGTTGATCTGATGTCAGTGCCGTTATTGCAAGAATCTATCAGCGAAAGCGAATACGAAGCAATATATGAAAATGCATTTGCAAGGTATGTGATCAACGAGAGTTGCTTTTTCAGGTACGCAAGAAGGCGTGCCGCTGACAAGAGGATAAAGGGGTTCATAAAAGAGAAAACAGGGATTGTGTTGAAGATGGAGCAATGAAATGCTGTTACGCGATAATTTTAATGAGGCACATATAAGAAATCTGCAAAAGATAAGCCAGCGTGACCCTGCGTTGCTTGAGCGTACCGTGTATGCGTTTGGGTTGCTCGAGGCCATTGCACGGGTTAATACACCGTTTATTTTTAAAGGCGGGACTTGCCTCATGCTTTTGATAGAGCGGCCACAAAGGTTGTCTACCGATATTGATATTGTGGTACAGCCCGGCACAGATTTGAATGGATATATTCGGAAGGCCGCCGAGGTTTTCCCATTCCAGCATTTTGAGGAGCAGAAGCGAAATAGCGAAATAAAAATCGAAAAGCGACATTTCAAATTCACATATAACTCGCCAATCAATAACCGTCCAATTTATATTCTCCTTGACGTGCTTTTTGAGGACAATCATTACGATGAACTTGTTACAAGGGAAATCCGTAATGAGCTGTTATTAACGGAACCTGAATATCTGACAGTCAACATCCCGAGTGCGGATTGTATTCTTGCTGATAAAATGACAGCTTTTGCGCCACATACAACGGGGATTCCACTGAATGCAAAAAAAGACATGGAAGTTATAAAGCAGTTTTATGATGTATGTACTCTGATTGATTTCTTCGCTGACTATCAGAAAGTTAGCAACACATATACAAGGATTGCACAAGCAGAAATACAATATCGCGCAATCAGCGTTAGTCCCGCTGACTGCCTTAGGGATACATTCGAGGCTGCGCTATGCATCGCTTCTCGCGGCAAGATTAATACCGTTGAGTATCCATTTTATGTAAAAGGTATCCGTAATCTCAGAGGCCACATTTATGCTGAAAACTATACTCCTGAAGTAGCCGCTGTCCGTGCAGCTAAAGTTCTGTACATGGCAGCGTGCTTGCTGACCGAGACAGAGTTTGTCCCGGTAAATGATCCGAACGAGTTTGCTGAGCAAAAATTCTATTGCGAAGATATTATGCCGCTGAGATATCTCAGGAGGGTGCACCTCGAAGCGTATGCCTATGCGGTTAAGGCGGATGGCTTGATGCGTACACGGCAATGAGTAATTGCTCACAATTTGCTCACACACGAGGTGATTTGTTCGCAGATGATAGGCTAAGGTACGAGATGCAGTGCTTTGTAAAACGCAGTAATTACGGGCATTTGGAGACAATATGAAACGATGTGATAAGCTTTTCTTTAAACTCCAAAACCGTAGGTCACGGGTTCGATCCCTGTTGCCCCTGCCATATGAAAAGCCTTGCAAATTCAGCGGTTGCAGGGCTTTTTTGCTTGCTCTTTCTTAGATGGTACGCCACGCAATCGCAGCATTTCCCGTGCTTTGAGCAGGAGTATTTGCATGGGCATTTCATTGATTTGTTGTTTTCACACGACATGGTATATCCCAACAGAAGTATTCCTACCCGGCATAGACCAGAGTGGCGTAGATAACGGAACGGAGGAATGGCTTGATAACATCGAAGACCGTCTATCCTACCAGCGTTGGTACTGCGGGTATTATCACACGAACAAAACGAACGCCGGAGGAATCTCAAAAACGACTTTATGAGCTGATCCGCAAACACCCGCAAATCGACCGTGCGACACATTTACAAGATTTGGAACTTTGTAAAAAATACTTAAACGGTGACCGCATACCATTTGATACAATGTTTCAAATCGCTTATAAAAAGCTTGAACGATATGTAAACAAGCATTGTGGAAAACATATTGGCGTTTCTATCAACGAGCAAGATAGAGAAGATTTAATTGCCGATGTCTCTACCACCGCGATAGAAAAAATGGATATGTTCGGAGGTTGGAGTCTGTTTTCAACCTGGATGATCGCTATTGCTCGTTATCGGATCATCGATTTAATCAATAAGCGTTGCAAAGAAAAAAAGAACTTATCTGATGACGAATACGATGACTCGCGCTCAGTGTCCCCCATGTACCAACAGCGTGATGAAATATCCGTGTGGGAAATTCTATCGTGTCTCCCGAAAATAGATGCTGCAATCGTTCGTCTAAAAGCGGTAGAAGAATATTCTTTTTCAGTAATAGCTAAGCATTTAAATCTCTCGACAAAAGAAACCCAACAAAGATATAATGAATCTATAAAAATATTAAGGAATGTTTTACAAGATAAAACACCGAATAAATAAAACATGATAGGAGAACTATATAATAGCTAAGTGTAAAATAAGAGTTGGCGAGGGCAAAAATTAAGGGGAGTGGAAAAAGTTACGCCTCTGCATTTTCCTTGATTTTCCCACGCCGATGTACTATACTAACAATAAGATTTGGATGTATTTCCGATAAGGAGTCTTATCAAATGGCTTACGCCCCTATAGCCATCAACCGGGATAGCCTAACTATTATGGGTGTTCCGTTCCCTGACTTAGCTATGTTAGAAAGCACTGCGGCTGCCATTGGTTCTAATATGTTCGAAGGCTTTCAGCCAACCAGAAAGGGTATCGAAATCATTCGGGATTACTGCCTTGGTGTAATTACGCTGGAGCAACTGATGGCATCTGCAAGGGAGAAGGCATATGAATGATGATTACCGTTAAAAGATTATTCGGAAAGGTATTGACAAGAAGAAAGGCAATGTCTATATTGCCTATTATGCAGATATGTTTTATGCGCAATAAGGGTTGCCATATGAAACTTGCAAGTAAAATCACCATCTTTCCCGACAGAGGCGACCGATATTTCAGCAAGGAGCTATGTTTATGACATTACAACAAATTTTATACGCCATAACCGTCGCTGAAACAGGTTCTATGAACAAAGCGGCGGAAAAACTCATCATTTCGCAGCCGTCTTTGACCGGTGCGGTCAAGGATCTGGAACGACACGCCGGTATCACTATTTTTCTGCGAACAAGCAAAGGCGTAACGCTTACAAACGAAGGAGCGGAGTTTTTAACCTATGCCCGTCAGGTTTATCATCAATATGAGCTTCTGCTTGAAAAGTACAGCGACAAAGGAAATCTGAAACGGAAATTCGGCGTATCTACACAGCATTATTCTTTTGCGGTCAAGGCATTTGTTGAAACGGTAAAACGGTTCGATACGCGAAATTACGAGTTCGCGCTGCGTGAAACCAAAACCCATGAGGTGATTGATGATGTCGGTACTTTACGAAGCGAAATAGGCATTTTATACCTGAGCGACTTTAACAGAAAAATTATCGAAAAATTCCTTCATGAAAATGAACTTGCGTTCCACCATCTGATTGACTGCGCAGCCCATGTGTATTTATGGAAAGGTCATCCTCTCGCAAAAGAGAAGTCAATCCGATTTGAACAACTCCATGACTATCCATGCCTGTCTTTCGAGCAGGGCGACAAGGGATCATTTTATTTTGCGGAGGAAATCTTAAGCGAAAACCGCTATCCGCGCATTATAAAGGCCTGCGACCGGGCTACCATGCTCAATTTGATGGTGGGATTAAACGGCTATACCCTTTGCTCCGGTATCATATGCAACGAACTTAACGGGGAAGACTATACCGCTGTTCCGTTCGAGCCCGATGAAGAAAACCAAAGCGGCGTTATGGAAATCGGGTATATCCAAAAGAAATACGGCGTGTTAAGTGAAATAGGCGAAACTTATCTCTATGAAGTCAAGCGATATTTGGGGATATAGCTTTTTCCTATAACAAGCTATAGTTATTCGGGATTAGGCAACAAAATGAAACTATGCTATTATACTTACTAATTCAATAGGTATAATGTGCAATACAAATTTTGTGAGGGTGGTTATCATGAAAACAAGCAAACTAGTTAAAATTCTTACCATAGCTCTGAGCCTGGTTATTCTGTTCTTGGCGGCGGCAGGCTGCTCTTCAGAAGGCAGCGATAACGTAATCAAAGTCGGCGTAAGCGCCGGCCCCTATGAGGATATGTTCCGCGAGGCTATCGAACCCTCGCTGTTAGAGAAAGGTTATTCCGTGGAGTACGTGCAGTTCTCGGATTATGTTCAGCCGAACAAAGCCCTTGCCGATGGGGAAATCAACGTAAATATTTTCCAGCACTCGGTGTACCTTAGAAACTTCTCCGAGGAACATAACCTTGACCTTGTTTACATAACCGAGATTCCGACGGCGGGTATGGGCGTATTCTCCGCTAACATCGGCTCCATAAATGACATTCCAAACGGAGCAAGGGTCGCCATTCCCAACGATGTCACGAATTTGGCGCGGGCAATACGGGTGCTGGAGCAAGCGGGGCTGGTTACAATTGACCCGTCTGTAAACCCCGCCGAGGCGACACAGTTCACACTGTCAGGAAATCCGAAAAATCTTACATTTGTTGAAATTGAAGCACCTCAATTGCCGCGGAGCCTTGAAAGCGTGGACTTGGCGGTAATAAACGGCAATTTTGCACTCAGTGCGGGACTGAACTTATCCGATGCGATATTTAATGAAGTATTGCAAGACGGTTATGTCAATGTCATCGCCGTGCGCACAGAGGATCAAGATGCGCAGTTCGCAAAGGACATTGTATCTATTGTCCATTCCGATGCGTTCAGGAGCGTGATCGAGGATTCATCAAAGCAATACGAATCCTTCTTCCGTCCAAATGACTACAATAACTAAAAACGGGGGTGGTGGCTGTGATTGAGTTTCAAAATGTATCTGTCAGCTTCAGGCAGAAGTCCGGGACTTTAGCCGCCGTGCGCGATGTTACATTCCGCATCGAAAAAGGCGAAATATTTGGCATAATGGGGTCGAGTGGCGCGGGAAAAAGCACTTTGCTTCGTACAATCAATTTACTGCAAGGCATGACGGGTGGGCATGTGCTGGTAGGAGGCGAGGATATAACAAATTACCGCGGCATAGCCCTCCGCCGGCATCGTCGGAACATCGGCATGATTTTCCAGCATTTTAACCTCGCCGATAACCTTACGGTGTACCAAAACATCGCATTTGTCCTAAGAACAGCGGGCAAAAACCGGAAGGAAACCCGCGAAACAGTCCACAAGTACTTGAATCTAGTCGGACTTTCCGAGAAAGCCGAGGCGTATCCGAGCAAGCTTTCCGGCGGACAGAAACAGCGCGTGGCTATAGCGAGGGCGCTTGTCGGCGGAGCGCAAATACTCCTTTGCGACGAGCCGACTTCGGCGTTGGACGCGGAAACCACGCTCTCGATTTTGAACCTTATTCGGACGCTCAGTAACCAATTGGATATTACTGTGGTGATTATTACCCACGAGTTGGAGGTTATCAAGAGCATATGCAACCGTTGCGCCGTTATGGACGGCGGGGAAGTAGTGGAGATGGGCGGGGTTTATGATTTATTTACGAAACCCGCTCACGATTACAGCAAACAGTTGATCAGTCATACGCAGAAACACGATCTGCCGCCGGATGTTCTTGCGAATACGGAAGGACTGCTCATAAAATTAACATTTCGCGGTTCCCGTGCCAACACGCCGGTTATATCCGAAGCTACCGCGCTCTTCGGCGTTGCGTTTAATATACTTGTCGGGCGCATTGAGTATATTGAAGGCAAACCTCTGGGGATTCTGTACGTTAATCCCGTGGGGGATTCGGAACACGTAAACCAAGCTCTTGAGTATATGCGAGAGGTTGTCAAGGAAGTGGAGGTGGTCCGGCGTGTTTGACCTGAGAGCCGCTTTGCTTAAAGCGTTTCAAGAAACCGCGCTGATGTCAGGTGTTTCGCTGCTTACCGCTGTGATTGTTGGCGGTGCATTGGGGCTTTTGCTTTACGCAACAAACAGCCGCTTGTTTATTCGCAACCGGATTATAAACCAAACGGCGGGAACCGTCATTAATGTCGTGCGCTCTATCCCATTTTTAATCTTGCTGGTGCTGCTGATACCGCTGTCAAAAGCGGTGGCGAATACCACCATCGGCCCGACGGCCGTGGTAATCCCGCTGTCCATCGCCGCTATCGCTTTCTTTGCGCGGCTCGCAGATGCTTCATTTTCCGACGTAAACCAAGGCGTTATCGAAGCCGCCATTTCGACGGGAGCAAG
>Ga0099364_10002818_pt1 | contig 27513 bp, 28 predicted proteins | sample TergutTh196P3_FD_73070 | JGI IMG/M metagenome (GOLD analysis project Ga0099364, IMG submission 73070) | Microcerotermes parvus P3 segment gut microbial communities from Pointe-Noire, Republic of the Congo - Th196 P3 | ecosystem: Host-associated > Arthropoda: Insects > Digestive system > Gut ... | reverse complement strand
TTTTAAATAAACTCTATTATATAATACTTTTTGTTTTATTGCAATATAGGTATTTGTATAATTACCTTTGTGCCTTTATTTTCTTCACTATATATGTCTATAAACCCATTATGTAACTTTATTATTTCCTCAGCAACCGCTAACCCAATCCCCGACCCTCTTTTAGAATAGTTTGCCTTATAAAACTTCCCTTTTATTTTTGGAATATCTTCTGCTTTAATCCCACATCCATTGTCTGCAACTTGAACCAAGGCAAAATTATTATTTATCTTTGCTAATATTTTAACTTGTCCTGCTTTAAATGAATACTTAAGTGCATTATCTATAATATTTATAAAAACTTGACAAAGTCTATTTTTATCACCTTTTATTTTTATTGCAGAATTCTGGAATTCATAGATAAGCTTAATATTTTCCTTTTTAGCCCTTTCCTCAAAAATAATAATAATCTCCCTTAACTCTTGAATTAAATCTAATTCAGTAAGTAATAATTTCATATTCCCATTCTGCATTCTGGAAAAGTCCAATAATTCTTCAACCATTCTCGATAATCTTTCCGTTTCACTTATTATAACTTTCATGCCTTTTTCTATTATCTCTTGGTCATTTGGATCACAAGAGGCAACTGTTTCAGTCCACCCTTTTATAGCTGTTAATGGGGTCCTTAATTCATGAGAAATTGAGGAAATAAATTCATTTTTTACCTTTTCAGTTACTGATAATTCTTGAGCCATATAGTTTATAGTATCGCATAAATCACTTATTTCATCATCGTTTTTATTTTCTAATCGTATACTGAAATCTCCCTGAGCTATTCTTTTTGCCGTCTTCCCAATTTCATCTACAGGCACAACTATCGATTGTATAAAGTAGGAACTAGACAAAACTACACAAAGTACAATTGCAATTACGATAACCACTGTTATTATAATAATTATTATTATTTGTCTATCAACATCAGTAACAGAGGTAACAAATCTTAAACAACTTATTTCTTGGGTTTTCGATGGTATAGGATACGTTACAGCTATTACATTTTCGCCATTAAGATTATATGCCCTTTTAAAAAACCCTAAGGAAAGTTCTTTTTCATTTAAAGACTTTATATCTTGAAAATCAGGCATAGGGTCATTAATATTCTTTGCAAATCCATTCGAAGTTATTAAAATTTCCCCATTTTTATCTAAAACCATCAAGTCCATTTTATTTTTTTCTTTAAAATCTTGCACTATTGATCTAATTTCAAAATCTAAATTAGATAAAATATCTTGAGATCTTTTATCCATAATTTTAAGAATAGCAATACTTTGTGAATCTATAAACCTTTTTACGCTCTCATAATAATAATTTTTTATCCCAAATGCTACTAATATTTCTATTACTATTAATATTATTAAAATCAGTAAGAAATTATTTAAAAACCATCTCTTGGTTATTCTATTCATTGCCAAAATACTTGGATCTCCTTAAAGGTCAGTTATTCTTTAGATTATTTTTTACTCCAATATATATCATTCATTCTTATGTCATCTTAAGCATAGCACAGTAGCCCTAGTCTACAAGCAAAGTCAACTAATTAACAAATCCTAAAAGGTTAAAATATTAGCTATAATATAATTGTTAAAAAGTCCTTCGACTTGTGGATTAATTCACTTGTGCATTTATCCATTTCGCTTAGGATAACAACATTAAAATTTTATTGATCGATCTATAGTTGTTAATTGGTCCAATGCTCTATTTGCGAATCTTTTATTTTTAAAATATTATATGCTTTCTCTACTTTTTTTAATTCATATTTCATATATTTCTCGGGTTTAGGATCTTTGTCTTTTTTACCCATATATATCTGCCTTATATCATCTGGTCTTACATATCCCACAATCAAAGTATACCTATCTCCATCTTTTAATATATTTTTAACTTTAGGTTTATATATACCAACTCTATCTAAAATAGGAACTATATATGTTTTGGTATTTTCATCATAAATATAATTATTCATATATCCATCACCAAATGTTTGATGCTTTATATTAATATTTTTGCCAAATAACATAGATATGCTAACATCTACATCGCTGGCAGGCACAATGAGCCTATCATATTCCTCATCAATATATTTATTTTTTCCATTATTCATGAATGCTGCCCAAATAGCTGATTGTAATAGATAAAATTTATCTGCATTTTGGGGAGAATCAAATGGCACAGGATCAAACATTGCAACAGGCAATATATATTTTTCAAATTTTTCTTTTTGACTAGCCTTATTGATAAACCCTTCTATTCCACAATAAATATTTTTTAAAGATACCATTATTCCTATAAAGGCAAAAAAAATAACTATCATACCTAAAATAGCTATTTTTGCATCTTTGCTAATAATCCTTTTTCCTTTTTTAGGAACGTTATTTTCTATAACATTTGAAGCCGCTTGTTTATTCCCTATAATATTTACTTCTCCAAATTTTTCATCCATGTTAGGTAGCATCCTTTTTTGAAATTAACCATCTTCTTCGATAATCCCATACTATATTCTCTTACTATATATAATACAATCTTTTAGAGATTTTTTCAATAGCCCCTTAATTTAAAAATAAACCATAAGACCAAAACTTAATTCCTTTCAAAAAAAGGTAAATATTCCATTACTATTATTGTAACTTTGCCATTTAAAACTGAAATCAATCCATCTTTAACCATTGCTTTTTGATCATATTTACCATCAACAAATATTTTTAAAGGGCCTTTTTTAATAGCCGCTACATAATCAACGTGGTTTTTTAAAATCCCCACATCACCTTCTGTAGTTCTTACAATTAAATGCTGAACTTCTTTATTTAGTATAATTTTTTCTGGTGTAATTATTTCTAAACTAAATGTTGACAATTTCTATCCTTCCTTCTTGGCTTTAGCAACCACTTCATCTATGCTACCAACAAATAAAAATGCTGATTCTGGTAAATCATCATGCACTCCTTCTATTATTTCTTTAAAGCTCCTAATTGTCTCAGATATAGGTACAAATTTACCTTCCATGCCTGTAAATTGTTCTGCCACCGCAAAAGGTTGAGAAAGAAACTTTTGAATCTTTCTTGCTCTATTAACTATTATTTTATCTTGATCTGATAATTCGTCCATACCAAGTATAGCTATAATATCCTGCAATTTTTTGTATCTCTGAAGTATAGATTGAACTTTACGTGCTACTGCATAATGTTCTTTCCCAACAATGCTCTCTGTTAAAACCTGCGATACTGAATCTAATGGATCTACAGCTGGATAAATTCCCATTGAAGATATATTTCTTGATAAAACTGTGGTTGCATCAAGATGAGTAAATGTAGTAGCAGGTGCTGGATCAGTAAGATCATCTGCTGGAACATAAATTGCTTGAACTGATGTTATAGAACCTTTTTTGGTAGATGTAATACGTTCTTGTAATTCACCCATCTCTGTAGCTAATGTTGGCTGATATCCAACAGCCGAAGGCATTCTGCCTAAAAGTGCTGAAACTTCGGCTCCTGCTTGAGTAAATCTAAATATATTATCTATGAATAATAAAACATCTTGGTTTTCCCGATCACGAAAATATTCTGCTATAGTTAATCCAGAGAGAGCTACTCTCATTCTTGCACCAGGGGGTTCATTCATTTGTCCATAAACTAAAGCCGTTTTGTCTATAACTCCTGATTCCTTCATCTCATTATAAAGATCATTACCCTCCCTAGTCCTCTCACCTACTCCTGTAAATACAGATATACCTCCTTGTTGTTTAGCAATGTTATTAATTAGTTCCATTATTAAAACAGTCTTGCCAACTCCAGCACCACCAAATAGACCTATCTTTCCACCTTTTACATAAGGTGCTATTAAATCTATAACTTTAATTCCTGTTTCTAAAATTTCCGTTGATGTATTCTGCTCTTCAAATGAAGGAGCAGGTCGATATATCGGCCATCTTTCAACTGGAAGCGAACTTTCTAATTCGTCAATAGGATCGCCTAAAAGATTTAATATCCTGCCTAGTGTCCCTTTTCCTACTGGTACATTTATGGGTTCCCCAGTATCAATTGCTTCTATTCCTCTTGCAAGTCCATCAGTAGAATTCATAGATATACATCTTACAACATTCTCGCCAATATGTTGTGCTACTTCTGCAATAATTTTTCGCTCTTTATTCTGGATTTTAATTGCGTTTAACAAATTGGGCAACTCATTAGAAGAAAATTTTATATCTAATACAGGTCCAATTATTTGTATAACTTTTCCTATTTTGTTAAATTTACCCACATTGCTATCCTCCTTTAGATGGCACATAAATGACACTATTAGACTTTAACATAATTTATATATTCGCTCCAGCTGAAATTTCAGCTATTTCCTGAGTAATTTCTGATTGCCTTGTTCTATTAAGTATTATATTAATATCATGTAACATTTCTTCTGAATTTTTATTAGCTGCCTCCATCGCCATCCTCCTTGCAGCCTGTTCAGATGCATAAGCCTTAAAATTAGCTCCATATAAAATACCCGCTATATATTGTGGTGTTATAACCTCAAATACTTTTTCTGGAGATGGATCATATATTATATTATTAGTTCTTTTAATTTTGTTTTTATTATCAAACAACAATGGAAGCACCTTTATTATCTGCGGCTTTTGAGTTAATAAAGATATAAATTCAGTATATATCAAATAAATTTCCTGAAAATGATTATTTATAAATCCATTAACAACTTCTTTTGAAATATCCATTGCTTGCTCTAAGGTTAAATGTTCTGAGATATTTGAATATTCTTTATAAATTTCATACTCTCTTTTTTTTAAAAAATCTACAGTTTTTACTCCAATAGGCATAATAGTAATATTATTTTTATCTTTTACATTATCTTGAAAAAATCTAAATAAATTACTATTATATCCTCCAGCAAAACCCTTATCGCCAGCTATAATGATATAACATCTTTTTTCCACTGGTCTTTGCTTTAACAATATTGAATCTGCCCTCTGCATTCCAAAAGATATATCAATCATAATATTATATATTCTATCAAAAAATGGACTTACCTCTTCTGCTTTTTGTTTGCTTTTTATTAATTTAGATAAAGCAACTAATTCCATAGCTTTTGTTATCTTCATTGTATTATTTATGACTTTTTTTCTTCTTTTAATATCTTTTATTCCCGCTATAAAACACCAATCCTTCTATTTATATAACCATATAATTTACTTTTTATTAACCTGAAGGTAAATTTTTGAAATTGAATATAGCTTCAATAAGCCTTTTTTCCATTTTATCATTTAGATCACCAGTTTGAAAAATCGACTCAATTATATCTTTATAATTATTATCTATATAGTTTATAAATTCATATTGGAAATTTATTATATTTTCTATATCTATATCTATTAAATGATTATCAACTACTAAATATATAATAATTACCTGATGTTCAACTTTCATTGGTGAATTTTGATCTTGTTTAAGAATTTCGACTATTCTTTTACCTTTTTCAAGTTGCAACATAGTGTCTTTATCTAAATCAGAGCCAAACTGTGAAAAAGCTTGTAGTTCTCTATATTGAGAATATGCTAATTTCAAAGGCCCAGATAACTTTTTCATGGCTTTTATTTGTGCATTACCTCCAACCCTTGAAACTGAAATACCAGGATTTATAGCAGGTCTTATCCCTGCATGGAATAAATCTGATTCTAAAAATATTTGACCATCAGTTATCGAAATTACATTAGTAGGTATATACGCTGAAACATCTCCTGATTGCGTTTCAACTATTGGCAATGCTGTAAGCGAACCTGCTCCTTTTTCATCACTTAATTTTGTAGCTCTCTCAAGAAGCCTAGAATGTAAATAAAACACATCCCCAGGATAAGCTTCTCTTCCAGGTGAACGCTTCAACAATAAAGATAATGCTCTATAGGCCACTGCATGTTTCGATAAATCATCATATATGCAAATAACATCTTTACCTTTGTGCATAAAATATTCACCCATTGAACAACCTGAATATGGCGATATATATTGCAAAGGTGTTAAATCAGATGCTGTAGAAGATACTACTATAGTATACTTCATTGCATCATTATTTTTTAATTTATCTACTATTCTAGCAATAGTAGATTTTTTTTGACCTATCGCAACATAGATACAAATCATATCTTTATCTTTTTGATTTATTATTGTATCAATACATATAGATGTTTTGCCTGTTTGCCTATCTCCTATTATTAACTCCCTTTGACCTTTTCCTATAGGTATCATTGAATCAATAGCTTTAATACCTGTTTGAAGCGGTTGTTTAACAGGTTGCCTTTCTATAATACCAGGTGCTAAAATTTCTATATTCCTATGTTCAGAAGTGTATATATCCCCATTTCCATCTATTGGTTTTCCTAATGGATCAACTACCCTACCAAGCAACCCCTCTCCAACTGGGACAGAAACTATTTTCCCTGTTCTTTTTACCATACATCCTTCTTTTATATCTTTAGAATATCCTAATAAAACAGCACCTATTGAATGTTCTTCTAGATTCATCGCCATAGCGGGGACTTCCCCTTCTATTTCAAGCAATTCACCAGACATACAGTTACTTAATCCATATATAGTAGCTATTCCATCACCCACACTAGTTACTCTACCAATATCAACTAATTCTATCTTATCCTCATATTGCTTTATTTTTTTCTTAATTATATAAGTAATTTCATCAACCCTTATGTCCAACCATTTCACCCATCCTTCTCTTGTGAAGACTTATACACTTAACGATACTATTTCTTCCCGCTAAGCAGGCGAGATAGTAAAATCAAAAATTTAACGTATGTTAGATATGATCCTACGTTGGTTTTTAAGATAATATTTATGGGGTAAGTTCTTAATTTGCAATCATACACTTTTTCATCTGTTGCAATTTAGATATTATACTCATATCACATAATTTAAATTCTGATTTAACAATTATTCCTCCAATAATTTTTTCGTCTACTAAATATGAAGGTATTATCTTTGTTGAAAATAAATTTTCTATCTTAATTTTTAATTTATCTCTTTCTTGATCACTTAATTCTTTAGCTGAAACTATTTTTACTTCTTGTATATTATTATCTTTATAATAATAATTTTTTAATTGCTTTAATATTTTTTTGACAAGAAATATTTTATTATTATTAATCAAAATATAAATAAAATTTAATAAGTATTTATTTATAGCATGCGAATAAATTTCTGATACCATATCTATCTTTAAATTATTCTTAATCCTCACAGAAGTCAAAATTAGGAGCATTTTGGGATATTTTTTTAAATGATCACTCAATATCATACTATCATGAAATATTTCTTTCTGTATATTATTTTCCTTAGAAAATTCATAAAGGCTATTCGCATAAAGATTTATAATTCTTATTAATTTATTCATTTAGCAACGACCTCATCAAAAATGTTATCTATAATATCTATATTTTGGTCTTTGTTTACTTCTTTATTAATAATCTCTGCTGCTGCTAAGACCACTATATCCGCCATTTTATTTTTTAAATCTATTGTTGCTTTATTATATTTTACTTCCATTTCTTGTTGCGTTCTTTTTATTAAAATATCTCTCTCATGCCTTGCTCTTTCTAATATTCCATTTGATTGTTGCTCTGCTCTCAATTTAGCTGCTTTAATAATTTCTGAAACTTCATTATCTACATTTTTGATTTTATCTTCGTATCTATTTTTCAATTCATTTGCTTTAACCCTTGCTAACTGTGCGTTTTTATATTCTTTACCTATTTCTTCCTTACGTGATTTTATCATTTTATTAACTGGCACAAATAAAAATTTTTTTAAAATTTTATATAATATAAAAGTGTTTATAAGATTAAATATAATCGTCCATTTATCTATTGATAAAAATTCCAAATATTCTCCTGCAGGTATCATTAATATTCTCCTTAAGAACTTACACATTAACTAAAAAACTAGAGAAAATTATTTTTGCAATATTCTCCTTTAAGTTAAGAAATTAGATATTTAAATATATTTTATTATAAAAGATTTATTAATGGATTTAAATATATCAATATTAATGCAACAACTAATCCATATATTCCATTTGTCTCAGCAATAGCTACTCCTAGGACTAAATTTTGAGTAATTAATCCTGCTGCTTCTGGTTGCCTTGCAACCGCCTCTACAGCCTTACCTGCTGCATATCCTTGTCCAATACCACATCCTGCTCCTGCAATTACTGCTATTCCCGCACCTATTGCAGATGCACCTAAAACTATAGCCTTTGCCATCATTGTTCCATCATCCATTTTTACATCATCTCCTTATTTATTCTCTAGCTTGCGAAATATATGTTATGGTTAAAGAAATAAAAATAAAAGCTTGTATAACTGCTGCAAACACATCAAAATATATTGAAAGTATTGCAGGTATTCCTACTTGTAAAATCGGTATGCATTTTCCAAATATAGGAATTATAGAGCTCAATGCAATTAATCCAAGATATATAAGTTTCGATACTATATATCCTGCTGCAATATTACCAAAATGGCGAAAACTTAACGAAATTGGTACAACCAATCTACTAATAATATTCAAAGGAAACATTAATAAAAATGGTTGAAAATATCCTTTAATATATCCTAAAATATTTTTATATTTTATTCCATTATAATGTATCATAAAAAATGTTATCATAGCCCATGTTAAAGTCATATTGAAATCTGCGGTTGGAGGTCTTAAAGCAACTAATCCACTCAAGCTGGAAAGAAGTGAAAATATAAATAGTGCCGCCACATAGGGAGCAAATATTTCATCACTTTTTCCCATAGAAGATCTTATTAAATTATTTACAGTCATAACAATTTTTTCAGCTAATACTTGAGGTACTTTTATATCTTTCTTTTTCATATTCCAAGTTAAATATTTTATTATAATGAATACTAATAATATAATCCCCCATGATATTACCACTGTTTCTGTTATTGGTATGCCATTAAAAAAAGGTAACACAAATAAAATTTTAGGACCCTTTATATTCAAATATATTCCCCCAACTATAAAAATTGCAAATGTTTATGTTTAAAATTGGTCTAGCTTAAGGTAACCACCTTAAGTTTAAGAATATAGGTTCATGAATAAATAGTCATTAAAAAAAACAGCATATAATCCATCTAACACACGTTAACTTTCTGATTTTACTATCAGCCCGCGTAGCGGGCTGATAGTAAAATCAGAAAGTTAACGTGTTTATAAATTCCATGAATCTACGTTCTAAATCAATTTCACAATTTTGATATCTTTTTTGAAAATGCAGCTTGACAAAATATTGCTATTTTAGGGAAAAATAAAGTTATTATAAATGAAAATGTATCTATCCATTTCACATATCCTACCATATATATAACCACTCCAGCTAAAATATATCTTATTAAATATCCTAAAATCGCCATAGTCTTAGCTTTATTTTTAGATGAATTTATTAGCAATTCCATATTAATAGCTATCATAATAAAATTAAATATTGCATATATACTCCCTAATATTATACCCAAAATTACTGAAATCCCATATTTTCCATACAAAAACATGCCAATATATAGTATTATATCCAAAATTAAAATTATGACAGTAATTATTTTAACTTCTTTTTTTATGGATTTATCTTTTAAAAATTCCATCTGCAATTATTCAACTCCAACTTGTTTTCCATCAATTATAACTATTTGAGGAACTGAACCTAACAGTAACGGATCTTTTTCAAACAATACTATATCTGCATCTTTCCCAACTTCTATTGATCCGATCCTATCATCTAAACCACATATCTTAGCTGGATTTATCGTTATTGATTTTAATGCTTCTATTTTATCCATTCCTGCATTAACAGCTATAGCCGCTGAAAGAGTTAAATATTCAATAGGTGTTATTGGATAATCTGTAGATATTGCTACTTCCACTCCTTCTTTTACTAACTTTGATGGATTATTTTTTGATAGATTTTTTATCTCCTGTTTACTTCTTGTGGCGATCATTGGGCCTGCTACAATTCTGCACCCTTCTCTATAAAGATCCTCTGCAATCATATATCCTTCTGTTCCATGAATAATCACATAATCTAAGCTAAATTCTTTAGCTATTCTAATTGCTGTAAATATGTCGTCTGCCCTATGAGCATGAAAGTGTGCCTGTATCTTTTTATGTAGTAATGGAATTAATGATTCACATTTAAAATCAAATACTGGTTCACTATACCCTTCTTCCGATTCTGAATATGAAATTTCATTCATATATCTTTTAGCTTTATGTAGCTGTTCTCTTATTTCTGATGCTACTCCCATTCTTGTAGAAGATTTAGTAAATACCCCTTTTTTAGGATCTTCCCCTAACGCAAATTTTATTGCTAATGGTTCTTTTATGATCATATCCTCTATACGATGTCCATAAGTTTTCATCGCTACAAGTTGACCTGCTATAGGATTCGCACTTCCAGGCGAAACAACAACAGAAGTAATACCATTTTTTAAAGCATCTTTAAAAGATCTATCGCATGGATTGATGGCATCTAAAACCCTTAATTGTGGAGTAATATTACCTATTTTTTCATTTAAATCTGAGTCAACAATACCTTGACCATTTTCAATTATACCTAAATGACAATGAGCATCTATAAAACCAGGAAAAGCAGTCATGCCTTTTGCATCTATAATAATATCATCTGATATACCCAACATATCATCCATAATCCCTACTTGTGCAATTATTTGTCCCTCTATGTAGATATATCCATTTTTTATTACTTCTCCATTTTTTGTATAGATATTCGCATTCTTAATTAGCATAATAAAGCTCCTCTTAATTAATGAAACAATGTAAGTATTTTTTAAAATCTTTTCCTACTTCTGGATGTTTTACTCCTATCTCCACAATAGCTTTTAATATTTCCAACTTATTTCCAATATCATATCTTATGCCTTCATATTCTAGACCTATCATTCCTATTTTCTTTGCTGCTATTTTCATTGCATCTGTTAGTTGAATTTCTCCGCCACTTCCTGCAGGCAAATCTTGCAATATGGTAAATATTTCTGGTGTTAAAACACATCTACCTAATATAGACAAATTTGACAAAACCTTATCTGGTGTAGGCTTTTCTATCATATCTAAAACCTTATAAATATTATTTTCAAGTAAGGATACAGCTAACGATGAATAATTTAAAATTTGTTCCTTGCTAACCTCTTTAATTCCAACTATACTTAAATTATATTTATCATAAGCTTCACATAATTGAAGCGTTGCAGGTTTACCATTATTAATAATTACATCATCTCCATACAAGACTACAAATGGGTCCTTACCTACAAATGATTTAGCACAATAAACAGCATGCCCTAATCCCTTCGCTTCTTTCTGTCTTATGTAATAGATATTAGCCATTTCTGATATCTTTTTAATTTCTTCATGCATTTTATCTTTGGCAGAATATAGTAACTTTGATTCAACTTCAAGTGATCTATCAAAATGATCCTCTATTATAGTTTTACCTCTATTTGTAATAATTAGTATATCCTCTATACCTGAATTTACTGCTTCCTCAACTATATATTGAATTGCCGGTTTATCAACAATCATTATCATTTCTTTTGGCATAGATTTAGTTGCAGGAAGTACCCTAGTTCCTAGCCCTGCTGCTGGAATTACAGCTTTCTTTACAGATGCCATATTATACAAACCTCCCAAATTTAACCAATTTGAATAATTAACCTTAAATGTGAATGCTTTTTAAGCAGCACCGCCATAAATTATTAAAATTTTTAATAATATAAACATTGCCATAGCTATCATTATCACATAACTTACAGATCCCTTTTTCTCTAAAGCTTCTTTATAATATATATCATGAATAAATTCTTGTTTACTTATATCTTTTATTCTTTTTATTGCTACTCTTTTATATATTCTAGCAGCAGTTGCTCCTAGTAAAACAGCCATTGTAAACCATGCCCCTTCTATATAATCAAATAATTGTCTATATTTAAGCATTAACCCATTTATCTTTTCTGCTAGTAACACTTGAGAATTAGATAACTTATATACTTCTAATAATTCATTATATATCACATTATGTAATGAATGATAATTAATAAACAAAATCGCAATAAATATCATTAATGCTATTCTAATTAAAAATACTAATATTCCCACAAAATACATTTTTCTATAGAAAAAATATAATTCTTGAAAGAAAAATGCTCCCCAAATAAATTCACGTACCATATACTCCTTTGTATCTTCAATAGACTTAAATTTCATAAAATACGATGGCGCATTAGGGCCTAGAAATGAAATCCAATCATTGACATTAATGCCTAATAATTTTTTATATTCTAATATATTTTCTACACTATGGGATTTAAAAAGAAACGTCATATATTTCATTGTATCTAATGGTCTTCTACAATTTTCACATAAATTAATGCTTTTCCGCCCATACCCAGGAAGGCAATGTGGGCACTTTATTTTTTTCTCCTCACCTTCATCTTGACCTGGTTCGAGCTCTTTTTTTTCACTTTTTTGATTATTAGGTTTTTGAAATATATACTCTCCATGTTGAGCACTAAACAAACATCCATCAACCTTATTATAACACAATTTATGATATGGAGTTCCGCATTCCGGACAAACTACTATTTTTTCCCCTTTATTGAATTCTTTTTCACAAATTGAGCATTTTACACCTTTGAAGTTCTCCATTGCTTTATTATTGACCCTCTCTCTTTTCTTTATCAAGTTTGATATTGCTTAGAATACAAATCATATTCTCAATGGGAATATTTTATGTTTTATTATTGATCAATCAAAATATATATTTTTACTTATTACAAAGCATTTCTCAATTTATTTTCTTTTAGTTTTATAATAACTTTTCATCAAAGAAAATATCAATTAGCTTTTATTTAACAAATAAGCATTGATAAATCCATCTATATTTCCATCCATAATAGATGAAATATCGCCCACCTCAAATTCTGTCCTATGATCCTTTACTAACGTATATGGCATAAATACATAGGATCTTATCTGAGATCCCCATGCTATCTCCTTTTGATCACCTTTTATATCTTCTATTTTTTCTAAATGTTCTCTTTCTTTTATTTTTATTAATTTTGATTTCAACATTTTTATAGCAATTTCCTTATTTTGTTTCTGACTTCTTTCATTTTGGCAAGTTACAGTTATTCCTGTTGGAATATGAACTATTCTAACTGCTGATTCAGTCTTATTTACATGTTGTCCACCCGCTCCTCCAGCTCTATATGTATCTATTTTAAGATCTTGATCATCTATCTTAACATCTATATCATTATCAATTTCAGGCATTACTTCTATTGATACAAAAGATGTATGCCTCCTACCTGAAGAATCAAATGGAGATATCCTAACTAGCCTATGGACACCTGATTCAGATTTTAAAAATCCATATGCATTAACTCCTTCTATAAGTATAGATATATTTTTTATTCCTGCTTCTTCTCCGCCCAAATAATCTAATACCTTCACCTTATATTTCCATCTATTTGCCCATTTACAATACATTCTATACAGCATTTCAACCCAATCTTGGGATTCTGTTCCTCCTGCTCCTGCATGAAATGTAAGTATCGCATTATTGCTATCATATTCACCAACTAATAATGTGCTAAGTCTTATAGATTCCATATCTTTCAATAGCGTTGTATATTCTAAAAATAATTGATCGTAATAAACATCATTTGATTCTTCTAATGATATTTCTACCATTATTACAAGGTCTTCGTATCTTTCTTTTAGCTGTTTAAATAATATTTTTTTATTTTTGTATCTTTTTATTTTTTTCAAAATATCTTGAGCTTTTTTACTATCATCCCAAAAACATTGACTTAATGTTTGCTTTTCTAAATCTATAATTTCTTGTTCTATGCTTTGCATATTTAATGCAACCTCAAGATTCGAAATTTCTGATTTTAACTTAATTAAATTCTGTCTTAATTCTTCGAATTTGATCATAGCTCTTCATCCTTAATTATTAATTTAGAATATATATTCATTAAATTTATAAATACATCTAAGTCCTACCAAATATACTATTTTACTCTCCTATCCAATAATTCCATGAATACAATCTCTTATGAAAAGGTAAATAGTTCATCAACAAAAATTTTAGCATCGAATGGTTGTAGATCATCAATTTTCTCCCCTACTCCAACATACTTAATTGGTATCCCAAGCTCATTTTTTATCCCAATAACAACTCCACCCTTTGCTGTTCCATCTAATTTAGTCAAAATTATTCCGGTAATATTAGCCACTTCTTTAAACTGAATAGCTTGATTTATTGCATTTTGACCTGTTGATGCATCTAAAACTAGCAATGTTTCTATAGAGCTTTCACTTGCCTCCCTCCTTATAACCTTAGAAATTTTAGAAAGTTCATCCATTAAATTTTTCTTATTGTGAAGTCTACCCGCCGTATCACATATTAATATGTCTGCATTTCTAGCTATTGCTGCACCAATTGAATCAAATACAACTGATGCAGGATCTGATCCTTCTCGCTGTTTTACAATATCTACTTCTGCCCTATTAGCCCAAATATCTAATTGATCAATAGCTGCAGCTCTAAAAGTATCTGCTGCACCTAAGATAATTTTGTTCCCTTGAGATTTTAATTGATAAGCTAACTTTCCTATTGTTGTTGTTTTCCCCACTCCATTAACACCTACAACCAAAATTATAGCTGGCTTACTTTCCAAATTTAAATAATTATCTCCAGATAGCATTTCACTAATTATTTCTTTTAAAGATTGTTTTACTTCTTCTCCATTCCTAATTCCACCTTTTTTAACCATTGTTCTTAATTTACTACAAATATCAGCTGATGTTTTTGCTCCAACATCTCCCATAATTAATATCTCTTCTAATTCATCAAATAATTCTTCATCAATTTTAGTGAAAATATTTAAAGTTTCTTCAACCTTTTTCATTATGTTATCTTTTGTATTCTTTAACCCTATTTTTATCTTTTCTAAAAATCCCAAAACATCTACTCTCCTAAATATGGTATTAATTTTTGGTAGCACAATGACGTAGTATATATAAAATTGGTCGTTAGCAAACTTTTTATAAAATAATTCTAAATTTGTACATGCTTTAATAAATATAATATATAGACAATTAATGTCACGATAATAACGTTATCTTCATAGAATGTATTATGGTATCTTCAAAACTAAGAGATTGGAGAACACCTTTACCAAATACTAATTACAGATGCACCTTGCTTGTTAGATGCACCTGTGTTGAAATAGGTGGGTATATATTATGATCAGAATTATATTTATTATGATTTTAAGCAGCTTGGCTTTAATAGGCTTAATTGACTTATTTCACATAGTAAAATCCATAATATTGAAAGCTAACCATGTTAAGTTTTCAATAGTGTTACCTGTAAGAGATAGAACTGCTGATATAGAATTTGCTATCCAATCCCTATCTAATACCTTAGAACAAAAAAATTACAATGCTAATCTAATAATTGCAGATCTTGGAATGGATTTTGAAACTTTACAAATATGTTACGCCATTGCAAAAGATAATCCAAGAATAATAATTTGCAATCCAAAAGAAGTCGAATATTTTTCTTGTGAAGTTAATGTATAAAATATACTTATTTTCACTCTGCTCGTCGATATACGGCGGGCAGATATGAGTAACTTCAGATATATGTATATTTACTCACATGGTTTTTACATTTTTACTGGTGCATCTATTTTGAGAATAGATAAAACATTTTGAAGTACAATTTTTGTACAATCACATAAATATAATCTAAAAGATGTTAATATTTTATCATCAGAAACAACTCTACAGGAATTATAAAATTTATGAAAAATAGATGCTAAATTAATAGCATACTTAGTTAAATCTGAAGAATCATATGTAAAGGAAATTTGCTCTAACTCTTCCGGGAATATAGCTAACATTTTTATCAATTCTTTTTCTTCTGATCTATATAAATAATCACCTTCTTCTTCCACTTTTAATACATAAAAAGCATTCCCCTGTACCTTATCCAATATACTACATATCCTAGCATAAGCATACTGAACATAATATACTGGATTTTTGGAAGACTGTTCAACTGCTAAATCCATATCAAAATCTAAATGTGAATTATATTCCCTCATATTGAAAAAAAACCTTGCCGCATCCACCGAAACTTCGTCTAATAAATTATCTAAAGTTATTGATTCTCCTGTACGTTTACTCATTTTAATTATTTCTCCATCTTTTACAAACCTAACAAGCTGCATTAAAATAATATCTAGTTTAAAATTCTCTAGCCCTAATGCATTAATAGCTCCCTTTAGTCTAGCAACATGTCCATGATGATCTGCTCCCCATATATCTATTGCTTTATCAAAACCCCTTACAACAAATTTATTATAATGATATGCTATATCTACTGCAAAGTATGTTGGATATCCATTAGCTCTAATTAGGACTTCATCCTTCTCTGCTCCATACTTTGTAGCTTGATACCAAAGGGCCCCTTCTTTTTCATAAACTACATTATTTTTTTTTAATAATTCAATAACTTTATCAATTTCAGCATTTTTATGTAATGTACTTTCCTTAAACCAATTATCATATTCTATCCTGTATTTTTTTAAATCTTCTTTCATTTTAGCTATATTTTTAGGTAAAGAAAAATTAACTAACGCCTTTATCCTAACATCTGATTCTTCATTCACAAAATTATCTGAATTAATTTCTGCAAATGACTGTGCTAGAATTTTTATATCTTCTCCATGATAACCATCTTCAGGAAACTGATCTTTATTTCCTTTAAATATTTGTAAATATCTTGCCTCTAATGATTTGCCAAATTTTTCTATCTGATTACCTGCATCATTTACATAAAATTCCTTAGAAACATTATATCCACAAAAATCTAATACTGAAGCCAAGCAATCGCCCAAAGATCCGCCTCTAGCATTACCCATATGCATAGGACCTGTTGGATTTGCAGAAACAAATTCTATCATTACTTTCTCTTTCTGGCCTATATTAGATCTTCCGTAATTAGCTCCATGCAAATTAATACCTTTTAATATATCTTTAAACCAACTTTTTTTAAAAAAGAAATTTATAAATCCAGGAGATATTATATTATATTTTTCAAAGTAAGTTTCTTTTAATGAAATATTATCAATAATAGTTTGAGCAATTTGTATAGGAGGCATTTTAAATGACTTTGCACATGCCATTGCAACGTTCGTGGCAAGATCTCCATATTCTTTATTCTCTGGAATTTCTATAATAAATTTCATAATAGGCTGCATTGGTAATTTCCCATCAGATATACAAGATCCTAATGATTCTAATATTTTCTCCCTTAATTGTTCTTTTGCAACTTTCATAAGATTAAACGACATTTACATATTCTCCTTTACAAAATTGGCTCATAAAATATATTTAAATAACACAAGTTTAACCTTAATTCGCTTTCTTAATACACAATATATTATACATCAATTTATATTTTTATCAAGGTTGCACCTCTTTATTAATCAAATCTTTTCTTGCTAAGAATGCAGGTTAATGGAACTTATAAATGTATTTAAGTAAGCATATATCCTGGTTTTATTATCCCTAATTTACCTAACCATCTAGGAACCATCTAGGATGCAGCAGGCATAATAGTAAAATCAGCAAGTTACTACATTTAGATATAATTATATACTGTTTTTTAAGATTAATCTTTATTAATGAACTTACGTTCTAAATTATTAAAAATTAAGAGAGTTTTCACTTATAGATATGCAAGTAGAAGATTTTATGATATAATGGTACCACAAACAAAAAAGGATGGTGCTATTATGCCGAAATGCAAAAATTGCAACAATGAAAAAACAGTTAAAAGCGGCTTTGTTCGTGGCAAACAACGTTATAAATGCAAGGAATGCGGTTATCATTTTGTAGAGGGCGATGGTCGCACTAACGAAAAAATCGCCGCCAAAAAGGCAATGTGCGTATTGCTTTATTCGCTGAGCAGAGCGTCATTTAACGGACTCGCCAGGATTTTTAACACTTGGCCGTCGCTAATTTATCGTTGGATTGTCGAAGCCGGAGCCAGTTTGCCGGACGAAGATGTTCCAGGCGACATCAAAGAGATGGAATTTGATGAAATGTGGCATTTTATACAGTCAAAAAAACGAAACTTTGGCTTATCAAAGCCCTTGATCGTCGCACACGGCGAACTGTGGCCTGGGTTCTCGGCGGTCGTGATTCTAAAACATTTAAACGGCTCTACGATAAGATAAAACATTTCAAAAACTGCACTTTTTACACGGATAATTGGGATGCTTTTGCCGAAGTTTTGCCGCCGGAACGTCACATTATCGGCAAATCCAGGACGATTTAGATTGAACGGGATAACAGTAATACTCGGCATTATCTTGGACGATTTACCCGCCGTAGCAAAATTGTTTCCAGGAAAAAAGAGATGGTCGATATGAGCGTTAAGATTTGGCTATCGCTTACAAATTCGGAAACATTGGCTCATTTTAAGAGAGTTGCATTGTATGTATATCTATAGGTGAAAACTTTCTTAATTAAATGTATAAATTTATATAATAAAGTGACATTGCAAGATAAGTTATACTATCTTGCAATGCTACTTTTAGTTGATTATTTATATCATTATACATAATTATAGAAAAACATAATGACTTAAGTATAGAAAATATAATGGGTACAAATCAAACCATAATTAGAATTAGAGCAATTAAAACAGGGTCTCCAGATGAATTAAGTACACATGTTCTTGAATGTGCAAAGAAAAACAATTTAATTGTATATAAGATAAATAAATATCCTAAAATTGTTGGAAAATTAAATAAAGTTGAATTTTTTACTTCTGAAAATTTGGGTTTGAAGTTAATATCTGGAAGAGATTTAACGATTGAAGATCCTTCTAATAGCTTTATTTCTTCACATAAATCAGATAATGCAAATCAAGTTGGAGTTTTTTCCAGCTTTAATTTAGATTCTATAATTAACATTTATAAACTAGAAGAATTAAAAGAACGATTTGACTATCTTTCATGTTTTTATATAAATACAAAAGATGAAAAAATTATTTCTCAATTTAAAGAGGACTTAGAGAGTAAATTAGGAATAGAATCATTTATTGGTACATATTATAATTCCATCATTTCAGATTTTCTATCAACACATATATTCAATATATTATGCGCAATAGGATTACTTATAGTTTTATATACTATATTTTTAAGATATAAAGAATTTGCCATAAAAAAATTATTTGGAAAAACTAAACATGAAATCAGAATGAATATTTTAAAAACCTTAATAGTTAATCATATAATAGGATTTTTTATTTCAGGTTTAGCTTCTGCCATTTATCTTTTTAATAAAGTAGATAAAATTGCATTAGTTGATTTTTTAAATATTGGGGATTAATTCAATCAATATTTACTATTATTTCTATTCTTATATTACTAATCCCTACATTATTTTTAAAACAAGTAAAAATTCCATTAATGATTAAAAACAAAAAGCCATTTGAATTTATGCAAAAAATTAATTATTTATCTAAATTTTTATTTGGAATTATCGTTATTATAGCTTTTATAAATTCATTTATTACTCTTATATTAATAATAAATCAAGGTAAAAATGACAAATTATGGGCAATAACATCAAATTATATTAAGGCTAATCAAGGAACTACATAGGAAGATGCAGAAAATGGATGGGCCCCTGAAACAAGTCTAGCTGAAAAAAGGTTATTCCAAATTACTAATGCAAAAGGTGGTATTTATATTGATTCAGACTGTTACAGACGCGACTTTATAGAAGTAGATGAAAAAAATTATACAAAAATATATGGAAAACCTCCTATGCCTTATCTATACAGAAATATAATGGCTAACAATAATTACCTACAGTTAAATCCTATTTATGATATTAACGGAAATAAAGTGAATATACCAGATAATTATTCTAATGATCGTACAATCTTAGTTCCTGAAAAATATAAAAAATATGAAGCAGGTATTAAAAAGGAATATAAAGAAAAATATAATGGATTATTGCCTGAAAATAAACAAGGTAATATATATATAATATACGTTAAAGATAATCAAAAATATTTTACATATAACATCGAGAATGCAAAATTATCACAAAATATGATAACAGATCCATTTGTTGAAATAATTAACAATGATAATATGGCTTTAGACATATATGGTTGTGGATTCACACATTCTTATTACATAAAAATACCAGATGGACCAAATGGTATACAGGAATTAAAACAAGATATTAAGGATGCTGGAATGGAGAAAATAATGTGTTGGGCAAGTAACATGTATGATGAAGTTGCAGATGAAATTTATCTTCGTTATTGTTTAATTAGAAAAGAAGTCCAACAATTAATTGTTTCAATAATAACTTTAAGCACATTAATAGCAACTACTTGTTTAAATTATTTAGAAAAAAATAAACTTAAAAATATGTTAAACAAAATCCATGGAATGACTTTCTGGTCAAGACACAAGTTGTTTTATGGTATTACAATAATACTTTGGCTTTCTAGCTTAGTTTCAATTTTTATTTTTCAATGGGCTCGAGTTATTTGCCTATATCGCTTGTGGGCAGGGTTATCATTTAAAGCATATGCATTAATTGTTATTGTGTTTTCATTATCTATATTAGTTTTAGATTTAATTTTATCTAGTATTTTCTTGAAAATTTACGAACATAAAAAAGTAACTGCCATTCTAAAAGGAGAATAAAAGAATATGATTAATCTAAAAACATCAGTAAAGAATTTTTTAAGAGTGTTGACTAAATAACTACATGGGGTCTTCATCATATATGCTTCTTCTAACACTATGTTCAAATTCAACAACATGGTAATTAATTTTTTCTTTTTCTGAATAAATAATAAATAAATCTCCAAATAATTTATTTATTGGTGATATAAATTTCATCAATAAATAAATGAGGGGGTTAAAAATTTTCGTTGTACGAATTTTTTTACCATGTAATTTTGCTATAGTTTGCACCAGTAAGGTGGTGTTTACATATTCTTTATTCTGCGGCAAATGAATGCCATTGCAGTTGTCCTTTATTAAATAGCTGATAAACGCGCACAAATTATCTATATAAATCATGCTGCGTTTGTTATCTACATTTGGGAAAATTGGTAATTTCTTTGCTAGCCATACTAATTTAGGAAAATTACCTTTGCATCCGAATCCATATACTATGGGGGGGCGTATTACACAAATATTGAATTCAGAATCAGACAATGTATATAATATTTTCTCTGCTCGAAATTTACTATCACCATAAAAACTTTCGGGATTTGGAACTGTTTTTATTGATATCTCAGTATCAGATCTTCCATAAACCAAAATACTACTGAGAAAAATAAACTGCTTAACACCCTGATTTTTTGCCTTTTTAGCAACATTAACTGCCAAGTCACAATTCACCGAATAATATAGTGCTTTCATATGTTTCTTTTGAGAAACATGAGCTATACCAGCGCAATGCAAAATGCTATCAAAATCCGAAAAATCAATTTCTTTCCATTTGCCATTTCTTGCACCAACAGTCGTAATATTAAATTGATTTCCTACGTATTTTGCAAATCTACTACCAATATAACTATTTTCGCCAATAATAAGTATATTTTTTTTATTAATATTATCATTTATTCCATTATTGGTTTTCTTATACCCAACTCTATCTTTCTGTTCCAATGCTATCACTCCTACTTTTTCGATCCAACACACTTTTAAAAGGTATGCATTTCTATATTTTGTCTTTTAACACACTATAAATTATACAATAAGGGGAGGTTATTTGCAATACCCAAGGTTAAATTTGTTAAAAATATACTAAACAGTGGTTTTTAAATATAATCAACATTTGACATATTAAAAAACTTTTGATATCATTATAACCACGAGAAACATACCTAACCACCAAATGTCTAACTATATAAAATCTACATCTAAAAATAGGTATTTATCTCCAACCTTAACAAATAATATATTATTATGAATAAGGTATTTCATTAATTAGGAGATCAACATATGGAAAATTCAGTTTTAAATGAAAAGAAAAATGGATATTTAAAAGTTACGAATGAAGTAATAGAAAATGCAAATTCTTTTTGTAAAGAATATAAGAATTTTTTAAATATTGCTAAAACAGAAAGAGAATGTGTAAAATACATTAAAGAAAAAATTGAACCTAATGGATTTAGGAAATTTAATAAATTACATAGTTATAAACCAGGAGATAAATTATATTACATAAATAAAAATAAGTCAATCACTATGGTTACAATCGGGTCTGAACCGCTTGATACAGGAATCACTTTTGTAATTTCACATATAGATTCTCCTAGAATTGACCTTACGCCTTCTCCCCTTTATGAAGATAGTGAATTATCGTTCTTCAGTACCCAATATTATGGAGGCATAAAAAAATATCAATGGACAACTATTCCATTGGCAATACATGGAGTTATTTCAAAAAAAGATGGAACAATAATAGATATCCAATTTGGCGAAAATGAAGAAGATCCAATTTTCTATATTAGTGATCTTCTACCACATATAGCGGAAAATCAAATGAAAAGAACTGCTGCCCAATTAATAAAAGGCGAAGAATTAAATATACTTATAGGAAGTATCCCTGTAAAAGATGATAAGGCTAAGCAAGCTGTTAAACTTAACATTATGAAAATCTTAAATGAAAAATATGGAATAGTTGAACAAGATTTAGTGTCTGCTGATTTAAGTTTTGTTCCTGCTTATAAAGCTAGGGATGTAGGGTTTGATTCAAGTTTGTTGGCAGCTTATGGACAAGATGATAGAGTATGTGTATATACATCCTTAGAAGCTCATTTAGACCTTAAAATTCCAAAACAAACAACCATCACAGTTTTTACAGACAAGGAAGAAACTGGCAGCAGCGGAAATACTGGTCTTAAATCAAAATATTTAGAGTTTTTTGTATCAGATTTAGCTGATTGTTTTGGTGTTAATAGCCGGGTAGTTTTTAGCAATTCTGTTTGCCTTTCAGCTGATGTATCCGCAGCTTTAGACCCTACATGGAAAGAACCATACGATATGTACAATTCTTGTCATTTAAATTATGGTGTTTGTCTTACTAAGTATACTGGAGGAAGAGGAAAATCAGATACTTCAGAAGCTTCAGCAGAATTTATGGGAGAAGTTATAAGAATTTTAGATCAAGGCGATATAATGTGGCAAACTGGAGGATTAGGAAAAGTTGATGTTGGCGGAGGCGGCACAATTGCTAAATACATTGCTAATCTTAATATTGATGTTTTAGATATTGGTGTACCTGTTTTATCTATGCATTCTCCTTATGAAATAACTTCTAAATTAGATATATATATGACATATAAAGCATTTTCAACATTTATTTCAAGATAGAGAAAAGTGGTTTTCTTTTTACTTTATGAAAAAATATTGATGAAAAAATTCGGCTACTTTTAGCAGCCGAATTTTTTCATCAATATTTTATGTTTTTAACTTGTTTTATATGGTTTCTTAAATTTTTTTTAGATTGCAAATTTGCTGAACTAATTTTAATAATAATTTGTTTATATAATTTTTTTGAAATTAACTTTCTTCTATATTTATATTTTATATACTGAAATAATTCATTAAATTTGCAAATTTTATAATCTTTTTTAAAGAAAAAAGGTTTTTTTAATTTAATTTTAGAATTGCATTTAAATGTTATTATTGAAATAAAAATTTTCAACCTTTTTTTATATGATATTTTTGATAATTCATCTTTCAATGTATATAAAAGAGCTTTAATATGTCCTTTATTTTGAAATATAGGATTATACATTTGATGCTTCGATTTTCCTGAAACATGCGTCCAGCTCCTATTATTAACATCTCCAATAATTAATCCCGAATAGTTTTTAGTCTCTATTATAAATATTCTTTTACGAGATATTACCAAATGATCTATTTGTGTAGTTTTTCCATTTGGATGCCTAAGTATTATATCATTAATAACATAATACTTTTTTTCATTAAACTTATTTAAAATATTTATTATTTCTTTTTCTCCATTTTTTCCAATCTTATTAATTATCCAACTTTTTTTCAATTTAATTATATATACGTAAAGTAAAATAATAATAAATATTATTAAAATGAATATATAAATATATATATTAACTATCAAGTAGTGTCTTTTTTTACCTTTCAATTTTTTTAAAAGCCCAGACTCATAAAACCTTATAAATACATTTAAGTCAACAGATATTTTTTTATGTACTTGCACAAAATCATTAATATTAAGAATATACTAAATAGTGATTTTCTAAATCATTAATATTAAGAATATTTATTCATAGACTGCATGTTCTTAATCTAAGGTGTGATTTAATGTATTCTATTATTGCAGTATTAATTTTTACCAATCTCATATTCTTCTCTTTACATGTAACTAATAATGTATCCTTCCCTAAGCCCTTATCGAAAAAAGAAGAAGAAGAATGTTTAAAAAAAATAAAAGAAGGCCATAATAAAGCCAAAGCAAAATTAATAGAGCATAATTTAAGGTTAGTAGCACACATAATAAAGAAATATTATTCTAAAATTAAGGATCAAGAAGATCTTATTTCCATTGGAACAATAGGCCTAATTAAAGCTGTCTCTAGTTTTGATTACCTAAAAGGCACAAGATTTGCTACATATGCTTCTAGATGCATAGAAAATGAAATTTTAATGTATTTCCGAACCCAAAAGAAAATCGTTAAAGATATATATATAAGTGATCCTATAGATTTAGATTATGAAGGTAATTCACTAACTTTAATGGATATTGTTGCTGATGACCAATGCATTGAAGAAAATATAGATAATAAAATTGAAATAGAAAAAATGTATAATAGTATTGATGAAAATTTAAACGATAGGGAAAAAGCAATAATATATATGAGGTATGGACTTAAAGGATATAGTTCTATGCCTCAAAGAGAAGTTGCTGAAAAATTAAATATTTCTAGATCTTATGTATCTAGAATAGAAAAAAAATCACTTACATGTTTAAGTAAGCAATTAAAATCTCAAGGATTTTAATTGCTTATGTTTTAATTAAAAAATCATTCATAAACAAGAGAATCGAGGATTTTTTAGATCTTTTTCGCTTAAAATTGGAGTAACCTCGCATGGCCAATCTATCCCAATAGTTGCATCATTCCATATTATACCACATTCATCTTTCGGATCATAAAATTGAGTACACTTATAAAATAATTCTACCTCATCGGATAAGGACAAAAAACCATGGGCAAATCCCTCTGGAACATAAAGTTGTTTCTTGTTTTCCGCACTTAATTTTACCCCATACCATTTTCCACAGGTATTACTTTTAGGTCTAATATCAACTGCTACATCAAATATTTCTCCACTTACTACTCTCACTAATTTTCCTTGTGGATTTCTTTTTTGATAATGCAGACCTCTTAAAACCCCTTTTTTAGATTTAGATTGATTATCTTGTACAAATTTTAAATTCAACCCAAACTCTTTAAAATTGAATTCATTATATGTTTCCATAAAATACCCTCTATTATCTTCAAACACTGTAGGTTCGATTAAATACAAATCATTTATTCCTGTATCTATAAATTTAAATTTTTTCAATATTCTATCTCCAAAAATATTTATTTTTCTTCATACATTTTTTGATAATAATTTTTATATTCTCCATTTGTTACATTTTTCATCCATTCTTTATTTTCTAAATACCATTTAATTGTCCTTTTTATTCCCTCTTCAAATGGAGTTTCAGGCCACCATCCTAAATCATTCTTTATTTTAGATGGATCTATCCCATATCGCCTATCATGGCCTTTTCTATCTCTGACATGAGTAATAAGGTGTTCTCCAACTTTATCATCTACATTTTGTTTTATATAATAAATAATATCTTTTATAATTTGAATATTATATTTTTCGTTATGTCCTCCAATGTTATATATTTCCCCTATTACTCCTTTATCTATAACCATGTCTATTGCTTTGCAATGATCTTCTACATACAACCAATCTCTTACTTGCATTCCATCTCCATAAACTGGTAAAGATTTATGGTTTAATATATTATTTATCATTAATGGTATTAATTTTTCAGGAAATTGAAAAGGACCATAATTATTTGAACATCTGGTAATATTCATGGGAAAATTATATGTATCGAAATATGCTTTAACAAATAGATCTGCACTAGCTTTACTTGACGAATACGGACTATGAGGATCTAAAGGCGTAGTTTCTGTAAAATATCCTGTTTCTCCTAGAGTTCCATATACTTCGTCCGTGGACACTTGAATAAATTTAACCTCATCAATATATTCATCTTCATTAGTTTGCCAATATTTTTTAGCTAATTCCAATAAATTTAATGTACCTAACACATTTACTTCTGCAAATATTTGAGGATCGGATATACTTCGATCTACATGACTTTCTGCTGCAAAATTAACTATATAATCAATCGAATGATTCTTAAATATACACTCCATCTTTTCTTTATCACATATATCTACTTGAATAAAAATATATCTTGGATCATCTTTTATATTATTTAAATTTTCTAAATTGCCTGCATAAGTAAGTTTATCTACATTTATTATTTTAATATTTTTATATTTAGATAACATATATAATATAAAATTTGACCCTATAAAACCTGCTCCCCCAGTAACTAAATGTGTTTTCATAATTTAAAAACCCTCTTTTTTAGAAATTTTAAATAAATATTTCCCATAATCTGTCGTTTTTAATTTATTTGCTAATTTTAATAACTGATTTTTATCTATGAAATTATTCCTATATGCAATTTCTTCGATACAAGATATGTATAATCCTTGCCTAGTTTGGATGGTTTCTACAAAATTAGCAGCTTCAAGCATAGATCTATGTGACCCCGTATCAAGCCATGCTATTCCTCTACCAAATAATTCTATTTTTAATTCTCCCATTGACAAATAACTATTATTCACCGAAGTTATTTCCAACTCTCCTCTTGCTGAAGGCTTAATGTTTTTCGCAATATCTACAACTCTATTATCATAAAAATAAAGCCCAGGGACTGCATAATTTGATTTTGCTATTTTGGGCTTCTCTTCAATGGATATAACATTGCCTTTACTATCAAATTCAACTATCCCAAATTCTTCTGGATTGCTTACATGATATCCAAAAATAGTTGCACCTGTTTTTCTTTTTGTTGCCACCTGTAATCTTTCAGAAAACTTATCCCCATAAAATATGTTATCTCCTAATATTAAACAAACATTGCTTTTTTCGATAAATTTTTCACCAATCAGAAATGCATCCGC
>Ga0099364_10002817_pt1 | contig 27516 bp, 23 predicted proteins | sample TergutTh196P3_FD_73070 | JGI IMG/M metagenome (GOLD analysis project Ga0099364, IMG submission 73070) | Microcerotermes parvus P3 segment gut microbial communities from Pointe-Noire, Republic of the Congo - Th196 P3 | ecosystem: Host-associated > Arthropoda: Insects > Digestive system > Gut ... | reverse complement strand
CTGCGCCTTTCGACTATATCGCGAAAACCCTGTCGTATGGTCAAATAGATGTCTTTTTCTGCCAATTTCCCACCTCATTCTTCAATTTGATGAACTGGCTTCCGCCTCGGCAGCCTTTTTCGCCGCCAATATGTCGAGTATGCAATGCGGCTCTTTCGGATCGATCGGTTTCAACTCAGCCCGCTTGACAGAACGCGTACCGGGATGCAGGCGTGTGAAATCGATAGTAGCGTAAACCGCGCGCCAGGTCGTGTACACCAACCCGACTTCCGGATCTCCCGAATCCATCACCAGTTCAACGCTGTGGGCGCCTTGATAGGTCCAGTTGGGCCCAACGACATACAGCAGGTTCTGATTCCATCCGAGGAAACGCAGCAGGGCCCTCATTTCGCTGGAATACCCCGCTCCACCGCACATAAGAAATATCGGCTTATCCACCGGGAAGAGCTCCTCCAGGATCACCATGGATTCCAGATAATTTGCTCTGACGGTAGCGATGCTGCCGTCCTCGTGCCATGTGACGGAAAAGAGCGTCTTTCCGTTGTAGGCGCCCGGTACGGGAAGGGGCGAAATCGTGGCGATATAGGGATAGGGAACAATGGTAAACCCTTCGATCGTCTGCGTCAGGTCCGCGATACCGCCGATATCTTCAAAAACCGCCGGATCAAAAAGCATCCGCAGGTCCCGGTATACGACCTCCTCCCGCCCCAGCCAATAATCGATGGTTTCCATATTAATGTTCAAATCTACGCCAAAGAAATCATCCGGATCCGGCGCCGGTAATGGCAGTGCAGGTTTCGCGCCGACGGCTTCGATAGAAATAATATTTGCTGCGTATTCTTCCGCGGTACCGGAGCCGCAGGGGGCAAACCAGGGGGATTGTGCAAACTGTACGCCGTCTTTCCTCAGGGCAAGCAAGGTGGTGCTTTCTCCGGCCAGCTTTGCCGTTACCTGTATGCTTTTTCCGCTTGCCTCCTTCACCGTCACTGTGCTGTAGCTACCGGAAACGCCCAGGGCGTCAAACACGTCTGACAGGAGATAGCCGACATAGGTAACCTCTTTGCCTGTATTGTCCCTGGTCTTGACCGAGTAAACCGGGTACGATACCATGTTTCTCTGATTGACCCGTACATGGTTGACCGTGACGCTGAAAGGGGGAACGGCGGCATTGTTGACCTTGACAGCCTCCGGCGCCGTAGATGCGGCGGAGGCGACAGCGGCGTAGGCAGCTTCCGCATCCGGCTTAAGGAACTGCTCTCCGCTGCCTGCAGAACTGCTCAATACAACAAATGTTAAAGCGATGGCAAGCGCGAATAGCGAAAATCTCTTTCTTATCATCAATCCTCTCTCCTTTTGTTCGTGCATTCTGATGGATGGGCAGAAAGCCTCCGTCTGTATATCCCTGCAAACGGAGGCTTCCCAACCGGTTCGCGCCTTCGCGCTATAACTGCCTTATTTCCACTTATCGATGGCAACCGTCCATCTCGGGGTGCCGTTCATGATCAAACCATTCCAACTGCCTATGCCGACGATGATCTGGATGCCTTTGGGATTCGGGAAGTACTTGACTATGGTCTGGGGATCGAAGTTCGGATCTCTCCACTCCGCCGGCCAGGCGCCTGTCGGATTGACCGGATCACCTTGTACGGAGTATACCGTATTCATCTGCCCGCTGCCAAGGCCCATCAGCATTGCTTTTTCATATGTGTCCACACAATGGTCCGAAATCCACTGTTTGCAATCCTCCCGGGTATAGCCGGCGTCGGCTAATTCCTGGGCCTGCGCCGGACTGATAAAGACCACGAGGCCCTGCTGGGAACGGGACAGGAACTTTGCCGCTTCCGTCGCGGGGCCGAGTATATTCTGAATGGTCGGTTCCCCCTCCGGGCCGGTGTATCTTGCCCGGAAGCCGTTCAGCATATCGACCCAGAAGACAAACAAGGATACGGTGTTCTCTTTGTCCGCAAAGCCGATATCCGTCGAGAATTGCGGCCAGGGGCTTTCAGTATCCGCTTCCGCCATTACGATGCTGGTCTTATGGGGGTTGCCGATACCTTTTGCTTCATAAATACCGGGTTCGACGCCGCCGATATTCACCATCATCAAGCGAATAAAGCGGCCGACAGAAGTGTTCGCCGGCACGCCGGGCGTCAAGGGCGCCGGGCCTGCCAGATTTGGCCCGCCTGCGTTCATCTTGATTTCTTCGGCATAGGGGCCGTTCACGATGGCGCCAAAGCTGAAACCGCCCTGGGCGCCCATTAGCGCTTCTGTGATATTCGTGTTCACCATCGCTTCGGTGAGCGCAAGCAATAAGGGCATGGTCTCCGGCTTACATCCGGCCATCACGCCATTGACGGCGACAGACCAGACCGTGGCGTCGGTCATATTGGGGCCGAGGGGCCCTATGACTTCGTCCCGCTTGTGGGATGTGGCGGCCATCATCTCGTCCACGAGTTCCCGCAGGGGAAGCTGCACCGGCGAACCGTCCGTATACTCGGCGGGCGACAGGGCAAAAACGCATCTGCTGAGGTCGCCTTCCAAAGCTAACATGGCTTCTTTATAAGAGTCGCCTTCGTAGATGTATTCGGGTTCCGGATCAAAAGCATAGGGTCCGGAGTAGGCTTCTTCTTCTGTAAGGGGGTCGGTCAATGCTTTGATGGCAGCTGCCGCATAGCCTGCGGCTTCCGCAATTTCATCGGAGGATCTGGCTACAAAATTGGAAAATACAGTCCTCTGCGTTTGCACATATCGCAGGGCAGGAACCGAATTCTCACGGGTCACGGAGGCGTCCTGCGCCACAGACAGCATATCGCTGTGCAAAATGACGGCGGTGGGGATACCAAGCTTTTCATACCGGGAGGCGGTGGCAACAACTGCTGCCGCTGCGTTCCCTCAGAATCCGTTGCCGACGAGTATGGCGTCGGCTATCGTCGGATCCGCGTCGAACTCCCTTTGCACCATGTTGATAATGGGCGGCTCCTGCTGAACGGGAACCTGATTGGCGGAAGAACTGCCGCCAGCCATCCAGATGATCTTCGTATTGGGCAAAGCAGCCTGTAACGCGACGGCGGTAGGCGCCATAGTCGGGTCGTAGTTGGCCCATATGGCGATGGTCTTCCCATCGAGCGTATCCAGTCGCTCCGAGATGCCCACCGCGTCGATAGGCGCCCTGCTCTCCCTCGGGTTTAAAACCTGGAAAGTCGGTTTCTTGATCTGCGAGATATAGCAGGCGTCTACCTTGTCATTACCGCTGGTTCTGACATAGACTTTATAGTCGCCCACGATGTATTCGCCGGCGGAATTATTGCCGATCATTCTTCTGCCTTCGACGACGACCTCGCCGTTGATGGAAATCGTGATGATCAGCTCATTTTGGTCGCCGCTGAGCTTGTTCACCTTAGCTTCGGCAACCGCCGCGGAATTCTCGGCTTGGACTGAACTGCCAGCCGCCGGAGAAGCCGCTGTCAGCATGGTCGACATAAGCAGGGTAACCAGAACTGCGCATATCGACACTAGGTACTTTCTTCGCATTACGTTTCCCCCTTTTACTAAGATGAGCTTCGCCTTTAATCCGAAGGGCGAAGTCTTGGCACCCGATGAAAACCAGACCAAAAACACCCAATTTCCCAGCGCATCCCTCCTCCGGTTCAACAAAATACTATGAAAAATACTCTTTCTATAAACTATCACCAATGTATCCGAATGTCAATGAACCGAGGCTAAGACTGAACCGAGGCTAAGATCCCTTTCAGCCAGAGAATGGCTTCCTCCAGTTTATTCTGTTCCTCCAGGAGGGTCAGGGTATTGGGATGATCGATCGGACGCGTATGCTCCCCGCCTTCCACCGCTTGAAATATATAAGGGACAGCGGCGGATTGCAGGGCGGCCGCCAGCTTCTCCGCCTGACCGATCCCGACCACGGAATCCGCCGTACCATGGATAATGAAGAAGGGCGGCGTATCCCGGTCCACATCGTCTGCGGCGCCGGTGACGTCCGTCGCGCTGGCGATGCTGACGACGGCAGCCACGCTTGCCTCCCCCTCCTTCTTCGCCCGGGTTGCCGCGGCGCAGACAAGGGCGCCGCCGGCGGAAGCGCCCATGGAGGCGATCTTGTCTTTGTTGATCCCCAGCTCTTCCGCGTGATCTTTAAGATAGCGCAGCGCTGCCTGAATATCCGCGAGTTCCATAGCAATGTGTTCCGGCTCCCTGCCCGGCAGCCGATAGTTCAGCGATAGCATCGCGATGCCATGGTCAATCGCCTGGAGAGGAAAGCGCAGGCTTTGGCCTTCGTTCGCTTTATCTCCCGCGACGAAGCCTCCACCGTGGGCATACGCCACGGCAGGCCAGCCGCCTTCCGGCGCGGCGCCGTCGGGGATATAGATGTCCATGGACTGCAGCGGCCCTCCGCTAGGTACATAGGCTACGTCACGATAGACCATATAGCCGGCGCCATTCTTCGTTTGCCCTCTTGTTCCTGTCATACCGATCATCTTTATTCGCCTCCTAAATATACTTAGTAGCAGCCCCCTTTAGGGAATACGTGATAAGAGGGAGCCGCAGCCCCCTCCTGTCCACTTATTCTTTTTTCGTCAGCTTGACCGCAATATGAAGCTCATCCAACTGTTGTTTCTCTACTACCGAAGGCGCGCCGCACATGAGATCCATAGCGCTTTGGGTCTTCGGGAAAGCGATCACGTCGCGGATGCTATCCCGTTTCAACATCAACATAACCAGACGGTCAATACCAATGGCCAGTCCCCCGTGGGGCGGTACGCCATATTCGAAGGCGTCCAGCAGATAGCCGAACTTGCTCCGGCATTCTTCCGGCGTAAGGCCAAGGGCCTGGAACATACGTTCTTGTACATTGCTTTGGTGAATCCGTATACTGCCTCCGCCCACCTCCACGCCGTTCAGCACGATATCGTACGCCTTCGCCCGCATATTCCCCGGATCTGTGTCCAACTTGTCCAGGTCTTCGTCCATAGGCATAGTGAACGGGTGATGCATGGCCACATAACGCTTCTGTTCCGCCGAATACTCAAACTGCGGGAACTCGACGACCCAAAGGAAATGGAACTGATTTTCGTCGATCAGGCCCAGGATTTCCCCTAATCGCAAACGCAGATGGCCCAGCGCCGCACACATGACGTCGAAGGTATCGGCGACAAAAAAGAGTATATCCCCCGCTTTCCCTTCCATGCGCGCAACCAATGCCTCCATTTGCTCCTCTGTCATGAACTTGGCGATGGGGGATTTATAGCTGCCGTCCTCCTGGATCGTGATATAAGCCAGGCCTTTGGCGCCGTATACGGCGGCGAGCTTGGTCAGGTCGTCGATCTCCCTGCGGGAAAAGCCGGCGCAGCCTTTGGCGTTGATACCCTTGACCCTGCCGCCCTTCGCCAGGACGGAGGTAAAGGCTTGAAACTCAGTAGCGGCGATGATGTCGCCGACTTCTACAATTTCCAAATCAAAACGCGTGTCCGGTTTATCGGAGCCAAAGCGCTCCATTGCCTCCTGCCAAGTCATCCGGGGAAAAGGTTCCGGCAGGCTGATCCCCAAGCATTCCTTAAACACGGTAAGGATCATGCCCTCGACCATTTGCATCACGTCGCCCTGTTCGACGAAGGACATCTCCATATCCAATTGGGTAAACTCCGGCTGCCGGTCGGCGCGCAGATCCTCGTCCCGAAAGCAGTGGGCGATCTGGAAGTACCGGTCGATCCCGGATACCATCAGGATTTGTTTGTAAATCTGCGGGGATTGGGGCAGCGCGTAAAACTCCCCCTCGTGCAGCCGGCTTGGCACAAGAAAATCTCTGGCGCCTTCCGGTGTGCTGTTGATCAGCGTGGGCGTTTCCACTTCCAGAAACTCGTGCGAGGAAAAATAGCCCCGTATACTTTGGTTTACTCTGCTGCGGAGGGCAAGCCCCTGATAAAGACGCGGCCTGCGAAGATCCAGATATCGATATTTCATGCGAATATTTTCATCCACGACCACATCGTCTTCTATATAAAACGGAGGGGTTTTAGCCTGGCTGAAAATACGCAAATCTGACGCCAGCACTTCAATTTCACCGGTTTTCAGATTGGGATTCGCCGATCCGTCCGGACGGCGCCGCACTTTGCCTATTACGGCCAGGACATATTCATTCCGTATGGTTTCCGCCACTTGGAAAAGCGTTTGACCAATAGCGACAGGATCCACCACAATCTGTACCAAGCCTTCCCGGTCCCGAAGATCGATAAAGATAACGCCGCCGTGGTCCCTGCGCCTGTGCGTCCATCCGGTCAGCGTAACGACCCTGTCTAAATCCAGGGCGGATACCTGACCGCAATAGCAACTGCGTTGCATTCCTTCCATGGAATTCGTCATTGGACTTCCCTCATCTCATAGTGATTTGGCTGCTATTTTATAGAACTGCAGCCAGCTTGTCAACTTTACTTTTTATCAGGGAATCGACCCGCTCGATGTATTGAATCATATCCTTAGGGTTATAGACATTATCCAAGCTCCAGTCGCCGGGATGCAGGAATTTACTTCCCGAACCGGCGCCCAGGCCTAGGATGGTCTGGCGTTCTTCTATCATCATGATATTATACAGGCATTCGCATCCCGGCAGTGTGTAGCCTACGTTTTCCCCGCCGGCCAGGCTGTCTTTCTGCCGGTACAGGTAGTAAGGCCGATATCCGGCTTCCGCCAGCATATCCCGTGTGCGCGCGATCATGGACAGACCGAGCTGTCTGTCCGGCAGCCCCGGCTGCGCCTCTTTGTATGCAGAGCCCCTCTTGATCGCCAGACTGTGCAGCGTCACATTGTCCGGTTGAAGACAGTCGAGTACATGCGATAAGCTATCCTCGACTTCCTCTAAGCCTTCTCCGGGGAGACCGAGAATCAGGTCGCAGTTGATCCGCCAGTCGGTCCTCTGCTTCCGGGCCGCCGTTTCCCGGAGCCGGGCGAAAGCCGCGTCCGTTTCCTCAGCGGTATGCCGGCGCCCTATCTTGTCCAGCGTATCCTGATGCATGCTTTGCGGGTTGATACAAAGCCGGTTGACCGGATGGGCAGCGAACACCTCCAGCATGGCGTCCGTCAGCGTTTCCGGGCGGCCGCTTTCCACTGTCCATTCCCCCTCTGCCGCGAAACGGAAGGACGCGCGCAAGGCCCAAAGGAGGTCGTCCATTTGGGAGGGCGTCATACACGTGGGGGTGCCGCCGCCTATATAGAGGCTGTCCACCTGAAAGCCCATCCCGGAAGCGGATTCTCCGACCTGCCGAATTTCTTTCACCAAAGCCTGAAGATAGGGCGCCTGCCATTTCCGCCAGCGCTTTGCTTCATATCCGGGAAAGGAACAGTAGCTGCACCTGCTGGGACAAAAGGGATAGCCTACGTAGAGGCTGACCCTGTCCCGGCCTTCGCCGGTAGCCGGCAAGAAAGGCCTTTGCCTGCGGCCGATCTGCAGAAGTAAGCTGCAACGGCTTTGCTCTATACCGAAGTCCTCCGCCAGGATCGACTGTATCCTCGCGTCGTCCAATCCCTGATCCAGGAAACGCTGTATCATTTTCGACGGCCTTACCCCTGTCAGCGTACCCCAGGGACCGGGAACCGCCCGCAGGTTCTCCCGCAGTTCCGCTTCCTTTTCCAATAAGCGGTGAACAGCCAGCCGGAGAAAACGACGCCTGCGGTTTTCCTCCGTTTCCAGGAAAGCGGAGGGCTTAACGCTTTCCCCATGGGACCACTGTTTCCCCTGCACTGTCCAGGTGATCGTCAGGCTGGCAAAGAAGGGCGCCCACTGGACGGTGAGCGCGGAAGCGGCGGACATTTCCGGATACTCCCCCTCGTCTGTCAGCAGCAAACCGTAGGCATGCAACAGATCCGCCAGGACGGAAGCGTCTCCCGCATGGTTGGAGCGAAACAGCACATGCCCGGATTCCTTCGCGGCGTCTGTCATTTATCCGGATCATTGATGTCGGCGGGAATAAAGGGATTATACAGCATCTCGTCTTCTATACGCGTATAGGAGCTGTGACCGGAGTAAACGATGGTCTCTGGCGGTAGTTTGTAGAGCTTATTCAAAATAGAAGACTCTAGTGTATCATAGTCCCCCCCGGGGAAATCCGTCCTGCCGATGGAGGCGCGAAATAAGGTATCCCCGACAAAAACACAGGCTTCGTCTTCCGCGTATAGACTTACGCCGCCCGGCGAATGCCCCGGCGTATGAATCACCTTCAGCCGCATGCTGCCGCAGACGATTTCGTCGCCATCCCGCAGAAACGCGTCGGCGACTGGTTTACCGACGCCCGGCATCGCCAGCCGCCCATGATCCGCCTCGTGGATCATGACCTGCGCCTGAGGAAAGGTATGTTTAATCACCGCCACGCCGCCGAAGTGGTCGGGGTGCCCGTGGGTGATCAGGATGTACTTCGGCGTAACGCCAAGCTTGTCCAGTTGGCGGATGACGCGATCCGGCTCGTCGCCGGGATCGATGAGGATACACTCCTCTTCCTCCGGATCGTGGAGGATATAGCAGTTGGTGCCGATAGGGCCTAATGGAAAATGCGTGATTTTCATGAGCGGATCCCCTTCCTCAGGTTTTGCTTTCCAGAATGATGGTAACCGGGCCGTCGTTGATGAGTTCCACTTCCATATGCGCCTGAAATACGCCGCTCTCCGTAGGTATCCCTTTCCTCCGGAGCCCGTCGAGGAAGTCGTCATAAAAAGCCTTTGCTTTATCGGGTTTTGCGGCCCGGCTGTAGCCTGGGCGCCGGCCTCTGCTTGTATCCGCATATAAAGTAAACTGGGACACCACCAGCGCAGCCCCTCCCGTGTCTGTAAGGGAGAGGTTCATTTTGCCGCTTTCATCCGGGAAGATGCGCAAGCTCGGGAGTTTATCCAGCAGATAAACCAGGTCATCTTGTGTATCCTCTTCTCCTACGCCCAGCAATACGACAAGTCCCGGGCCGATTTGTCCTTTCGTTTCATGCCCTACCCTGACAGAAGCGGATTTTACGCGCTGGATCACCGCCTTCATGCGAAACTCTCTTTTCCGGGCACGACTCTGTGTACGGCGGTAACGTCCTTCACCCGCGCGATGCGCTCCATGACATACTGTAAATGATCCAGGTTCTTGATTTCCACTTTCAGGTTGGTCATCGCGACGCCGTTCTTTCCGCCCCGGGAATGGATGGCGTAGATGGGTACGTGGATATCCGCGATCGTCGTCAGGATATCCGTGGTCAGCCTGCTGCGGTCCCTGGCTTCAATCTCCAGTTCCGAAGTGAAGGTTCCCATCAGGTCCGCATCCCATTCCACTTCCAGTATACGGCTTTGTTCATCCCGCATATAGATTTTGGCGTTGGAGCAGTCCAAGCGATGAATCGAAACACCCTTTCCGCGGGTGATATAGCCGACAATCGCATCCCCCGGCAGCGGATTGCAGCAGTGGGATAGACGCGTCATGACATTGTCCACGCCATGTATAAAGATGCCGTTGGAGGATTTTCCAGTGCTTTTTTTCTGTTTCTTTTCCGCTTTAGCGCCTTGTTCGTTGGCTTTCTCCTCTATTTCCGCGTCGCTGAGCACCGGCAGGATATTTTTAAAATACTCCTCCTTAATCCGGCTGATCAGCGTATTAGGCGCCACACTGCCGTCGCCGATAGAAATCATTAAGTCGTCCATCGTTGCGCAGCCGAAACGCTTAGCAATGCCGATCAAGGCGTCTCCCTTCTGAAATTCCTTTCCGTCAATGCCGGATTTCGCGATGGCTTGCTCATACATTTCCCGGCCTTTTTCCAGATTGTCGCCCCGGCGCTCTTTGTTGATCCAGCTCCTGATCTTGCTTCTGGCGTTAGAAGTCCGGACAATATTCAACCAGTCCCGCTTCGGGCTGGCGTATTTCGAAGTCAGGATCTCCACAATATCGCCGCTGACCAATTCGTAATCCAGCGTAACGATTCTTCCGTTCACCTTGCTCCCGACACAACGGTGGCCGATATCGGAATGCACCCGGTAAGCAAAGTCCAGCGCCGTCGATCCCAGCGGCATTTCCATCACATCGCCTCTCGGTGTAAAGACAAACACGATATCCTGAAACAATTCCAGTTTCAGCATCTCGAAGTATTCATCCGTATCCTTTACCTCGGACTGCCACTCCAGGCTCTGGCGCAGCCATTCAAAATATTGATCATAATCCTTATGTGCGCCTTCTTTATAGACCCAGTGGGCGGCAATGCCGTATTCGGCTACCTTGTGCATTTCCTCGGTACGGATTTGGATTTCGAAAGGCTCGCCCTTTTCTCCCATCACCGTCGTATGAATGGACTGGTACATATTTTCTTTCGGCATGGCGACAAAATCTTTAAAGCGCCCGGGTATCGGTTTCCAAATGGTATGGATGATACCCAGGACGGCGTAACAATCCTGTACGGTATTTACGATGATCCGCACGGCGACCAGGTCGTAGATCTCATCGATATCTTTTTTCTGGGCGATCATTTTTTTGTAAATGCTGTGGTAGTGTTTTGGCCTTCCTGTGATTTCCGACGCAATGCCGGTTTCTGCCAGTTTCTCCTTGATGATCGCGATCACTTCGTCGATATAGGCTTCTCTCTCCACCTGCAGATTCGCCAGCCTATCTCTGATATAGCTGTACTTTTCATGATCCAGATAAAGCAAAGCCAGGTCTTCCAGTTCGTTTTTCAATCCGAAAATACCCAGCCGATGCGCCAGAGGCGCGTAAATTTCCATTGTTTCCTTAGATATATCCCGTTGTTTCTGCGGCGTCATCACGCTTAACGTTCGCATATTATGAAGACGATCCGCCAGCTTAGTCAGGATCACCCGGATATCCTTTGCCATAGCCAGAAACATTTTCCGAAAGCTTTCCGCTTGCCTCTCGGCCTTAGAGCCCACCTCCAGCTTACTCAACTTTGTCACACCGTCGACGATCAGGGCGATATCCGGACCAAACAAGTCGCAGATGTCTTCCACCGTAATGCTTGTGTCTTCCACAACATCGTGCAGAAGTCCCGCGCAGACCGAAGCGGCGTCCAGCCCCATATCCGCAATAATACAGGCTACCGCCAGACAGTGCGTGATATACATTGCGCCCGTCTTGCGCAATTGAAATTTATGCGCCTCATACGCATAATCATAAGCCCTTTGAATTAACTCCGCTTCAAAAGGATTCGGGTATTTCGATTTCAGCCAATCCACGGATTCCCGTTCTTGTATCATTAATTCATCCGTCAAGAGAGCGCCTCCTTTCCGGCAGGATCGGGCGATTGATGCCTGCGAGTAATGCTGACAGGTCGGAAGAAAACGCAAACACAGCGTATTCTTCAAAGAGAATGGTATTCTTCTTCCCTTCCCTATACAGGGAGGATTGGTTCAAGTCCAGCTTTGCCGGCGGAGGAGGGGCTAAATGGATCAGCCGTCGCCCGTTTTCTTCTTCTCTGAGGAGTAAGGCGATTTCCTCCAGGATCCCCAGGCAATACCTTGCCGTTACGGCGGTAAAGCCGTCAAAGCCCCGCTTCCTCATCTCCGCCGCCAGAATTTCGTCCGCGATCTCCAAGGGGTTGGCGCGGGCTGCTTTTTCCCGGAGAAGCAGATAAAAGCTGCCCAGGCGGCTTCGATCCGGCGCTTCTTCCCGAAGCAGGAGCCTGTTGAGTTCGAGGTCCTTTTGATCATAGAGCAAATGGATGAAAGCAGACTGTCCGTCCCTTCCCGCCCTGCCGGACAATTGGTTATATTCCGCCTCAGAGAAACAAAGATGATAGAGCGCCACATCGCGGATGTCCGGGATATCCGCCCCTTCCCCGAAGGCACTGGTGCTGACCAAAACCCGGTATGCGCCGCTGAGAAAGGCTTTTTCCGCCTCCTGTCGTTCTTCCGGCAGCAATCCGCCGTGATAATAGCCAATTGTATTCTTCATCCAGGGCAGATTGTCCTGCAAAGTCCGCGATAATTCTTCCGTAAGCGCCCGGCTATTGACATAAATGATCATCTTTCTATCCTGCCGGATTGCCTGCAGGAGATAGGCAAGCTTCTCCTCTCTGCTGCCGCCCCGTGCATCCTGCAAAGCCAGATTCTCCCGGCAATGCTCTTCTGCGACAAGGGCGCCGATCTTGAAATCACGGAGGATCTTGTCCGCGCAGGCATCCTCTGCCGTCGCTGTCGTTCCTAAGAAAAGCGGGCGTCCCAATTTTTCCCATGTTTTTTGTAAATCCTTATAGGACTGCCGGTTTCCCGAGCCCAAATGATGGGCTTCATCCACTACGAATAAGCCGATCCGCTCAGCGACAGGGACGAACTTATCCAGATGGGACTGCAGGAACTCCGCCGTGCTGATCACCAACTGGATTCTCCCCTGGTACAGGTTATTGAAAAAAGCCCGTTTCTCCCAGTGGTCCAGACCGCCCCAAGCCAGAAAGCTCTGAATGCCCAGGGGTTGGAGCACTTTCTCCATGCGGTTCATCTGATCCCTGGCCAAAGAACGCAAAGGATAGAGGACAATGCTGATTTTTTCCTTTCCCAATGCGGCGATGGCGGTTTGGAACACGGCGGTCTTCCCTCTGCCGGTAGCCATCAGCAGCAGCGTATTTTTGCCGGCCGACAGGGCGTTTAGCGCATCGATCTGCTTTTCGCGATAGGCATGGTCCCCCAGTATGCTGCTTCGATATGCTTCCCAATCCACGGGCCCGGTTTCCCCTGGTTCGGCTTCTCTGTCGCCGCTTTCCTCCGCTTCCGTTTCCCCTTCGCTTAATCGAAGGTCCTTCAGCAAAATCTGCACAGAAGTCCTGCCCTGCCACTCGTTCATTTCCGGGCTGAACAGCAGATCATAGCACTTTCCGGTCTCGGGGAAAAAAATGGTATCCTCCATAGAAAAGGCAATCGCCATCAAGCTCTGCCGTTTTCCTTGCCGCTGAGAAGTTTGAAAAAACAATTGAAAATGGCGCTTTTCCTTGCCCATCGGCCGGAGCTCGGCAAGCCGCATCGCAGGGAGTACCAATATCGGTCTTGGATTTTCCGCGCCAAAGGGCGCCAGTCGTTCCAAATCCTCCATAGCCGCCGGCGTCAGTTGTTCTATGGCAACCTGAAGATCCGCCCTCCGGCTTGCTTCCGTTTCCGCCTGCGCTTCAGCCCAATGCTGCAAGGCGTAGTCTTCTATAATTCTGCGCAGGCTGTCCAAATCCTTTCTGTGGATTTGAAAGCCGCAGGCCAGCGCGTGACCGCCAAATGCCGGAAGCAGAGAGGCTGCTTGCGATAAAGCCTGATAAATCGGATAGCCCGGAAGGCTTCTGCCGCTTCCCCTGCCTGTATCATTGGTAAAAGAGACCAATAACGCCGGTTTTTGGTATTTATCCGTCAGCCTGGCCGCACAGATACCGATTACTCCCGGATGCCAATCCTCCCCCGCCAGGATCAGTACAGGGCCGGCGACCTGCGCCGGGTCGTCCTCCAGCCTGCTGGCAATCTCCCGGTTAATCCGGCCTTCCCATTCTTGTCGCTGCTGATTGATTGCTGCAAGCCGCGTCACATAAGGATGCGCGGAGGGCAGGTCCTCTGCCAGCAGAAGCTGCAGACCCAGTGTCGGGTCGTCCAGGCGACCGGCGGCATTCAGCCTTGGCGCGAATTGAAAGCTAATATGATTTTCGCGGATAGTCTTGCCTTCCAGTCCCCCTTGTACCGCCATAGCCCGAATACCCGGCAGCGGGCTGCGGTTCATCCGATCCAGTCCCAGGGAGGTGAGTATCCGGTTATCCCCAGCCAAAGGCATGCCGTCGGCAAGGGTACCGATTGCCGCCAATTGGAGGAGATCCCTTCCGTCTTCTTCATGACCGAAATCCTGGAGTAGGCAGCGGGAGAAAGCAAAGGCTACGCCGGCGCCGGCCATTCCGCGACTTGCGCCGGGCGTTTCCATTAATTCCGGATTAATTATAGCCAAGGCTTCCGGCAAGACCTGTGGAGGCCGGTGATGGTCGGTGATCACCATCGGTATGCCCAGGCTTTTTGCCAGGGCTGCTTCTTCGACAGAGGAAATGCCGCAATCCACCGTAATCAGAAACTCTGCGCCCTGTTCTTTAATGTAGGATATGGCTTCCATGTGGAGCCCGTATCCTTCCCTGAGGCGATCCGGGATATAATAATCCGCCTTGCAGCCTAACATAGCGAATGTTTTCCATAGCAAGGCGGTGGCGGTGATTCCATCGGCGTCATAATCGCCGTATATCCAAATCCTCTTGCCGCTTTCGACGGCTTGTCTGACGGCCTTAACCCCTGCAGCCATATCCGGTAACCGCCAAAAATCCGACAAATCCTCCAGTTTCTTTTGCCTCAGGAAATCCAGCTGGTCTTCCGTGGTGGAAATCCCCCTAAGCCTTAGAAGCGCCGCAGTAAGGGGCATAAGGCCAAGAGGCGGTATAGATTGTACGCCAAGCGCGGAGGCGTCTTGTTCAATATGCCAGATGCTATTCCTTGTCATCGTCTTTCTCTGTCAGAGGCCCTTCTTCACCCGGCAATGGCGATTCCATTTCCAGGGCGGGACCGGTCTCCTGTGCAACTGCCTCAGGCTCGCCGCCACGCAAAGGGGTTCCGGACTCCGACAGCGCTTTCTGCATGGTTTCGTTCTCTTTCGTCAGTGCGGCAATCTGCTTATTCCTCTCTTTTCGCTCTTTGTTTAAGCTGAGTCTCTTTGTGAGATCGACCAGAAACATCATCAGGGCGCCGGCTGCGACGGATACCAGAATGACAATGACAAGAGAGGTGTTTACATTCCAGAATAAGAACCGGATGATCACAGGCAATGTGTTTTGAATCGCAAAAATCGCGACCACAATGGCAAAAATCATGAGTAGAATTAAGTTAAGCTGCATATGCCCACCCCCGTCCGTTGTGGCTTGCCTGTTGGAAATACAGTAGCCCGGTTCCGACTATCGGTCATTCTCTTACGCCGCTTTGATGCCCTTGGGCTTGAAGTCCATCCATAGATTTGCCGCGATAAACGCGGAGGAATAAAAGCCAGCGACGTTTCCTACAAACAAGGCGATGGCAAAGGATTTCGTGGTTTCCCCGCCAAAAAGGATCAGCGTCGCCAGAACCAGCGCCACCGTAACCGACAGATTGATCGAGCGGACCAGCGTCTGCCCGATGCTATTATTGACCATTTCCCCGCTGGACCATTTGGGATGCAATCTCGTATTCTCACGGACCCTGTCAAAAACAACGATGGTATTGTTGATGGAATAGCCGATGATCGTCAAGACAGCGGCGATAAAGGAGCCTTCTATCTCAAATTGGAAGACGGAGAAAAAGCCCAGCATGATCAAAGAATCATGGATCAGGCAGAGAATGGCGGAAATCGCGTATTTCCATTGAAAACGTATGGAAATATAGACCAGCATCAAAGCGGAGGCAATAACTAAAGCCAGGATTCCGTTTTGGGTCAGTTCCTTACCAATGATAGGGCCTATGCTCTCCAAGCGCAGCAGTTCATACTCGCCCAGGGTTTCCCGGTAAGAGCCGGTGACCATATTCTGGGTTTCTTCGCTAATCTCAATGGATTTGATGACAAACGTGCCTTCTCCGGCTTGGGTTATGCTGCTTTGCTCCAGTCCATACTCTGCCAGAATGCCCCGGATCTGCTCTATCGAAACCGTTTCATCTGTAAAACGAATATCCATGAGCGTACCGCTTCGAAATTCAACGCCCTGGTTCAAACCCAGAAACAGCAGAGAAACCAGGCTGACGGCGAGAAGAACCGCGGAGATGAAATAGAGGAGCTTGCGTTTTTCATAAAAATGGTATTTCATTTGCTTGCCCCCTTTCCTCCATAAAGCACCGGATTTTGAAATGCGCCGGATTCCGCCAGTTGCTTTAAGCAAAAGTTGGTATATACAATCGCGGTAAACATACTGATTAAAATGCCGAGGCTCAGGGTTACCGCAAAGCCTTTAATGCTTCCCGTACCTCTCCAGAAGAGGACGGCGGCGGCAATCAACGTAGTCACATTGGAGTCGATGATCGTCCTCAGCGCCCTCGAAAAGCCGGAATTGATCGCAGAGCGCAATGTTTTGCCCGAAGCCAGCTCATCTTTGATTCTCTCATAAATAATGATATTGGAATCCACACACATCGCGATACTCAATACGACGCCCAGAATGCCGGGCAAGGTCAGGGTCGCGTTGATTAAGGCCATCACGGAAAACAGCAACATGCTGTACATGACCAGAGAAAAGGCGGCAATCACGCCGGGCAGTCTGTAAACGACGATGACAAACAACACAACCAGGCATAAACCGATGAGCCCTGCCGTCTGGCTTTTCTGAATGGAGTCTTCGCCCAGCGTAGGGCCGATCGTCCGTTTCTCCACGATCTCCACCGGTACAGGCAATGCGCCGGACTTGAGCAGCAACGCAAGCTGCCTCGCTTCCGCTAAACTGCTATATCCTGTGATGACTGCCTCGCCTGTGGGGATAGCCGTGCTGACATAGGGGAAGGATATGATGTTGTCATCGAGAAAAATAGCGATATTGCGGCGGTAATCGCCAGTGAGGGCAGCGTCGTTGATGGTCAGCTGGGGATAGGTATCCACCAGGCGTTGTGTGGTATCGGCAAAGATTTGCCTGCCTGCGTTGTTAAAATCCAGCCGCACCAGATATTCGTCTCCCTGCATGGAGCCCGGCTGCGTGCTGGCCGGGACATGCACTTCCTCCGCGTTGTCCAGGCTGCTTCCGTCCAGGATGATCGTGGCGTTGCCTTCCTCATCGACGATTCCAAAAGCCAGATAAGCCGTCTGCCCGATCATCGCAATGGCTTCCTCAGGGTCCTGAATGCCGGGAAGCTCAATGAGTATCCGGTTGCTGCCCTCTCTCTGCATCGTCGGTTCTGTGATGCCAAGGCCATTGATACGAAGGTCCATAATGGACATTACTCTTTCCATGTCGTCCGCCGTCGCTTCCACTGTCGCCTGGACGCGAACCTGGACCCCGCCTTTCAAATCCAGGCCCAGCTTAAGGTAATCTCCCAGGTAGGCCAGGCTGAAATAGGCGCCCGCAAGGGTTGCCAACATGACGACAATGACGGCAATCAGCTTTCCGCTTTTCATTACCGATCCTCCTTTGGCTCGTTTTGAACAAAGCCTTTTCCTATTATATGCTTGTCTTTATCCTTTGTCAAAAAAAGCAAGCGCAAACCATGTGTAGCCTGCGCCGTCTGACTGGGGTTTTATCGTTTTGCCCTATTGCTTCGCCGGCAATGATTCACTCGTTGGTATGATCGTCCTGATCAAAAAGATCGTCGTCCGGATCCTGGTCGATCTCATACGCCCCATCGTCCTCGTCCTGGATCACGTCCGCGTCCAGGATTTCATCCTCGGGACGTCCTGCCGCTTCCTGTGACTTGGCCTCTTTCTCCGCAGATTTGCGGATCACATTGGCGATGGCGTTTTTGCTGAATTGGACATAGATCTCCGACGAGATTTCCAATGTGACGCGATCATCGCGAATAGCTCTGATGATGCCGTGTATGCCGCCGATGGTAACGACCCTGTCGCCCCTTTTCAAATCAGACATCATTTGTGTACGCGCTTTTTGCTGCTTTCTCTGGGGCCTGATCATCATAAAGTACATCAAGGCGCCAAGACCCGCGATCCAGGCAATGGACATATATTGATTCACGAAATGACCTCCTAACTTGCGCTTCGCCTATAAACCCGAAGGGCGAAGCTTTGGGTGAATGCCTTCCGAACCTACAAAGAGAATAATATAGGGTAAGAGGCAAGAATGCAAGGGTTTTTTCAGCTTGGCAATGCCAGGATCCGCTTTGCCGTTTCGGCAAGCCTGCCCTCTTCGATCGCCTGCCGCAACTCGGCCATAAGGGAAAATAAATAATAAAGATTATGCAGGGTGGCGAGTCTGAGCCCTAGTATTTCCTTTGCGACGAACAAGTGCCGGATATACGCTCTGCTGAAGCGCCGGCAGGTATAGCAGGCGCAGTGTTCATCCACCGGTCTTTGGTCTTCCTTATATTGCGCGTTCAGGATCACTACTTTCCCCCCGGAAGAAAACATCGTGCCGTTTCTTGCGATACGCGTCGGCAGCACGCAGTCAAACATATCCACGCCGCGCAATACCCCTTCCACCAGACAATCCGGGGAACCGACGCCCATGAGATAGCGCGGCTTATCCTTCGGCAGCAGGGGCGTTGTATGCTCCAGGATTTCATACATGAGAGGCTTTTCTTCCCCAACGCTCAGGCCGCCTATGCCATAGCCCGGAAAATCCAGTTCGCGCAGCGCGCTGACGCTTTCGCTTCGCAGGTCTTTATATGTACCGCCTTGCACGATACCGAAGAGACTCTGGTCTTCCCGGTGATGCGCCTCCTTACAGCGTCGCGCCCAGCGGTCGCTGCGGGCGGTCGCTTCCTTTGCGTAGGCATAGGTTGCGGGATAGGGGATACATTCGTCGAAAGCCATCGCTATATTTGCGCCGAGCTTTTCTTCGATGTCCATGACTTTCTCCGGCGTGAAGAAATGCCTGGATCCATCGATATGGGAACGGAATTCTACTCCTTCTTCGCTGATTTTGCGCAATTTGCCTAAACTGAATACCTGAAATCCGCCGCTGTCGGTAAGAATCGGGCCCTGCCACTGCATAAAGTCATGAAGCCCTCCGTGCGCTTCGATCAGCGCTTCGCCCGGTCGCAAATAGAGATGATAGGTATTGGACAGGATCATGCCGGCGCCGATCGACTCCAGTTCCTCCGGCGTCATGGCTTTCACCGTAGCCTGCGTCCCTACCGGCATAAATACAGGCGTTTCCACCGCGCCGTGGAGCGTCTCCAGTCTGCCGCGACGGGCCATCGAGTTTGCGTCTGTTTTCAGACAGGTCCATTTCAGGCTCATAAACGAAAGTTCTCCCTTGTTCCAATAATCCAGAATCTTAGGCTAAACTGCGCCTCCATAAAACGAATCTTCCCGCTATGCCTTGCTCTGTTGCGTTAATCAAGGATTTAGCCTGTCCAGTATAAGGCAGCAATCCCCAAAAGAAAAAAAGCGATAGCCTTCCCGTATGGCTTCCCGGTAGGCAGCCAGGACGCGCTCCCTGCCTGCAAGAGCACAGACAAGCATCAGCAGGCTGGACTTCGGCAGATGAAAATTAGTCAGCAGGCCGTCGACGATACGGAACGAATAGCCGGGATAAATAAATAAATCCGTCCAACAGGATCCCGCCCTTACGCTTCCGCCGCTGCCCATGGCTTCCAATGTGCGCAGGGGCGTCGTGCCGACCGCGATGACTCTTCGTCCTTCCTCTTTCGCCCGGTTGATTTCCCGCGCCGTTTCTTCGGACACCTCACAATACTCGCTATGCATCAGATGATCCTCAATTTGCTCGGTTTGCACCGGTCGGAAAGTGCCCGGCCCGATGTGCAGCAGAACCTGCGCGAAGGCGACGCCCATACGGTTTAGTGCCGCCAGGCTTTCTTTGGTAAAGTGCAGGCCTGCCGTGGACGCCGCCGCCGAACCGGCGATATCGCCATATACCGTCTGATAGCGCTCGGGATCCTCCTGTTTCTCGTGAATATACGGCGGCAAAGGCGTCTGCCCCACCCGCAGGAGTATCTCCTCGAAGTTCCCTTGCCAGGTAAAGCGGACAAGCCGACCGCCCCCCTCCGTCCTTTCTTCGACAAGCCCTTCTAGCTCTCCCTGTCCGAAAACAAGCTTTGTACCCGGCGCCAGCCGCCTGCCCGGCTTGACCAGACAGGACCAGAGATCCGGCTCGACCTGATGCAGCAGAAAACACTCCGCCGCGCCCCCTGTTTTCTCTTTCCTGCCAAGGAGTCTGGCTGGAATGACCCTGGTTCTGTTCAATACCAGCAAATCTCCCGCTCTGAGATAGTGCGGGAGGTGATAAAAATAATCATGCCGGATTTCCGTGTTGATCCCTGCCGTCTCTTGCCTGGGCATTACCAGCATACGGGAATGGTCCCTTGGCTCAATGGGTTGTTGGGCGATCCGTTCCGGGGGCAGTTCATAATCAAATAAGGAAAGTTCCATTCGTTATCCCACCGCTCATTTGATAACCAATTTGCCGTCGTTTCTGCCTTGATTAAAGTAGTGTTCGATAATTTGCTCACAGGTCATGCCGGCTTGCGCCATGCCGATGGCGCCCCATTGGCTCATCCCTACGCCATGACCGTAGCCCTTTCCGTCGAGGACAAAAGCCGTAATGGTCGCGGCCTGGTCCTTGCTCCTCTCTTCTACACCTTCTGCAGTGACAATGTAGAAGCTATCGCTTCCGGGATTGATCTCCGCCGCCTGCCCGTCCGCAGCCAGCGCTTTGGCGTCTCGTATACTTTGGTCCAACATAACCGTAACCCCCGCGCCGTTTCGTACCGCAATACCGCCTTCCAGCCGGAGGTTAAACAAGGTGCTTCGTAATCCCAGAAGCGCCCGAACGTTTGTTTTGTACAACGAATGCACGCCGCCGTCCCCTGCGAGATCCAAACGGGTCACGCGCCCGCTGGCATTGGGCCTGTCCGTGATTTTTCCCGTGACAGGATCATAGTCATACGCATAAGCGGTCATCAGACGAAAGTTGCCGATAGGGATCCTGTTTTCCGGATTATCCCGATTCCATTCTGTGATTCTCTCCTGCAGCTCAGCTATAGTAAAGCGTACCTGCCAGTTATAGGTAACGCCCGGATACCCGGCAGCGTCCTGAAGCGCCTCCAGGGCATAGGCGTCGTAGGGCGAAGCGATTGCTTTCGCGTAGGGTAAGGCTTCATTCCAGACATTTTCGGCGTCTTCCGTATGACCGCCGCTATTAGAGGAAAAGAAAGCTTCGATCAATTGCCCTTCATAGTAAATTGCCTTTCCCTTTGTCGCTTCCACCGCCGCGCTGGTGTACGCCCTTTCATTCCCGTAGCCGCCATACACTTGATCGGAAGCGCCGGACTCGAGGTCATAGGACGCGCCGCCCGCGCTCTTTCTTTTTAGCGCAAAAGTACGACTGACGATCGCCTGTGCTTTCAGCGCCTCGGCGGGCACGGTGGACAAGCCCATCTCCATAGGCAAAACGCCCAGGAGATAATGGTCCACATCCAACACGTTGATAATGTTTAAAGCGGCGTTTTTGTTCTCTATCAGCATACTGCCTCTGTAGGAACGTGTCCCGTAGGCCAGTATATCCGGTTCGCTTCCGCTCGCGGACAGTACGACCCTGCTTCCGCTTATGGATTGTTCCGCGCCGTCCATTGTCACGCGCAAGCCGGAGCCTGAGGGCGAAACGGAGATCGTTTGTCCCGCCGCCGCGGTACCGGCCTCCGTTCCCCTGTCCGGATCCATCAGCCTGTAAGCGCCTTGTCTGACTGTCACGCTTGCCGTGCTTTGCCCCAGGCCTAGAGCGACCCGGACGACGCTCTCTCCCTGCGGAATGCCGGCGGCGCCCTCGGCGCGTCTGCCTGGTAAGGCGAATAAGGATAGCGTGCACAGGATAAACAAAATGAACAGGGGTATCGTTTGCCTTGCTTTGTTTTTCATACCCATTACCTTTATTTTCCTTTTTTTGTTTCACCGTATCGTTCGTATTCGCTGAAAACACAGCCGCAATACCCTTGCAGATAAAGGCCCATTTCTTTTGCTTTCGCCTGCCCCCGACGGAAACCCGGGCGGAAATCCCGATAAAGAAAAGTCAGGCCGTATTCGCCGGCTGCGCGTTCTCCCGCCTCTACGATGCCCGCATGGTCCTGATAGGGGCTTACCAGGAGCGAACTGGTAAACTGGGTAAGTCCCGCTTCCCGGCAGGCTCTCGCTGCGCTTCTCATCCGCAGCCGGTAACACAAGCGGCAGCGTTCTGCTGAGAGAGGTTGATATACGCCGGCGTCCATCCCCCGGAGTGCTTCCAGGAATTCAGCCAAGCCATAGCTTTCCTCGATCCGGACAACCAGGTCTTCCTGATCGGCCATGTTCCGGTAAGACTGAAGACGCGCTTGAAACTCGCGATAGGGATGGATGTTCGGGTTGGCGAAATAGCCGTATACGGAAAACCCCTCCCGCCTTAATTCTTCCAGCGGATAGAGGCTGCAGGGCCCGCAGCAGCTATGCAGGAGAATGTCCTCCATGTCTCTTCCTTTCGTTCTCGTGTACGGATCAACGCCCTCACCGCATTGTATCAGAACGTCCGCGCCCTGTTAATACTTTTGCGGGGATTTTTCGCGGCTTTTCGCGGTTTTTCTCGGCTTTAGCCGATTCCGAGGATACCGCACACTTCGCTCTGCTTTGCCAGGGGACGACCAATATCCCCGGCCAAAGCCTGCACTTCCTCCAACAATTCCACATTCGTCAGATTGCGCTGCGGGTCATAATGCAGTTCCAAGCCCGTTTTGATATGCCCGCCCAACTCGATAACCCTTTTCAGCAAAGGTTTCGTATCGGCGCTTCCCTCTCCCCATATGGAAATAAACCAGGGCAGGCGGCAATCCTGCATGATATCGAGATAGAAATAGAGACTTTCCACTGTCGGCGGTGCGCCGCTGGTATTGACCGGCGCCATTGCAAGGGATCCATAATCGCCAAAAAAGTACAAATCCACGCTGGACCCTTTCGGCGACCGCCCCATTTTGGTGTATTGCAGGGCTGTCCGTAGATATCCCGGCTCATACACGCCCCAGACTATCCCCAGATTCAGGCGGTTGCAAAGGTCAACCTGTTTATTGATCCGGCTAAAGGGCACATAATATCCTACACCGTTGATATGCCCTTCGGCGTCAGTGGAAAGAGGAAGATTGGCTGCCCCCGGGTCTATGCAGCAGACCTTCATACCCGCGTTTTTCTGCAGCATCTCCGCGTGTTCCAGGCCGGAAGCTTCCTCTCCCTGCCCGGAGGTATCCGTCAGCGTGCTATACCAAAATAGTTCAGGATACTTCTCGCGTACGGGCCGCAGGATTTCCATATAGTCTTCGAATGCTTTCTCTCCGGTAAACCGCATATTGGTATTATGGAGGTGAATCCCGCAAGCGCCTGCTTCCCAGCATCGGATTGCTTCCGCTGCGATTTCCTGGTGACCTATCGGCGTATGGGGGTTGTGTTCTTTGGATCGCAGCCCGTTGATATGCGATTCGATAATCAGCGGGGATTCCCAGCAAGCTTCGGCCTGGCGATGGGGTTTACGTACAGCGCTCATTAAGATCATCCTTTCCATTGCGAACATAAAAGAAGTCTGCTATACTTAGCTCCTATTGATCGTAGATGAGGAGCATTGCGTGTTGCAAGACTTTATTAAACACTTTTTCAAAGACAGGGCGTTTTTTCATCAATTCGCTGCCATTCTGGTACCTATTGCTTTGCAGAATCTGATCATGGTAGGGGTTTCCATGGCCGATACCATGATGGTGGGCACCTTGGGGGATGTACAGCTCTCTTCCGTAGCCCTGGCGAATCAGTTTGGTTTTATCCTTCACCTGTTTCTCTTTGGTCTGGTCGGCGGCTCCAACGTGATGATCGCCCAGTTCTGGGGCAAAAGGGACGTGGAAAGCATCCAAAGGGTCATGACGGTGATGTATCGCTTTGTAGCGGCAGCCTCCCTTACTTTCTCCCTGCTAGCTTTCTTCTTTTCAGGGACGGTCATGGCGGTTTTTTCCGTGAATCCGGCTGTGATCGAAAGCGGCACGGGCTATCTCCGCATCCTCGGCCTGGGATTTATCCTCCAGAGCTTTGCCGCCGCGACCCTGATGACCCTGCGCTCCATGAGCAAAGTCGGCGTCTCGATGATCGTGTATCTGTGCTCGCTGCTCACGAATATCCTCTTCAACTGGATCTTTATCTTTGGAAACCTGGGCGCCCCGGCGCTGGGGGTCAGAGGCGCCGCCATCGCCACGGTTCTTTCCAGAGTCACGGAAATCATTCTTGTTTTAGTCTATATGTCCCGGTTCGAAAAGCTGATCCGCTATAAATGGAAGATGCTCCTGGCCGGCAAGCTCGGCATCATGAAAAGCTTTGTCAAAAATGCCATACCCGTTATGCTGAATGAGCTTCTATGGGGGATGGGGGCCTCCACGATCGCCGTCATCATCGGGCGTCTGGGGACCGAGTTCACCGCCGCCCATAGCGTCACCTCTGTGCTGATTCAATTCGTCTCGGTGGCTATCTTTGGTTCCGGGAGCGCCTCCGCCGTCATCATCGGGAACACGGTTGGCTCGGGAGAATATCGTCTCGCACGGCAGCGGGCCACGAAAATGATTTATATCAGCCTCCTTCTTGGTTTTATCGCGATGTGCCTTACTCTGCTGCTCAGAACGCCTCTGCTTACCTTCTACAATATTTCTGCCATATCCAAAGCTTACGCCAGGCAGTTCATGACTGTCTACGCGTTCATCGCTTTGTTTCAGTCTTTCAATATGATTGCACTGGTCGGAGTTTTGCGGGGCGGCGGAGACGGCCGTTTCGTGATGCTTGTGGACGTGCTGTCCATCTGGCTTATCGCGATCCCCCTGGGCTACCTAAGCGGGCATGTATGGGGTTGGCCGGCGGTCGCCGTATTTGCCATGATCCGGGGCGACGAAGTGATTAAAGCTGTATTCACCCTGCCTCGTCTGCTCAAGGGAAAATGGGTCAGAGACGTCACGATCGAAAGCACTATCTCCGGAACTGCCGCAGATTCCGATTCCGCTGCAGATTCCGCATTATCCGGCAGTTCGCTGTCCTGATCGCCTTAATCAAATAAATTCTCCGGGCTGATGCTGAGGCGGGAAGTCTCGCCTGTGCCTGTCCCTTCGCTTTCCTTTCCGCCGGCATCCTGATCGTCCAGGAAGCTGAGCTGCGCGGATTTCTGCGCCATATCCGCCGGCATGGGCTGCTTCAGGTATTGATAGGCCTGCGCCGTCGCCATCCGGCCTCTTGCCGTGCGCTGCAAGAAGCCCATCTGGAGCAGATAGGGCTCGTAGACGTCTTCGATGGTTTCGCTTTCTTCGCTGATGGACGCGCCCAAGGTATCCAAGCCAACCGGCCCGCCGCCAAACTTCTGCATAATCGCCAGCAGTAAATGCCGGTCTACCGCGTCGAGGCCAAGCCCGTCCACTTCCAGCCTGTCCATCGCTTCCCGCGCGATTGTATAGTCAATGACGCCATGGTTGTTGACCTGCGCGAAATCCCGCACCCGTCGCAGCAGGCGGTTGGCAATCCTGGGCGTGCCCCTTGCCCGGCGACCGATCTCCCTGGCGCCCTCCGGCTCGACGGGAATGCCAAGAATCCGGGAAGAACGGGTAACAATCGTAACCAGTTCGTCCACATGATAGTATTCTAGCCGGCTTACCACGCCGAAACGATCCCGCAGAGGCGCCGACAGCCTTCCCGCCCTGGTGGTGGCGCCCACCAGTGTAAAGGGCTGCACATCCATCCGTATCGTTCTGGCGCTGGGTCCTTTGCCGATCATGATATCCAGGCAGAAATCCTCCATCGCCGGATACAGAACCTCTTCCACAGAACGGTTCAGGCGGTGGATTTCATCGATAAACAGTACATCCATACTGTCCAGATTGGTAAGGATCGCCGCCAGGTCTCCTGGACGCTCAATGGCCGGACCCGAGGTGCTTCGCAAATTTGCCCCCATTTCAGCGGCAATGATGTTAGCCAATGTCGTCTTTCCTAGGCCGGGGGGTCCATAGAGCAGCACATGATCCAGCGGATCCCGCCGCTGTCTTGCTGCTTTAATGAAGACTTCCAGATTCTCCTTCACCTTATTTTGGCCAACATAATCCTCCAGCCGCATAGGCCTTATGCTGCTTTCTTCGCTTTCGTCGGCGCCCGCGACCGGGTTAACCAGGCGTTCCTCGCGTTCCTCCTCCATGCACCCTCCTCATCCTTACCGCTTTATCCTTACCTTGCCAATTGCCTGAGGCCCAGGCGGATCATGTCGTCGATTTTCATTTGGCTCAGATCCGTTCCGGTAAAGACTCTCACGATTTCCCCCCTGCCATAACCAAGGGCTTCCAGCGCTTCGATAGCCTGAGACAGCTCGCTGGTTTCATCGGAACGTAAGCCCGGTTCCAAACTGTCTCCCCAATCCTCAGGGAGCATTTCCCTGCTCAGCTTATCTTTCAGTTCCAGCACCATACGCTGGGCTGTTTTCTTTCCGATGCCGGATATAGTACCCAATATAGCGAGGTCGCCCATCACCAGCGCTTTCTTGAGCGCGGGTACAGGATAGGCGGACAGTATGGCTAAGGCAAGCTTGGGCCCTACGCCCGAGACCTGGATCAGCAATTCAAAGAACGCCCGTTCTTCTCTGGTAGAAAAGCCATACAAACTGATATCTTCATCCTTAATCTGCATATTTGTATACACCAGGGCGCTATTGCCCGGATGCGGCAGGCTGGATAGGGTTTGTGCAGAGACTTTCAGTCCAAAGCCGACGCCGCCTGTCCGCAGCACAAGCTTCTGCGCTTCTTTGGCAACGATCTCTCCTTCGATGAAATCAATCATGGTTTCTCCTTTAGCTCATTATAGTCACGAGAGTCTAGCGCCGCGTACTCTGCCAGCTCTGCCTGCCGCCAAACTGACAATAACAGATCGCTACAGCCAAGGCGTCCGCTGCATCGTCTGGCTTGGGCGTTGCCTCCAAGCCCAGGATTTTGCGTATCATGAACTGTACCTGATGCTTTTCGGCGCGGCCATAGCCAACTACCGCCTGTTTCACTTGAAGCGGCGTGTATTCTCCGATTGGCACTTCCCTGATCCCCGCAGCCAGTAAAATGACGCCCCTTGCCTGCCCTACCGACAAAGCGTTCGTCGTATTGCGGTTAAAAAAAAGCTCTTCCACCGCCATCACGTCCGGCTTGTATTCATCAAATAACCGGTTGACGCCAAGAAAAAGCTGCTTCAGCCGGTCTTCCGTTTTGTCCCCTTTATCCGTGCGAATGACGCCGTATGCCAGGGACTTATGCTTACTATTCCCATACTCGACGACGCCGTAGCCCATGATAGCGGTACCCGGGTCGATCCCTAAAACGATCATCCCTTCTCCTTAACCAAGTTGATCGGCGATTTCGTCAGGCACATCAAAATTGGTGTAGGTGTTCTGCACGTCGTCGTGTTCATCCAAAGCGTCCATCATGCGCAGCACATATTTCGCCTGGTCCAGATCGGTAACCACCACGTCGTTATCGGACAGCATCGTGATCTCGCCGTCGCTGAAGACAACCCCTTCCTTTTCCAACCCTTCCTTGACCGCCTGAAAGGCTTCCGGCGCCGTGATGATCTCCAGGACGTCCTCGTCTTCCTCTATATCTTCCGCGCCAAGCTCCAGCGCCATAAGCATAAGATCGTCCGCGCCGAGCTTGCAGCTCTCCCTTTCAACGGTTAACACCCCTTTTTCTTTGAACCTCCAGCTGACGCAGCCGCTTTCCCCCATGTTTCCGCCGTTTTTTGAAAAGATGTGCCGTATCTCGCCGGCGGTGCGGTTGCGGTTATCCGTCATCGCCCGGACGATAACGGCTGTTCCGCCCGGGCCATAGCCCTCATAGGTCAGT
>Ga0099364_10002816_pt1 | contig 27518 bp, 24 predicted proteins | sample TergutTh196P3_FD_73070 | JGI IMG/M metagenome (GOLD analysis project Ga0099364, IMG submission 73070) | Microcerotermes parvus P3 segment gut microbial communities from Pointe-Noire, Republic of the Congo - Th196 P3 | ecosystem: Host-associated > Arthropoda: Insects > Digestive system > Gut ... | reverse complement strand
GACAGCACCAGCGTGATTGCCGCGGTCAGCGTGGTCTTGCCATGATCCACGTGCCCTATGGTTCCGATGTTTACGTGGGGTTTTGTACGTTCGAATTTTGGTTTACCCATTGATTTCCGCCTCCTTATTAATCACAGCCCAACTCGTTCTATCCCAGACCCAACATGTTCAACATGGGTCCGAATCCTGTGCTGAACGACGATTCGTTCAACAAGCAAACTTGGGTGTTATCCTTATATGCCCAGCCGTTTGTGAATGATTTCTTCGGCAACGCTTTTCGCTGTTTGTTCATAATGAGAAAACTGCATCACATATACCCCTCTGCCCTGGGTTTTGGAACGCAAATCCGTTGCATAGCCAAACATTTCTCCCAAAGGCACGAGGCCCCGAATCGCTTTTCCTCCGCTTTGATCCTCTGTGCCTTCGATACGTCCGCGTCTGGCGCTGATATCTCCCATAACGTCGCCCATATACTCTTCGGGAACGTTGATCTCCACTGCCATAATCGGCTCCAGTATCACGGGCCCGGCTTTCTGCGCGCCGCTCTTGAAAGCCATAGAAGCGGCAATTTTAAATGCAATCTCTGAAGAGTCCACTTCATGGAAGGAACCGTCAACAATCGTCGCTTTCATATCGATGGTAGGATATCCTGCCAAAACGCCGTTTTCCATGGATTCCCGTACGCCGCTTTCCACTGCGGGAATGTATTCCTTCGGTACGGCGCCGCCGACGACTTTGTCATAAAACTCAAAGCCTTTGCCCTGTTCGTTCGGCTCCAGTTCCAGTACGCAGTGACCATACTGCCCGCGCCCGCCGGATTGCCGGACAAACCTGCCTTCGCAGCGTACCGCTTCGGTAATGGTTTCTTTATATGCGACCTGCGGCCGGCCGACATTGGCGTTCACTTTGAATTCTCTGAGCAGCCTGTCCACGATGATTTCTAAATGAAGTTCCCCCATACCGGAGATGATGGTCTGACCGGTTTCCGCGTCGGTATGCGATTTAAATGTTGGGTCTTCATCACTGAGCTTGTTCAACGCTACCCCTATTTTGTCTTCATCATCCTTTGTCTTCGGTTCGATCGCCACATCGATCACAGGTTCGGGAAAAATCATGGATTCAAGCAGGATGGGATGGGTTTCGTCGCATAGCGTATCGCCTGTGGTTGAATTCTTCAGCCCCACAATGACCGCTATATCTCCGGTATACACCTCCGGCACCTCTTCCCGGTGGTTGGCATGCATCAGTAGAATCCGCCCGATCCGTTCTTTTTTATTGTTCGTGGTATTCAAAATCGTAGAACCGGTTTTCAAGACGCCGGAATATAGCCGAAAATAGGACAGTTTTCCCACATGGGTATCCGTCGTAATTTTAAACACCAGCGCTGCCGCCGGCTCTTCATCATCCGCCTTTCTCTCCGCTTCATCGTAAGAGTCCGGATCGATTCCACCCACAGGCGGTATATCAAGGGGCGAGGGTAAATAATCGACAACCGCGTCCAGCATTGGCTGAACCCCTTTGTTCTTAAACGAGGAACCGCATACCACCGGTGTAATCTTCACATTAATCGTCGCGAGTCGTATTCCCCGGATGAGTTCCTCTTCCGTGATCTCGTCGCCTTCCAGATATTTCTCGGCGAGCGCGTCGTCTTCTTCCGCTACGGCTTCGATGAGAATGTCCCGATACGCATTCGCCTGTTCCCGCATATCTGCCGGGATTTCCGTGATTTCGAAATCTTTGCCCGCATCATCCGTGTATATCTCCGCTTGCATTCTGACCAGATCGACGATACCCTTAAAATCCGCTTCCGAACCTATAGGCAACTGGATGGGTATCGCCTTTGTCTTCAGCCGTTCCCGCATCATGTCAATGACCCGAAAAAAGTCTGCGCCTACCCGATCCATTTTGTTGATATAGGCAATCCGGGGAACACAGTACTTGTCGGCTTGCCGCCATACCGTTTCGGACTGAGGCTGTACGGCTCCAACTGCGCAAAACACAGCCACTGCGCCATCCAGCACACGAAGCGAGCGCTCTACCTCTACTGTAAAGTCAACGTGCCCAGGCGTGTCTATAATATTAATCCGATGATCGCCCCATTGACATGTTGTAGCGGCGGAGGTTATCGTTATCCCTCTTTCCTGTTCCTGGATCGTCCAATCCATCGTAGCGGCGCCGTCATGAACCTCTCCCATGCGATGGATTCTACCGGAATAAAAGAGAATCCGCTCTGTGGTAGTCGTTTTGCCGGCGTCGATATGCGCCATGATTCCAATATTTCTTATTTTTTCAAGCGGAAATTCCCGGCTCAAGGCTGTTTCCTCCATTACCAGCGATAATGTGCAAAAGCCCTGTTTGCTTCAGCCATTTTATGCGTGTCTTCTTTTCTCTTCACTGCCGCTCCCGTATTGTTGGCGGCGTCCATGATCTCGCCTGCGAGGCGGCTTTCCATATTCTTCTCACCGCGTCTGCGCGCATTCGTCACCAGCCAGCGGATACCCAAGGTCTCTCTCCGGTCAGGCCTGACTTCTATCGGCACTTGATAGTTTGCGCCGCCCACACGGCGCGCCTTGACTTCCAGTGTCGGCATGATATTTTTTAAGGCTGTCTCCAGCACTTCCAAACCGTTTTTGCCGGTTTTGGATTCAACAGAGGTTAACGCGCTGTACAGCGCCTTCTCTGCGGCGCCTCTTTTGCCGTCATACATAATTTTGTTAATCAGCTTGGTTACCAGCATCGACTGGTAAATCGGATCCGGCAATACTTCCCTCTTGGGCGCCGCTCCTTTTCTGGACATATCGACTTCCTCCTCAGCATTTCAACTTCTCAGCGATCGCCCGGTTTCTCCATGACAACGCAGATGCTGACTCCCAACTTGGCCTAAAGCTAAACTCTGGCTGTACCGGATTTGGGCCGTTTCGCGCCGTATTTTGATCTGCCCTGGTTCCTGCTGGATACGCCGGCGGTATCCAGGGCGCCCCGTATAATGTGATACCGTACACCCGGAAGGTCCCGCACCCTGCCGCCCCGAACCAAAACGACGGAGTGTTCCTGCAGATTGTGTCCGATACCCGGAATATAGGTAGTCACTTCAAAACCATGGGACAGACGGACACGGGCAACTTTTCGCAAAGCGGAGTTTGGCTTCTTTGGCGTTGTCGTGTAAACGCGGGTACAGACGCCTCGCTTCTGCGGACAACTTCTTAATTGCGGCGCCTTTGGCTTTTTGACGACAGCTTCCCTGCCCTGTTTTACCATTTGGTTTATAGTTGGCATCCCTTTTCCTCCTTCCTCTATCATATATAGGATGTGGATTTTTCGAGAAAGTTACCAAAGAATTTTATCATTATGCGTAAGCATATGTCAATAGTTATTCATCTAAATCCTCGAAGTCGTTCAGCTCGTCCAGAGGACGCAAATCGTTGAGTTCATCCAAGTCTTCCAGTTCGGGCAATTCTTCAAGAATGTCCAAGTCTTCCGGTTCCTCCATCTCCTCCAGAACGTCTAGATCTTCCTCCGCTTCGTCAAGCTTCTCCGGTTCTTTCCCTTCAAGCTCCTCCGGATCGTCGATCTCATCCTCCAGCGTACGGAGGCCTCCCCGTTTGTCCAGCACCGCTAAGATCGGATTGGTATCGGCAAAATCTACTTCCTCGTCCTGGTACTCTTCTTCATCCAGTATATCCAGCTCTTTCGGCATATCCCCTTCATCCGGCAGTTCATCGTCAAGCCCGGAGAAGTCCTCTGCTTCATCCTCGTCCCCAAAACCAAAATCAGCAAATTCGTCGTCTTCCATGTCCCGGTACATATCCTGCATATACGCTGTCGAATGATAGTCTTCGTAAGGCGCCCCTTCCGAATGGATCTGAATATCCCGATAGCGGGACATCCCTGTACCGGCAGGGATCAACTTGCCGATAATTACGTTCTCCTTGAGCCCGAGCAGAGGATCCATCTTGCCTTTAATCGCGGCTTCCGTCAGAACCCTGGTCGTTTCCTGGAACGATGCTGCGGAAAGGAACGAATCCGTAGCTAAAGAAGCCTTGGTGATGCCCAGCAGCACAGGTTTCGCTACGGCTTCTTCGCCGCCCCACTCCTGTGCTCGCCTGTTCTCTTCTTCAAACTCAAAGACGTCAATGATACCGCCCGGCAACAACTCCGTATCCCCGGCTTCTTCTACCTTAACCTTGCGAAGCATCTGACGGATCATCACCTCAATATGCTTATCGTTGATATCCACGCCCTGGAAGCGGTAGACTTTCTGTACCTCCCGCAGCAGATACAACTGAACGCCTTTCATCCCCTTTATCTTCAGGAGATCATGGGGATTGATGGAGCCTTCTGTTAACTCCTGCCCGGCGTCAACCGTCTCTCCTTCACCGACCTTAAGCCTGGATGTATACGGAATGGCGTATATTTCCTTCTCTCCGTCATCCGTAAGGACTTCCACTTCCCTGCGCCCTCGCACTTCGGTGATATGGATCGTACCTTCATTCTCCGTGATCACAGCCTGCCCTCTGGGTTTCCTGGCTTCAAACAGCTCCTCTACACGAGGCAATCCGGAGGTAATATCGTCGCCTGCTACGCCGCCGGTATGGAAGGTGCGCATGGTCAATTGGGTACCGGGCTCTCCGATGGATTGCGCGGCAATAATACCCACCGCTTCTCCAATCTCCACATGCTGTCCCGTAGCCAGATTTCTGCCATAACAACGGCGACAGACGCCGTAGCGGGAATGGCAGGTCAGCACAGAACGGATATAAACCTGTTGTATGCCGGCTTCCACGATGGCTTCCGCCTGCTCTTCCATAATTTCCGTATTGGCTTCCACAATGATTTCACCGGTTTCCGGATGCACGACGTTTTCCATCGTAAAGCGGCCAACCAGGCGCTCAAGCAAGGGCTCGATCGATTCCTTACCGTCTTTGATATCATCAACCCATATTCCCATGCCGGTATCGCAGTCGTCCTCCCTGACGATCACATCCTGGGCCACGTCTACCAGCCGCCTGGTCAAATAACCGGAGTCAGCCGTTCGCAGCGCAGTATCCGCGAGGCCTTTTCTGGCGCCGTGGGTAGAAGTAAAGTACTCCAGCACCGTCAGTCCTTCCCGGAAGTTGGATTTAATGGGCACTTCAATGGTTTTCCCTGTGGGATCCGCCATCAGGCCGCGCATACCGGCCAATTGCCTTATCTGGGGGATATTCCCTCTGGCGCCCGAATTCGCCATCATATAGACGGGATTGAACGTATCCATTGTTTCGAGAAGCGCATCCTTAACCTCTTCGGTAGACTGGTTCCAAATCTCGATAACCAGATTATACCGTTCCTCTTCCGTAATCAAACCTCTGCGGTATTGATTCTGTGTCTGCTCGACCTTCTCCTCGGCAGCCCTCAGTATAACACTTTTCTTTTCCGGTATTTTAATATCGGATACGCCGATCGTGATACCGGCTCTCGTCGAGTAGTCGAAGCCCTGCTTCTTGATGCCGTCCAGCATTTCCGCGGTTCTGGCATTACCCAGCAACTGAAAACACTTGGCGACGATCTTGCCCAATTCTTTTTTTCCTACAACCTGGTTAAAAAAGCCCAATTCATCCGGGATGACCTGGTTAAAAATCAGACGTCCGACTGTTGTTTGTATCTGTCCGCCTTCAACACGCACCCGGATAGGCTCCTGTAGATTCACCGCGTCCTGCTCGTAAGCGTAGATCGCCTCGTCCCTGTCCTTGTATATCGGCATCCTGTCGCCCCGTTCAGGGTTTGTCTTCTCCCCCGTCAGATAATAGGAGCCCATCACCATGTCTTGCGTTGGTGTACAGACAGGCTTCCCGTCCTTGGGGTTTAAGATATTGTTCGCCGCCAGCATAAGCAGACGGGCTTCCGCCTGGGCTTCCGCGGATAAGGGTACATGGACGGCCATCTGGTCGCCGTCAAAGTCAGCGTTATACGCCGTGCAAACCAGGGGATGGAGCTGCAGCGCCCGCCCTTCTACCAACACGGGTTCAAAGGCCTGAATGCCCAAGCGATGCAAAGTCGGCGCGCGATTTAACAGTACGGGGTGATCCTGGATGACTTCTTCGAGTACCTTCCAAACCTCTTCGCGGACACGCTCCACCATCCGTTTGGCACTCTTAATGTTATGCGCGTGGCCTTCATTGACCAGCTTTTTCATCACAAAAGGCTTAAAAAGCTCCAAGGCCATTTCCCTCGGCAGGCCGCATTGATGCATCTTCAATTCAGGGCCGACGACGATTACGGAACGTCCGGAATAGTCCACCCGCTTGCCCAGAAGGTTTTGGCGGAAGCGGCCTTGCTTTCCCTTCAGCATATCGCTCAGGGATTTCAGCGGACGGTTTCCGCTGCCGGTGACCGGGCGTCCCCGCCTGCCGTTATCGATCAGCGCGTCTACCGCTTCCTGAAGCATTCTCTTCTCATTGCGGACGATTATGTCCGGCGCGCCCAGATCCAACAGTCTTTTCAGCCGGTTATTTCGATTGATCACCCTTCGATATAGATCGTTCAAGTCTGATGTGGCAAATCGCCCGCCGTCCAGTTGCACCATCGGGCGCAGTTCGGGCGGAATCACAGGCACCACATCCATGATCATCCATTCCGGCCGATTGCCGGAATTTTTGAATGCTTCCACGACTTCCAGACGCCGGATAGCCCGGATCTTCCTTTGCCCGGAAGTCTCCCGCAGTTCCTGCCGCAGTTCATAGGCCATTTCGTCCAGATCCATTTCTTCCAACAGAACCTTAATCGCTTCCGCTCCCATTCCGGCTTCAAAACGACCGCCAAAACGCTCCTTATACTCCCGATATTCTGTTTCTGTCAAAAGCTGTTTCTTCATCAAAGGCGTATCGCCGGGATCTGTCACGATATAGGACACAAAGTAGAGCACCTTCTCCAGAAGGCGGGGAGAAATATCCAATATAAGGCCCATTCTGCTGGGAATGCCCTTAAAATACCATATATGAGAGCAGGAAGCCGCCAGTTCGATGTGCCCCAGCCGTTCGCGGCGCACTTTCGCTTTGGTTACTTCCACACCACAGCGGTCACAAATAATTCCTTTATAGCGGACCCGTTTATATTTGCCGCAATGGCACTCCCAGTCCTTCGTAGGCCCAAAAATACGCTCGCAGAATAATCCGTCCCGTTCCGGTTTCAAAGTGCGGTAATTGATGGTCTCCGGCTTCTTCACTTCTCCGCTGGACCAGTCCAGCATCTGCTCCGGAGAAGCCAAACCGATACGCATCCTGTCAAAGTTGTTTACATCTAACATCGATCAACCCCGCTCCTTCCTTGGTTTGTACTTCATCTGTAATCTCAATCATCGAGTATCGTATCGAGGGTTTTTTCAGGACCGTCGTCGAATACCGCCGTCTCCGGATCATCCGCGGACGCATCAAAAACCTCCTGCTTCAAATCCTCTTCCGCATTGCTAAAGACTTCCTCATCCAGATCGTCCTCCGCCTTGTTCAAACTATCCAGTTCAAAGGATTCCACCGGTTCAAAGGATTCCGCCGGTTCAAAGGATTCCGCTGGTTCAAAGCTCTCTTCCGTATCTTCCTGGCTGGTGTCAAAAGTTACAATCTGGTCGGCAAAATAGACATTGTCCCCATCGTCATTCTCCATATCTTCCCGATCAAAACTGTTTTCATCTAAAGCACGGGAATCCGTCGCGCGCCTCTCCGACACAGCCTGATCCAAACCAAACTCTCTGGCGGATTCCGCGATATCGTCCTCCAATTCCTTTATCTCAATTTCCTCGTTGTATTCCGATAGCACCTTGACGTCCAGACACAGGCTCTGCAATTCTTTGATCAGCACTTTAAAGGATTCCGGCACGCCCGGTTCCGGGACGTTTTCCCCTTTCACGATCGCTTCGTAGGTCTTAACCCGGCCTACCACATCGTCAGACTTTACCGTCAGGATCTCTTGGAGCGTATAGGCGGCGCCATAGGCTTCCAAAGCCCAAACTTCCATTTCACCGAAACGCTGACCGCCAAACTGCGCCTTACCGCCGAGAGGCTGCTGTGTCACCAGCGAATAGGGTCCGGTTGAACGGGCGTGGATTTTATCATCCACCAAGTGGGCAAGTTTCATGATATACATAATACCCACAGTAATCTCATTATCAAAAGGTTCCCCGGTCCTCCCGTCGTAGAGCACCGTCTTTCCGTTTTTCGGCCTGCCGGCTTTATCCAATTCCTCGAGGATATTCTCCTCGGTAGCGCCGTCAAACACCGGCGTAGCGAACGAATAACCCAAAGCCTGGGCAGCCCAGCCTAAATGGGTTTCCAGGGTCTGACCGATATTCATACGAGAAGGTACGCCCAGAGGATTCAAAACAATTTCCACAGGCGTTCCGTCGGGCAGGAAAGGCATATCCTCTTCCGGAAGAATCCTGGAAATGACGCCTTTATTGCCATGACGGCCGGCCATTTTGTCACCCTGGGAAATCTTGCGTTTCTGCGCGATATACACCCGCACCACTTGATTGACGCCCGGAGACAGTTCATCGCCGTTTTCCCTGGTAAAGACCTTCACATCCACGATTTTTCCGGCTTCGCCATGGGGTACGCGAAGGGAAGTATCTCTGACCTCCCTGGCCTTCTCGCCAAATATAGCGCGAAGGAGCCTTTCTTCTGCTGTTAATTCCGTTTCGCCTTTTGGCGTGACTTTGCCAACCAGTATATCTCCCGGCCGCACTTCGGCGCCAATGCGGATGATGCCCCGGTCATCCAGATCTTTCAATACATCGTCAGATACATTGGGAATGTCTCGGGTAATTTCTTCTGCGCCAAGTTTCGTGTCCCGCGAATCGCATTCATACTCTTCGATATGAATGGATGTAAAGAAGTCTTCCTTAACCAGTTTTTGGCTGATGAGCATAGCGTCCTCGTAATTGTAGCCTTCCCAGGTCATCATCGCCACCAGTATATTGCGACCCAGCGCCAGTTCACCATGATCCGTCGAAGGACCGTCGGCAATAATCTCCCCGGCGCTCACCCGCTGCCCTTTCTTTACAATCGGCTTCTGATTGATGCAGGTGCCTTGATTGGAGCGGGAGAACTTTGTCAGTCTATAGCGTATAGATTCGCCTTCATCGTCTTCGACCCGGATCTCATCCGCCGTTACCCGGGCAATCGTTCCGGAAGCCTTTGTAATAATCGTAACCCCGGAATCCCTGGCAGCCTTCTTCTCCTCTCCCGTTCCCACATAGGGAGCCTCTGTCCGCAACAGCGGCACCGCCTGACGCTGCATGTTCGCGCCCATTAACGCGCGGTTCGCGTCGTCATGCTCCAGGAAAGGAATCATCGCCGTCGCAATGGATACCAATTGCTTTGGCGAAACATCCATGTACTCCACCCTTTCCGGCGTCGCAATCATGATTTCGCTGCCGAAACGCGCCTGTATCCTGTTGGATAGAAAGGCCCCATCGTCATCCAATTCCATATTCGCTTGGGCAATCACATATTCGTCCTCTTCCGTAGCGTCTAAATAGTGGATCGTTTCGGTTACTTTATGGGATTCCCTGTCCACCAGGCGATAAGGCGTCTCGATAAAGCCGTATTCATTGACGCGCGCATAGGTGCTGAGCGATCCGATGAGGCCGATGTTCGGCCCTTCAGGCGTCTCAATAGGACACATCCGACCATAGTGGGAATGATGGACGTCGCGGACTTCAAAACCGGCCCTTTCTCTGGATAAGCCTCCGGGGCCAAGGGCGGAAAGGCGGCGCTTATGGGTCAGTTCAGACAAAGGATTCGTCTGATCCATAAATTGTGATAATTGACTCGAACCAAAAAACTCTTTAATCGCAGCAACGACAGGGCGAATATTGATCAATGCCTGAGGGGCAATGACCTCTACATCCTGGATCGTCATCCTTTCCCGAACGACCCGTTCCATACGGGACAAGCCGATACGGAACTGGTTTTGCAGCAGTTCCCCTACGGCGCGCATCCGGCGATTGCCCAAATGGTCGATGTCATCGGTTCTGCCTTCACCGTTCATCAAATGGATTAGATAACGGATAGACTCCACGATATCCTCTTTTGTAAGACAGCGGATTTTATCGGAGATATCCATTTTCAACTTTTGATTCAGCTTATACCGGCCAACATGGGCCAGGTCATAGCGCTTTGGATCAAAGAACAGGGTATTGAGCAAGGAACGCGTACTTTCCACCGTAGGAGGTTCACCCGGACGGAGACGCTTATAGATTTCAATGAGGGCGTCTTCTTCGTTTTCGGTATGATCTCTTTCCAGCGTCAGCAAAATCCGCTCATCATCGCCAAAAAGTCCTTTGATCTGACTGTTTGAACCATAGCCCAAGGCCCGAAGTAGCACGGTGACCGGTAGCCTGCGCGTTCTGTCCACGCGGACATGGATGGCGTCGTTAATATCCGTCTCCAACTCAAGCCATGCGCCTCTGTTTGGGATTACCGTAGCGCTGAAGAGTTTCTTTCCGCTGGGATCCATCGCTTCGTCATAGTAGACCCCGGGCGACCGAACCAACTGACTGACGATCACCCGCTCCGCGCCGTTGATAATAAAGGTTCCCTTTTCTGTCATCAGGGGAAAATCCCCCATAAAGACTTCTTGTTCCTTTACCTCTCCGGTTTCCTTATTAATAAGACGTACTTTCACTCTTAACGCAGCCGCATAAGTAGCGTCGCGTTCCTTGCATTCCGCTACTTGCCATTTGGGTTCTCCCAAATTATAGTCGATAAACTCCAAAACCAGATTTCCTGTGAAATCCTGGATCGGCGAAATATCCTGAAACATTTCACGAATGCCTACTTCCAGGAACCAGCTGTAGGAATCCTGCTGAACCTCAATCAGGTTCGGCATCTCCAGGACTTCCTTGATTCGGGCAAAACTTCTTCGTTCACGCAGCTTTGTTTCCTCAATCTGCCCCATCAATGATTCACCTCGCATCAAATTCTATTTACAAGCGTACACGCGCCATCCCTATACCCTGTTTTTGTCATGGATACAAGCGATCATTCTTTTTTTATGCACATAGCATAATAGCAAGGTACGCGAACCTTGCCTGAAACCGGGTGTACATCTATTTTAAGTTTATTAAGAATGGAATGATTCACCATCCTGTAGAATTCTCATATGCTTTGTTGCCGCGTCTCAAAGAGGCGCATTAGATATTATAAACACATAGCAGAATCACTGTCAAGTAGGATAATGTGAACATTTCGTGAACAAGCATGCAAGCCTATGCTGCTGTATCGCTTCAGCGAAAAAACCAGCGGACAGCTTCGGCGCAGGCCAAGCCGATCAAGCCGCCTGCGAGTACATCCGAAACGTAGTGGGCTTTCAAGTAAACCCGTGAAATGCCCATCAGCCCCGCATATCCAAAGGCTGCCCATGCGGCCAATGGATGTAACGACGCCAGTATCCTGGCGCAGGCGATAGAAGAAGCCGTATGACCGGAAGGAAACGAAAAGCTGTTCGGTTTGGGTATGGAAAGCGTTATCGGGCCGTGCGTAACATAAGGCCTCGGCCTGCGAAAAACACGCTTCAGTATACCCTCTCCCAGAACAGTAGTAATGAGCAGCGCAATCATACACAGCTCTATCGTCCGGCGGTTTTGCGGCCAAATGAGCATGACAAGACAAGTGCATAACCAAACAACGCCCCAGTCGCCGCTTCGGCTGATCAGGCGCATGCCTTTATGTATAAAGCTTTCTTGTGAAAAGCGAAGAGTAAAACTAAAGATTCTCCGGTCGATTCCTTTCAGCCAACCCAATATTGCTCCTCCTTGCTAAAGCGGGCTGCCGCCAACAACCCCCAAGCGCGTGGAAGTCTCACTTTCTGTACAGTGCCTGGCTCCATGGTTGATTGGTGTAAATACCATAACATGACTCTATAATATTGAAATTTCTTAGGTTTGACAAGCATTTTTTCACGCGGCAATACTTTTTTCAGCATGAGCCCGAATCCTGTGTTCAACGAAGATTCATTCACGTGTACAATGGAAAACGCTCCGCGGGGCAAAGACTCCGGGAGCGGTTCAGCAAAAACGTTTTCCGCCAGTGGTCTGGTAAGGCGCTGCCTTATTTCACTTCGACATTGGCGCCGGCTTCTTCCAGCTTCGCCCTCACCGAATCGGCTTCATCTTTAGCGACCTTCTCTTTGACAGGCTTGGGCGCGCCGTCAACCAGATCCTTAGCTTCCTTAAGTCCCAGGCCAGTGATCTCGCGCACAACCTTAATCACGTTAATCTTCTTCTCGCCCGGGGCAAGCAGAATCACGTCGAATTCAAACTGTTCCTCGGCGGCTACCGCATCGGCTGCGGCGCCGGCTGCGGGGGCGGCGGCCATTGCTACGGGAGCGGCGGCGGATACGCCGAATTCTTCCTCAAAAGCCTTAATCAGGTCATTCAGCTCCAAAACTGTTAACCCTCTTACGATATCCAACACTTCAGTGGTTTTTGACATGGGATTTCCTCCTCCTCAATTCTTGCGATATGCTGCACCCATAACAGCGAAAAGTGCAGCCTTAGGTGAATGGTACATGGGGCGCTGCACCTACAAGCGCAAGAGGTGCAGCAGGGCTAATTGCCGTGAAGTATCCGTTTTTTCGCCAAGCGCCCGATTAGGCGGATTCTTCCCGGGTTTTGCGATAGTCTTCCAGCGCGTAGCCGAGCTTGTTGATCGGTCCCTGCATAACCCGTACAAGACCGGTCATCGGCGCCTGCAGCATCCCGGCGACCTTAGCAAGCAGCACTTCTCTGGAAGGCAGATCCGCCAAGCTTTCCGCCATCGCCTGTCCAAAGCCTTTCTTCTCCAAAAAGCCGCCTTTCAGCACCATCCTTGGATTTGTTCTGGCAAACGTTTTCAGTATCTTCGGACCGCTAGCGGGATCCTTCATGCTGAATGCCCAGATTGTGGGACCTGTCAGATATTGGGCAGCATCTTCCACGCCAAATTGCTCGGCAGCAATTTTTCCCAGCGTATTCTTCATGACCTGCAGTTCGACGCCTTCCTTTCTGAGTTGCGCGCGCAGAACGGTAAATTCCTTTACGGTTATACCGGTGTAATCGGCCAGGATAACAGATTTTGCCTGTCCCAGTTTTTCCTTAATTTCTTCGACAAATTGCTCTTTTTCTCCGCGACTTCCCAAAACAGTTCCTCCTTTCTTCCCTATTCCTTTCCAAGAGCAGGATGATGATAAAACCCTCCGCAGACACACGGAGGGTCCAGATTCTATGCTTAAGCAGATTCTGCCGCAACCGGTATCGATCCGGTCCGTAACCGCCGGATTATCTTCTCTCCGTCCGGCTTGTCTGCTTATTCATTCGTTCTGATACCCACCTCGGCCGGCCGGCTATCCGCCCATTACGTCGCGTTCCCAACCCGGGTTTACGCAACACCAGCTGTCTACAGTAGGAGAATTGGTGATTTATTGTACGTTACTCTTCCGTTTATACGACTTTTTACACGACTTTCAACGGGCTTATCCGCACTGCGGGGCCCATGGAGGACGAGACGGCGACGCTCCTGATGTACTGTCCTTTCGCACCTGGAGGCTTTGCTCTGTTGATGGTATCGCTCATGGTTCTGAAGTTTTCCATCAACTGCTCATGTTCAAAGGAGGCTTTTCCGATCACAACATGGATAATCCCGGTTTTCTCCACCCTATACTCCACTTTCCCCGCTTTGACATCCGCGATGGCTTTCGCGACGTCCATTGTCACCGTACCCACTTTCGGGTTCGGCATCAAACCTTTAGGGCCAAGGAGTTTGCCCAGTTTCCCCACCTGTCCCATCATATCAGGCGTTGCGATAGCGACGTCAAACGCAGTCCAGCCGCCCTGGATCTTCTCCACCAATTCCTCCGCGCCTACATAATCCGCGCCGGCTTCTTCCGCCTCTCTTGCCTTGTCTCCTTTGGCGAAAACAAGAACCGACTGGCTTTTTCCCGTACCATGCGGTAATACGACGGCGCCTCTGACCTGCTGGTCGGCATGCCTCGGATCAATACCCAATCGATATGCCAGATCAATGGTTTCATCAAACTTGGCATTTGCAATTTCCTTGACCAGACGAATCGCATCATCCGGGTCGTACAGCGTATCTTTCTCAATTTTTTTCATCGCGTCGCTATAACGCTTGCCGTGTTTTGGCATTTGATCACTTCCTTATCCTTCCGCAATACGCGTTAGTCCTCGACGCTTATGCCCATGCTGCGGGCAGTACCTTCCACCATACGCATGGCGGCTTCAAGGGAAGCGGCGTTCAGATCTTCCATCTTGGCCTCTGCGATTTCCCGGACTCTGTCCCGCGGCACTTTCGCAACTTTCACGCGATTGGGTTCTCCTGACGCGGTCTCGATGCCGGCAGCTTTTTTAAGCAGGACGGAAGCTGGCGGTGTCTTACAAATGAAGGTATACGAACGATCCGCGTAAACCGTGATTTCCACCGGAATAATCAGCCCTGCCTGGCTAGCGGTTCTTTCATTGAACTCTTTGCAAAACTGCATAATATTTACACTGTGCTGTCCGAGAGCCGGCCCGACGGGAGGCGCCGGATTGGCTTTTCCTGCGGCGCATTGCAGTTTAATAAACCCCACGACTTTTTTTGCCATATAATGTCACACCTCCTCAACACCATGATGCGCTGCCGCTCGCGACCCGGAACGTATACGTCCCCCGATCTTCGGTTAGCGGAGCCTTAGTCCAGCTTCTGGACCTGTCCGAAATCCAGTTCGACCAAGGTTTCCCGGCCAAACATGTTCACCATGACTTTAACTTTGCCTTTATCTCCGTTAACGTCCTGAATGGAAGCGTCCAGCCCCAGAAAAGGTTCAGACGTTATACGTACCCACTCGCCCAGTTCAAATTCAACCTTGGTCCGCATTTCATCCATCCCCATGTAACGCAGAATCTGCGTCGCCTCCTCCGTCTTCAGCGGGATTGGTTTATTGCCAGCCCCTACAAAGCCGGTAACGCCGGGGGTATTGCGTACGACATACCAGGTTTCGTCTGTCATGATCATCTCAACCAAAACGTAACCGGGAAACATTTTCTTGTGATTGATCTTTCGCTGACCGTCCTTGTATTCTACTTCGTCTTCAATGGGCACCATGATCCGGAAAATTTTATCTTCCACATTCATGGATTCCATGCGTTTTTCCAGATTGGCTTTCACCTTGTTTTCATATCCTGAATAGGTGTGTATCACGTACCAGTACTTATCCATAGTTACCTGCCCAGATCCAGAAGAAATCCCATGACCGTGCCAACGCCTGAATCCAGGAGATAAATAAATATTGCCACAGCCAAACTGACGCCGATTACTGCAGCGGTATATACCACCAGATCCCGTTTGCCCGGCCAATGCACTCTTTTCATTTCCTGCACCATACCGCGGACAGATCTTTTCATCCGTTCCATCAGTTTTGGCTTATCGCTTTTTGCAACCGCCATTTTATACACTCCTATACAAAACCCTAAGAAAGAGTATTATCTGGTCTCCCGGTGCGCCGTCTTTGTCTTACAGAATTTACAATATTTATTCAGTTCAAGACGGTCCGGATTTGTCTTTTTGTTTTTGTCGCTGGTGTAATTTCTCTGCTTACACTCGTTACAGGCCAAAATGATATTCACCCGCATTTTTCACACCTCCCCATGCGCACAACTATTAATAGTAGAGGAATTCATCCAAATCTCCTAAACTTTATCACAAGGGATTCTCTCTGTCAAGAAGCTTGTGAAATTGTTTTTCTCCGCAAATAAGCGCTCAGTACTATAACGCATGGATCAGCACATAGATTAACGACGCGCATATACCAAGGCCGACCAGAATGAGCCCGACAGAGAATCGATTGGTAATATTTGGCTCTTTTTCGGGTGGATGCGAATAGTGAAGTATCGCCTGCGCCGATCGATCAGGCAGCGACGCCGCGCTTGCTAACAATGTCGCGGAGGAAATCAACCCGCGCGCGAGCATGTCGGGCAGAGACGACACGATACGCACAAGATCTGCAGCGGACAAAACCAGGCCCCGAAGCAGGGGACGGTATAGCAAGTCCTCCATGTCGAGCCATCCGGGCCATTCGACGATGCGTATAATAGCACCGTCATTTCTGTGCCGGATAAGTAAGCCACGAATGATCAGGATGTAGACCGCTATTCCGATAGCAAAAGATATTATTACACCTTTCAGGTTGACCCAGGCGAAATACGCAACAGCCTGATAAACGGCGTACCCGTTGAAAAACCCGCTGCCGCTGTCAGCAAGCGTGTCTGTCAGCCCCGTCAGTATCCCAAAGAAAGGAAGCAACGTCGCAGTGATAACCAAAGTGACAGCGGATCTGCGGCTGACGTACGGTTTGCTTTTTTCCTCTGCATCGCCCTTTTCTACAAAAAGCGTGATGCACAGCCGCAACATATACGCGACAGTCAAGCCACCGGTAACAATGAACGCGATTTCCAACGCATGCAAAAAGATTGCAAGCGGAAACCCTGCGAAAATATGTATTCCCTCAACTATGCTTTCGTGCAGAAGCGTCTTGCTGATATAGCCGCTCCAAAATGGCAAACCGCCCAAGGCCAGTGCGCCCATAAGGAACACAAAACACAAGAGCGGTTTACCTCTGCCATACCCTCTGAGTTTGTCAAGAGCCAGTTCATGCCGGTTCCTATAAATGACGCCCGCCGCGATAAACAAAACAAGCTTCACAAGCGAATGGTTAACGATATGCAAAACTGTGCCGCGAACCGCTATCCCGTTGTGATCTCCAAGAAGACCTTGCATCGCGACGCCAATGACGATAAAGCCTATTTGGGAAACAGACGAGCAAGCCAGGGTCCGCTTAAGGTCATTGGAAAAAACAGCCAACACGGCGCCTAACAGCATGGTGATCGCGGCGAAAGCCAAAAGCGTTACGCTCCACTTCTCGTCAGCCGGAAACAGATAGCAGCTGACGAGCGCTACACCGAACACTCCGGTTTTGGTCAGTATCCCGGAGAGAAGCGCGCTTGCAGGCGCCGGGGCGACAGGGTGCGCTTTTGGCAGCCAGATATGCAGCGGAAAAAGCCCGGCTTTTGCGCCAAATCCGACAAGCATGAGTGATCCGGGCAGATAAAGCGCAGACTTATCCGGCATAGCTGTGCAGGCGTCATAAAGAAGGGCGAATGCAAGTGTTCCCATGCGCTGCCAAAGCAGAAGCATGCCCATCAGAATCGACAGCCCACCGATAATCGCTACCGCGAGATAGGTCTCTGCGGCACGTAGGGCGACAGGGTTTCCCTCATGCGCTACCATTGTATAGGAGGTAAGCGACGTAATCTCAAAGAATATAAACGCGGTGAAAAAATCAGCGGAATAAAAAAAGCCGGTAACTGCGCCGAGGGTCATCATGTTGAATAGCCAGTAGCGCTCAGGACTTTGCTTTCCCGAAAAGTATTCCGGGGAGAAAAGGGTTGTAACGATCCATAGAAACACTGCTGCACAAACCAAAATAGTGCGAAAGCCGTCGAGCATAAATTGCAGCTGAACCCCTCCGATACCAACAAGCCCTAGTTTGGCGTCAGAATGCCATAAGGAAAGAGACATGCTCAGCAAAAGCGCGATCACGCAGGCGCAGAATACGAAAGCGTCGCGCGCGCGCCGACTTTTTTTCCCTATTGCATACCCCGCGGCGGCTGCCAGCATTGGCCAGAACACAGCAGCAGCGATCAGTGATTGGGCAACTCTCATTTTACTTTCATTCCTTAATCCTCGTTCCTAATTCTAAACTCCTTATGTTACCGCGATCGCGATTGTCTCGAAAAACGAGATCAGGAAACCGGGTATCACGCCGAGTATAATAGCTGCTGCGGCAAACAGGATGATCGGCGCCCGCATAAGCATACCCGGGTCGCGTATGCCCGGCGCGTTCCTCTGTTCGGGATCATATAACGCGTCGATGGCGATGGACAGCAGGTACGCGGTGGATAGCAGCGCGCTGAATAGCAGAATCGCTGGGCCAAGCCATGCAAAAAAGCCTATTTCGGCGGATAATGCGCCTGTAGCGATATACCATTTGCTGACAAATCCGCTGGAGAGCGGGATACCGGCTACCGATATGGCAAGGACGGCAAAGCTCCACATAGTCGCCGGCATCTGTTTCCCTATGCCCCTTAGCTCCGCCGCCTCGGTTCTTTTCGTCACCATGACGATAGCGCCCGCCGCGAAGAACAAGGCATGCTTCATAATGCTGTGAAATACGGTGTGCAGCAGGGCGCCGGTCAGCCCTCTCGCAGTCAGGGTTGCCAGTCCAAACATGATGTAACTCACCTGGCTGATCGATGAGTAGGCTATGCGGCGTTTGAGCACAGGTTCGCGGAGCGCGAGCAGGGCGCCGGTTGCTACTGTGAACAACGCAAGGGAGAGCCAAACCGTCTGCACCCAGCTGCCCCGAATAAAGTCAGCGCCAATCAGATAAAACACAAATCGTAACACAGCGAAAACGCCTGCTTTGGTGATTATGCCCGACAGAATCGCGCTTGCCGGCGCAGGTGCTACAGGATGCGCGTCAGGCAGCCATGCGTGCAGAGGAAACATTCCGGCTTTTGCGCTGAATCCGATGATGGCTAGTAGCGTAACGGTCAGGATTTGTCTCTCAGACCCTGCGACATTAACGGCGTTAAGCACTCCGCCCGGTGTGAACTCTAATGGTATTCCAAGGGTGAATAAGAATAGGATCGCAACGAAAGCCAGCGCGGCGCCCGCGATGGAATAGTAGAGAAATTTGAAGCCTGCGGTAATGGCTTCCTTCTTCATCGAGTGCATGACCAGAGGAACAGAGAATAGTGTCATGATTTCAAAGAATATATATACGGTTATGAGGTTTCCTGAAAGCCCGAACCCCATAAGCATGCCAAGGACGATGAGGAAGAACATATAAAACCGGCTCTCTCCGCCTTCGTGCTTCATGTATTCACAGCCGTATATCCCCGCGAAAAGGAACATCACTGACGTAAGCAAACAGAAAAACAGAGCGGGATCGTCAGCTTTAAACAATACCGGCATATGCTGCGCAAGGCTGAACAGTGCAAGCCTCATCTCCGGCATAAGCGAAATAGCAATCACTAAGGCAAGGTTGAGGAATAGGGACAGCACGAAAAACGGCCTTAACAAGCGAGGCTTTCCGAGCGGGCGGAAAAAACCTGTCAGTAAACCTGTGAGTATCGGCAGTAGGATAGGAACGATCAAAAGTAAATCTGATTTCATCTTTTATCCTCGTTTGGTGATGTAGTCCGCCTCAGCCAAAGACCGCCAGTCCTTTTTCGATAACCGAAATCACCAGGCGGGAAAAGAAGCCTAAGAAAAGCGAAGCGGCAATAAACGCTCCGACAGCGGCGCGGTATGCCAGTGACGACGCGCCCTTTTCTATGTGGTCCTCGGGAACCTTGTCGCTTTTTTCAAGTATGCATAATATAGCCGGAAAGTAGTACATAGCGCTCAGCACGGTAGACACTACAACTGCCAAAAAAATGACTATGCCCGCTATGGGCGTATCCACCGCCGCAAACGTTAAGTACATCTTTGAAAAGAAACCAAAGAACGGAGGTATGCCTGAGATAGCCAATCCTCCGATGATAAATGCGGCGCCTGAGAGCGGATCTCTGCGGGCGGCGCCTCGCAGGGCATCGAAATCCTTGGCATTTCCGGAAGCTGCCGATAAGCCGCTCGCCGCGACAAAAAGCATCGCCTTTCCGACCGCATGCGCCGCAATATGGAAGCAAGCAGCCGCCATCCCCGCTTCTGTGTTAAGGCCTATCGCGACGCTGATAAAGCCTATCTGCGCAACGGAGGAGTAACTCAGCATTTGCTTGATATCCCGCTGCCGCCTTGCCATCAAGGAACCATAGATGATCCCTAAGGCGCCGAACACAAGCATAAGGTTCGCTATTTGCAGCTCCCCTATTACGTCAAGCCCGTATGTACGGAACGCAAGCTTGATCAAAAGGAACAAATAACACTTGATGATCAGGCCGGATAAAACGGCGGAGGCCGCTGTCGTCGCGGATGCATGGGCATTGGGAAGCCAGCTGTGAAACGGGAAAAGAGCCGTTTTAATCGCCAAGCCTGCTGTCATCAGGCCGGTGAGTACAAATAGAGGTACTCTGTAGTCGCCGGAAGCCGCGAGCGCGCGTACGCTTTGTCTCAAGCCGGGCATGAGCAAATGGCCGGTAACTCCGTAGAGAAGAGCGATGGATATGAGGATAAGGCAGGAGCCTACAAGACTCATGATGAGATAGACGATCGATGCTGCAGCCGGTCTGCCTCCCGGTCTGGCGGCGACGATGTAGCAGGCGGAAATCGTAATGATCTCTATAAATATATATGCGGTAAAGAGGTCGTTTGTATATACCATCACCAGCAGAGCGCTTGTCAGCATATTCATCATGAGCAAAAAGACGTTGATTCTATTTTCCTCCAGTTCGCGGAAAATATCCCTTTGGCCTCCGGCTATTGACAGGAGGCTGACCAGGCAGAACAGCAGCGCCATAAACGCTTCGAGCGCCCCTGCGCGAATCTCGTTGCCAAACGGCGCGGGGAAATGGCCCATGGCATAGGTAAAGCTTTCCCCTGTGCGCAATGTGAAGGCCAACACTGCTGCAGACAATAGGGTCAGCGCGATATGACAACCATACGTGATATGCTTTGATGCTTGTGCGCGCAAAGGCATGCATGCCACAGCACACAGAATAGGCAGAAATATGCTGATAAACGGAAAATTTTGCACAAGCCGGATAAAATCACCTTCTCCTGCGGTCTGCGGATCTATGCCTATTTGCCTAGCGCATCGCCGGTAAGTGCCCGCTTCACGGTTTTTCTAACAGGGATAGCGCTATAATCTCGTCAAGGTCGAGGGTTTTATATCGATTATAGAGTTTGACAATAAGCGCGAACGCAAAGGCTGTCACGCTCACTGAAATGACGATTCCTGTCAAGATGAGCCCCGTGGGGATCGGGTTAATGTAATCCGCGGCATTATGGCCCCCGACGCTTACAATTGGGGCGGCCCTTCCCAATACATAGCCCTTTGACGCGAGGAACAGATAAACGGCGGTGTCGGCGATATTGAGTCCGATAAACTTCTTCACAAGATTACGGCTGAGCAGCAAAGCGGCAAAACCGATTCCAAACAGAATAATCGAAACGACCTCGTGATAGTTTGATAAAAGGTTTCCTCCCATTCACTCCTCATCCCCTTTACTGAAAAGGATATAGATAATATAAACTGTGCAAGCCACGACCAAGCCCACAGCGATGTTGAGCGGCATGATAAGTCCCGCGCTCAGCAGCTTGCCCGGCGTCCCCAATGGGATCACGGATCGGATATGGTTCGCGCCGGTGTAGATGGAGTACCCCTTTGCAAGCGCGTAGAAAATAAGGCAGACAGACACAGTGCGGCGGTATACCTTAAAACTGAGAAAACGGCTTGCGTGTTCGACGCCATAAACGTTGGCGTGTAGAATCAGCGCCGAGCCGAGGATCGCGCCGCCTGAAAATCCACCTCCCGGACTGAGGTGACCGTTGAGGATGACATAGAAACCGAAGATCATGATCATCGGGATCTGGACGAGCGAGGTTGTGCGCAGTATCGCGTCCTGGCGGGGGCGCTCCGACGCATAGGACGGTTTGTCCATAGCGTGCGGTTTCCGATCATCTTGCATAAGCGCGACGATGGCGCAAACAGCAACAAACAACACGCAGGTTTCACCGAAAGTGTCAAATGCCCTATAGTCTAATATCATACCCGCAACTATGTTGACAGCGCCTGTATCCTCCACGCCATCCTCAAGATATTTCGCGGATACTTCATTGTTTGTGGGGCTGTCCGGATCTCCGAATGCAGGCAGCCAGGATACAGTGATAAGCAGAATGGCTACGATACATATGCAAATAAAGGCGCAAAGCACCCTGAAAAGGTTTTTGGCAAACCAGCTATTCATCCTCGCTCCTCCGGTTTTCCTCTTCGCTTTTCTTTTCCATAACCCTCACTCGTTTGAGAAGAATGAAAAACAATACGCCTGATATGCCCGTTCCGACGGCTGCTTCGGTGATGGCAAGGTCAGGCGATGCGAGTAATATCCAGATCACCGACATAACGACACAATATGCTGCAAACACGATGGCCATGGAAATCAAGCGTTTCATAAGCAAAATCGTCGCTGCGGCGATCACAAGAAAACTGAGCAGTATGATTTCAACTGTCATCATGGCGAATTTCCTCGCATAGTTCGTCCAACCTTGGATTCGTGGCAACCTCTAAATGCGCGATTAAATGGGTAGACACGGGACTGGATAACCAAAGAAAAATAAGGATCAGCAGGAGCTTCCATGACGAGGTATCCCAGCCAAACGCCAGGATGAGAGAAGAGAATGTAAGAAGGAGTCCAAATGTGTCGCAGGTCGCCGCTGCATGAACTCGATTGAGCACATAATTGAAGCGGAACAGGCCCAAGGTCGCGCCAAACAGGACGACGAGTCCCGCTGCCATCAGCAGCGCGGCAAGAACAAACCGAATCCAATCAAGAAATATCATAGCTTCAGTCATATTCATGTTCATCTTCCTCGTGGGCTTCACGGCGGAACAGGGGGTAACACTTATATAGCACAATCATAGTAAGGAAATTGATCATGGCATAGACAATCGCCACGTCAATCAGGCTTTTCTCCTCAAGCAGGTAGGATAGGACCGCAATCAGAATGACCGCTTTCGTGCAAACAACGTTAATCGACACGATCCTGTCGGTAAAGCGCGGGCCGATTATCGTTCGAATGAAGCATCCGCAAATCATTAATGCGAAAAAAGCCGCGCTTACCCAGAGAATCCCCCGATATGCTGAGCTGATGATTTCCATTTGACAGCTATACCCCCAAAACCGGAATTATCGTTATCCGTAATTCACTTATTCCTCAAATTCCCTAAGCATCTTTATGAATACCGAGTCGTGGATCCCCTCGCCCATCCCCTCGTCAAGACAGTGAACACAAAACACTCCATCCTGTATCTCGGCTGTGATCGTACCCGGCGTGAGGGTGATGGAGTTGGCAAGGACGACCCTTGCGGTTTCTGTTTTGATACTTGGCTTGAAAAAAATAAGATGCGGCTTAATATTGATCGAGCGGCTGAAAACGATACGCAGCACGGCTACGTTGGCTTTTGCAGTCTCCCAAACAAGTATCACCGCATACTTGAAACCACATAAACAATAAAAAAAGAACTTTTTGAACGATACAGGTCTGTAATGCATTTGGCTGCGGACGAATAAGTAAACTAAAGTGGATATGACCACACCGAATATCACGACTTCAAGGTCAAGACGAGCGGATATGATGAGCCAGAAAACAAAGAGCATCAGCAGCAAACGCGTCCCCCCTCAAATATTGCATAAATCCGTGTCCGCTACCATTTACTAAAAGAATAGCATTGTGAATTAAGAAAAGCAAGAATTATTATAGAGTATTGCCGCTATCCGGTCGTTACGGCCTGTATCCTCAGTCCGAATAAATCATAGCCCAATACAAGCGTCCGGACGCGTCCTCATGAACGCCGACCCCCGCTTTTCTATACGGCTCATATAACATGTTCAGTTTATGCATCTCCGAGTTCACCCAGCCTTTGACACAGTCTTCCGATGTACGAAAGTATTTGGCCAGGTTTTCACCTCGCAGCCGATACTGAATGCGAAAATCATCAAAAACAGTAGAAAACGATCGGCCATCCGGGCGGTCATGGGAGAAGCGATTTTCTATCTCCTGGGCGCGAACCATTGCCGCGGCATTCAGGATCTCGGAGCAGACAAGAGGCGTCAGTCCGGCTTTCCTCCGTTCAGCATTCACCATCTCCATAATTTCTTCTTCATATTGCCGGAACGTAATTTCTTTTTCTGTACGTTCATATTTGCCTAAAGGTATCTCCTCGTCCAGGATTTCTTCCATTTCCGCAAGCTTTACCGCGACGCCAAGATCATATATTTGAAGCAGTCCTTCCACGGCTTGCCCTTTCGTCGCAGATGCTTTCGGCGCCCGGGAGGATGGATCTGCGGTATCAGAAAAGGCAAGGGACATCCTTTCAACTGGTATGCGCATTCTCATAATAAGCCGTGAGAAATACAGCATAATCTCTTCGCGGCTCATCGTATCGTCAGGAAGAAAGCGATCGTCTTCCACACAGTCGACCACCGCTATGCCACTTATTTTCTGTGCATATATGTCATCTGTATCGGAGAATAGTCTGTGCATAACAATAACGTTGCCTGTGGCGGCTTCGTAGACCTTCACAGCCATTTCGCTAAACTCCGCGCGGGTTACCGGCTCCGCGTAATCCTGCAGTGTATAGTCCGGTATCAAGCCGATGGAGACAGCCCGCTCTACAGCTGCTGGTAACGCTAAATCCGGGATTTCTTTTGGCGCAGGCAAAACCCGTTCTGTAGCATCTATTCTAAAAGCAGTAAATGGATTCGCCAGGAAAAGGCAAACAAAAACTATCGAAAAGCGGGCAAAGCTCCGGCTCCGCTTTTTATATTTCAAAATGGACTCCTTGTAATTTCTATAAAAACCTGTATGATTTCATTATATATGTAGAAAACTTGTTTCTGAAAATACTAAATATCCTATATAATAATTATGACAGATTTTGTCGAAATGTCAACGAAACGATGAACGAATATCTGCATTCAGCAGGTTTTTTTTGAAGGATTGTATGGTTGGAGAAAATCATGTACACTATTGATCGACGAGGTTCTTATCCTATGATTGAAGTCACGGGGATTAGCACGAGTTGGGTCTGGGATAAGAAAAAGTCGCAGCGTTGTGAAACGCATCGTTAACGGGAGACAACAAAATGGAATTTTTAGATGTTGATACAGTGGACAGCGCCCGGGAAAAGCTGCTTTCCAGTGTGATAAGCTGGATGGCGGTCACAGAAGCATTGCCGATCGGGGATGCAGGCGGCAGGATACTGGCGGAGGATATTTACGCCCGGCAAGACATTCCACATTTTCGCCGATCCACCGTCGACGGTTACGCACTCCAATCCGCCAATACTGCCGCCGCGGGGGAGAGCATCCCGGTGCTGCTTACTGAAAAAAGCAAAGTGGAAATGGGCAAACCTGCGCAGATATCGCTAAGCAGCGGCGAATGCGCAGAGGTACCCACCGGTGGTATGATACCCGACGGAGCGGATGCTGTCGTGATGGTCGAATATACCGAAGTCTACGGTTCTGACGGTATTGCCGTATATGCAAGCGTAGCGGTGGGTGAGAATGTCGTGCAAATCGGAGAAGACGCCAGGGCCGGCGATCTACTGCTACGTAAAGGCAGGCGAATACTGCCGCAGGATATAGGCGCCCTTGCGGCAGCGGGGATCACAGCAATCAAGGTAATTCGTCCGCCTCGATTGACGATTCTGTCCACAGGCGACGAACTGGTTCCCATCCAACAGGATCCCGCGCCGGGACAAATCAGGGACGTCAATACCTTTGCGCTGGCCGAATTGGCGCGAAAAAGCGGATTTCATGTCATCTCCGCCGGTGTGCTGCCTGACGATGAATCTGCTCTTGAAGGGGCCTTACGAACAGCAATGAAGGCAGGAGACATTGTCATCGTTTCCGGCGGCAGTTCCCAAGGGCAGAAAGATATCACCAGAGAACTGATAGACAAAGTATCCTCTCCCGGCGTCTACACGCACGGTATAGCGATCAAGCCGGGTAAACCTACGATCCTAGGATATGACGACGCCTCAAAGACACTGCTGGTAGGATTGCCGGGGCATCCCGTATCTGCCATGATGGTGTTTGAATTGCTGCTCGGCTGGTTGATTTGTGAAATCAGCGCCTGTTCACCAAGCCCCGCTGTTCCCGCGCGTCTTGCGCGAAACGTAGCTTCATCGCCGGGAAGGCTCACCTGTTGGCCTGTCTCGCTGGAATGGACAGGCAGCGAATACATCGCGGATCCTATTTATGGGAAGTCCGGCCTCATTACCACCTTGACCAAAGCCAAGGGTTATTTTATCGTAGATAGGGATACCGAGGGTTTATCGTCGGGTCAGATCATCCTGGTACACTTGTTTTAGTTTATGTTCAGAATTATCGGATTATCTGAGCAAGAATTCGTTCTATAGGCAAAACGCAGTATAGGTAACGGAGGAAAGAAAATGGCAGAACGAAATCTCTACTTAACCAACCTTCCTGTCGAGGAAGCCCTGGCACGTTTTCAAGAAGCGCTGGAGCAACATTTCAATAAGGAAACCGAATTCATTGACGTAATCGATTCTCTGGACAGAATTACCGCGGAAGCGGTATTTGCACGGTTTAACTCGCCTTTATATGACAGCGCCGCTATGGACGGCGTTGCGGTCGTCAGCGCCCGCACCCACGGCGCCGGCGAAGCATCGCCCCTTCAATTGACAGAAGGCGAGGATTTCCTGATTGTGGATACCGGGGATCCTGTCCGTCCACCTTTTGACGCAGTGATTATGGCGGAAGATATACAAGAAATTGACGGCAAAACCATCGTCATTCACGCGGCGGCGCCAGCCTGGCAGCATATACGACCGGTTGGCGAGGATATCGTCCAGGGGGAAATGCTGTTGCCCGGCGGGCATCAAGTCCGCCCGATAGACCTGGGCGTGCTTCTGTCCGGCGGCATAACCGGGATATCGGTACGAAAACGCCCTGAGGTAGCGATCCTCCCCACAGGTACAGAACTGGTGGAACCCGGGGAGGAGATTAAAGAAGGCGGCATCATCGAGTCAAATTCCCGCATGTTCGAAGCGCTGGTCCGGCAATCCGGAGGCGTTCCCACCCGCTTTGACACCCTAGCGGACGATTATAACCTGATCCGGGAACGTCTGCTCGACGCCGCGAAGCGCTTCGATATGATCCTTATCAGCGCCGGCACCAGCGCCGGAAGGGAAGACTTCAGCGTACACATCCTTCGTGAAATCGGCGAAGTAATCGTTCACGGCGTGGCCATGAAGCCGGGCAAACCGGTTATCCTTGCCCTGGTCAATGGAAAACCGGTGATTGGCGTTCCCGGTTATCCTGTGTCCGCTTATCTTGCATATGATAATTTTGCGGCGCCGATATTGGCAAAGTTGACAGGCCGCAGGCAGACAGGCGCCCCTGTCATTCGGGCAGAACTGACCAGAAGGTTGGTTTCTTCTCTCAAGCATCGCGAATATGTCCGCGTCAAGATCGGGCGTATCGGCGCAAGGTTGGTAGCCTCCCCCCTTGCCAGGGGCGCCGGCGCCGCCATGTCCATGGTAAGGGCGGACGGCTTTTGCGTCATTGATCAGAACCGCGAAGGTCTGGAAGCCGGTACGGAAGTCGAGGTCATCCTCTGCCGGGGAACGGAGGATCTTGAGCAAACCGTCGTCAGTATCGGCAGCCATGATTTGATCCTCGACGTCCTCGCCGACCTGATTCCCAACCATTTCCCCGGCGTACACGTCTCCAGCACCCACGTAGGCAGTATGGGCGGGCTGTT